>Ga0079223_10002505_pt1 | contig 11389 bp, 7 predicted proteins | sample Stecom2011_FD_75072 | JGI IMG/M metagenome (GOLD analysis project Ga0079223, IMG submission 75072) | Agricultural soil microbial communities from Utah to study Nitrogen management - Steer compost 2011 | ecosystem: Environmental > Terrestrial > Soil > Agricultural land | place: USA: Utah...
ATTTAAGACAATAATAACAAGAGACCTTTTCGTTGCCATACCTGAGAAAAGTACACCAAAATTTATTAGACACTTTTGTCTTTTGTAACAGCAAAGGAAACCTAGTTAATAATCTTTAAAATCAATGTGACTGTTTTGGGGTCTGACATATAAAATATCGGTGTTTATCAGGGGTGGATAAGATGTGCCGGTTAATAAAGTTTGGGTCTGTAGGTTGGATTCCTAATCGTGAAATGTCGGTTGGTCAAATTATCAACCAAGCTTAACTAATCCGTATATTTGTACTCTTAATAAAACAAAACCTTCACAAATTATAAATCGCACAACAACATGAAGAAATTCTCCTTAATAATAGTGATATTGATGATATCTGCAGCGGCTCAAAAGGCTGTAGCGCAATTTACAATTACACCAAATCCGGTGTATGAGGAAGGTGTGGCTCCCGAAGATTTTGAAGGAGTTGGATACGCAACTATTACAAATGAAACAGAAGAAGACTTAAATCTAACTTGGTCTCGATCTGTAATTGAAATAACAGAGGGATGGACGTCTGCTATTTGTGACGTAAATCAATGTTATCTTCCTAATATCAGTTCACAACCCTTCGATTTGGCGGCGGGAGACTCAGGCGCTATGGATGTACATGTATATCCAAATGGCTTTGAGGGTGCTGCAATTATTAAAGTGGTGGTACACCGTACCGACGACCCGTTTGTTTCAACTTCAGCCACGTATTATTTTAACCAAGCGGTGGGCATAACCGAAAAATTTAGCGAGGCTATCAAGATTTATCCAAACCCTGCACAAGATTATATTTCAATCGATAATAGTGAAAATCTTGTGGTAAAAGCAGATATTTACAACCTTTCCGGTCAATTGGTTTTGAGCACAAACCTAAACGGAAATGAAATAATTAATATTCAGAATCTCTCTGCCGGAAATTATATTTTGAAATTATCAAACGGGAATTCTCAAATTGTATCTACCAATTTGCTGATAAAGCAATAAAGACTTTATTTGATGGTCAAAAAAATCCGACGTCAGAACTGATGTCGGATTTTTTTTGTGCTTGATTTTTATTGGACGAATTGGTGTTTTCAAATTCAATTTCGACTTTCTCTACTCTAATAATGCGTGTAGTAATTCTTTGACTCCCTCAGTAGCAGGTTTTTGTATATGTGTTAAGTGCCGGATATCGGCGTGCGAAAAGTCGCCTGGGTCGATAAGATAAACTTTGGCACTTTCTTTTGCGGCATAAACCAGCCCCGCAGCGGGGTAAACGTTGAGAGAAGTTCCAATTGCAATTAATATATCGGCTGCTTGGACCGCCCGGAGGGCATTGTCCATTTCGGGAACCATTTCTCCAAACCAAACGATGTGCGGGCGTAACTGATGTCCATCGGGACATTTATCTCCAATTTTTAAGCCATCGGCAGGCATATCTATAATATAATTCTCATTTTTTTCACTTCGGCATTTGCGCAGCTCTCCATGTATGTGAATAACCTTCGACGATCCGGCACGCTCGTGTAGGTCGTCTACGTTTTGGGTTATAATCGTTGTGTCGAATTTCGTTTCCAGTTTTACCAAGTCACGGTGTGCCGAGTTTGGCTCGACACCCAGCAGGTGCTTGTGGCGTAAATTATAAAACTCCAATACCAGTTCTCTGTTTTTTTGCCATGCCTCCGGGGTGGCAACATCTTCTATTCTATGTTGCTCCCACAGTCCATCGCTATCTCTAAATGTTTGTATTCCACTCTCAGCGCTCATTCCGGCGCCTGAGAATACGGCTATTTTCTTTTTTGACATGGAGTGAAAATACAAAATACTATGGAAACCACGCGGAAGTGAGTACATTTAGGCCCAATTTGAAAATCGGACTGATGGGACGGGTATTTCAAAAAGAGATTTATTAACCAATTAGGACTAAGAATAGCCTGAACATGATAGAGTATATTGACGGGGAACTTGTAGAGCGCACTCCTACTTTTGGCGTTATTGAAACAGGTGGGATAGGGTATATTTTTCAAACTACACTTAATACTTTCGAGAGTTTAAACGGAAAAAAGCGTGTTAAAATTTATATGCACACTTCCATTCGAGAAGATGCGCATGTATTGTTTGGTTTTTCGCACGAGTCTGAGCGCACGATGTTTCGCAGCTTAATTTCCGTTTCCGGAATCGGGCCTGCATCGGCTATAGCCTCCTTAAGCACCTATAATCCAATAGAGCTTAGAGATGCAATAGTAAATGGTGATGTAGCGGCACTCAAGAAGATAAAAGGGATCGGCGCTAAATCGGCAGAAAGAATAATTGTAGATCTTAAAGATAAAATGGGTGGTAGTGAAGTGAATTTTGATATTTTTGGCACCCAAAGCAATACCTTGCGATCTGAGGCGTTAAGAGCCTTACGCAATCTTGGGTTTGACCAACGTAAAGCCCAGGTTGCGGTCGATAAGGTGCTTGAATCGAACGACCAATCGATTACTATTGAAAAATTAATTAAACTAAGTTTAAGGAGTTTATAGCTCTATTCATAACGGTTTTGGGTTTACATTTTAAAAACATTTGGCGATTATTAGCAATTGCAGCCCTGATTACATTCATGTGGGCAGGTTATGCAAGTTTGCCAACTTATAATAATTCAGTGGTTAACCTACCTGAATTTGTGGTGACACCGAAATCTAATGTCTTACCGGTCGATTCGCCGGAAATTGACCTGCCGTATCCAATAAATGACAATATAAACCCTTTCGGGGCAAATAGCGGCCGCATTAATCTTACCGATCCGAGTAATGTCAATAATGTGATAGAATATGACCCCGAAACCGGGAAGTATTATTTTTATCAGCGAATTGGAGATAATATTGATTACCGAAACCCAACGGTGATGACCTTTGACGAATACATGAACTATGTAAACGCCAATTCGGTAAATGATTATTGGAAAGAAATACGATCGGCCGATCAAATGATAAGCGATGACGACGACGGGCCGGATCCTTTCAGGCCTAGTCTTCAAATCAATAACAAAGCCTTTGATAGAATATTTGGTGGAAACACAGTAGATATCCGACCGCAAGGAACCGCCGAACTTACCTTTGGTGCGAATATCAATAAAAACGAAAACCCGCAAATACCGGTAAACCAAAGAAGGATTACCACTTTCAACTTCGATCAACGGATTCAGCTCAATGTGGTTGGACAAATCGGTGATAAAATGAAGTTGAGCACCAACTACAATACCGAAGCCACTTTCGATTTTGAAAATCAAACCAAACTCGAGTACACCGGTTACGAAGACGAGATTATTCAAAAAATAGAAGCGGGTAACGTAAGCATGCCGCTAAACAACTCATTGATACAAGGGAGTCAAAGTCTGTTTGGATTCAAAACGGAATTGAAATTTGGTAGACTTACGGCAACCACACTTTTCTCGCAAGAACGCGGTCAAAAAAAGGAAATCAACGTTGAGGGTGGAGCCCAAACCCAGGATTTTGAGATATCGGTTGATAATTATGAAGCCAACAGACACTACTTTTTAAGTGGATACTTTCGAGCGGCATACGACAATGCGCTAAAGAGTCTGCCCAATGTGAATTCGGGTGTGCAAATAACCCGGATAGAAGTATGGGCTGTAAACCAAACAGCCAATGTTCAGGAAACCAGAAACGTAATTGGTTTTACAGACCTTGGTGAGGGCGGGCCATACCAAAACCCCCAATTCCCATTAGATATTGGCGATTACCCGCTTGATAATTATCCGGACAATTCTCAAAACCAGTTGTATAGTATGGTTGCGGCCAATCCGCAAATTCGTGGGTTTTCGCAATCATCGCAAGCACTTTCAAACGACGGGTTTGTGAATGGACGTGACTTTGAACGCCTTTCAAATGCCCGACAGTTGAGCCCCAACGAGTATACGTATAACGAAAAGCTCGGTTTTATATCGCTTAATCAAGCATTAAATAGTGCCGAAGTATTGGCAGTAGCCTACCAGTACACTTTACAAGGGCGCACTTATCAAGTAGGTGATTTGTCAAACGACGGGTTCAGTTCGCCGAATGCATTGTACTTGAAATTACTGAAGTCGACCACCGTAGATGTGAAAAACCCCATGTGGGATTTGATGATGAAAAACGTCTATTCGCTGGGAGCATATCAGGTAAACCCACAGAATTTCTTACTAAATGTTTGGTATAGCGATCCCAAAGAAGGTGTAAGTGTACCGGTTATTCCCATTCCTGAAGTACAAAACACGCCCCTATTGCAAATTTTGGAGTTAGATAAAATTGATCAAAATCAAAATTCGCGACCCGACGGGAGGTTTGACTTTGTAGATGGAGCAGCAACAATGGGGGGAACAATAAATGCGCAGAACGGACGAATATATTTCCCGGTCGTCGAACCCTTTGGTCAACATTTAATTGATAAACTTAGCGAGGCAGGGGTAGACGATAACCGGATTGAGCAAATCGCGTACCCGCAACTATACGACTCAACCAAAACGGTAGCTCAGAATAACTTCTTATACCTCAATAGGTTTAAGCTTAAAGGAAGCTATCAGTCAGCGTCATCAGATGAAATTTCTCTAAATGCGCTTAATATCCCACAAGGTGCCGTTCAGGTTACTGCGGGCGGGGTGCAATTAATAGAAAACCAGGATTTTACGGTAGATTACAACCTTGGTAGGGTGAAAATATTAAACACGGGATTACTCGAATCGCAAACACCGATTAAGATCAGTGTAGAGAGTAATACCTTATTTAGTATTCAAACCCGAAGGCTAATGGGAGCGAGGTTTGATTATAAATTTAATGACAAATTCACGTTGGGTTCAACTATTATGAACCTAAATGAGAAACCATTAACCCAGAAGGTGAATATTGGCGACGAGCCTATGAATAATACACTGTGGGGATTTGATGCACACTATCAGGATGAGTCGCGGATGTTAACCGATTTGGTAAATGCCATCCCGCTGATAAGCACAACAGAAACATCTTCGATTGACGCATCTATTGAATTTGCGCAGCTTATACCCGGGCACAACAAGGCGGTGGGTAAATCCGGGACAGCCTATGTGGATGATTTTGAGGGAACGATTTCACTCATTGATCTTCGGAACTTTGCATCATGGGGGCTTGCTTCCATACCGCAATACCAACCGGATTTGTTTCCCGAAGCAGCTTTAAATAACGATCGACAGTTAGGGTACAATCGGGCTAAATTGGCTTGGTATGTTATTGATCCCCTGTTTTTTAGAAACGATAATATCACACCCGGAAACATTAATCCTAAACGCCACTACCAGCGAGAAGTAACCGAGAGTGAGGTGTTTCCCGATAAGGAATTGCCTGCAGGAACGCCTGCGAATATCGCCACATTCGATATGGCTTTTTATCCACGAGATCGTGGTCCTTATAACTACGATGCAGAAGGCGGGCCATTTTCTGCCGGTATAAATCCACAAACCGGAGAACTCGAATACCCGGAATCGAGATGGGGCGGCGTAATGCGTGCCATAAATACAACTGACTTTGAGCAAACCAATGTGGAGTTTATCCAGTTTTGGGTGATGGACCCCTACAACGTGGATAACCGAGATTTTTTAGGAACTGAGGAAAACAACAGTGCCAAACTCCTCATAAATATCGGAAACGTATCGGAGGATGTGCTTCGCGATGGGCAAATGAGTTTTGAGAACGGGTTGCCAATAGATCCAAACAATCCCAACGGGTTACTTACCGATACGACTGCTTGGGGACGGGTACCCATTACCCAAAGTATCGTTAATGCCTTTGATAATACTTCCAACTCAAACAAAGAACAGGACGTTGGTTACGACGGGTTTGGTAACGACGATGAGCGGGTGTATTTTAAAGAGTTTCTGGATCGGATAAACAATCTGCCGGGTGTTTCCCAATCGGTTATGGCACAAGCGAATGCCGACCCATCAAATGATGATTATCAATACTATAGAGGAGGGGAATACGATAATCTCGGAACCGATATCGCGGCGCGATACAAAAAATTTAACGGTTTTGAAGGAAACTCTATTACCACACAAGATAGCCCTGAATCATACCCGGTGCAGGCTACAACGCTTCCCACTTCTGAGGATATCAACCAGGATTTGACATTGGCGGAAGCCGAATCTTACTACCAGTACGAAATTGATCTTCCCGACCCGCAGGTTGCGCCCGGCGCTTGGCAGGTGGGAAACAACTACATTACCGACGTTGTGGAAGGAATAGCACCAGACAACAGAAAGGTAAAGTGGTACCAGTTTAAAATTCCCGTTCGCGAAGGAAAATCAATAAATAATATTCAAGATTTACGATCGGTGCGGTTTATGCGAATGGTAACTACCGGATTTGAAACACCTGTTATTTTACGCTTTGCGCGAATGGAACTTATTCGCGGAGAATGGAGAAAATACGGTGAAACACTCCGTGAAGGTGAACTTATTCCCGGATCGCCAAACGTAACTGAATTTGATATTTTGGCTGTAAATATTGAAGAGAATAGCCAAAGAACCCCATTAAACTATGTGACACCGCCCGGAATATCGCGCGAAATTGATGCCGGTACAGCTAATTTGAGAAGCCTCAATGAGCAGTCGCTCGTGTTGCGCGTTAGAAACCTGGGCGATGGAGATGCCCGAGCGGCATTTAGAAGTCTGGATATTGACATGCGGATGTACGGTAATCTCGAAATGTTTATTCACGGAGAGACCCTCGACCCCGACAACCCGCTTGCTTTTGGAGACGTCTCTGTGTTTGTTCGTCTGGGATCAGATTTCGATCAAAACTTTTATGAGTACGAAGTTCCGTTAAAACCTACACCACTTACCGCTTCGAGTACGCCTGATAATATATGGCCACAAGAAAATAACATGGTCATTAATTTTAAAAAGCTTCAGGACGCTAAAAATAGCCGTAACCAAACCGGATTTCCCGACAATGATATCTATGTTACAATGGATGGCGACCGACGAATCCGGATAAAGGGTAACCCGGTTTTAAGCTCGGTACGAACGATTATGATCGGTGTACGAAACCCGAATCAAAATGGAGATCCGGCATATGGTAATATATGGAGCACCGACAACGGCCTTCAAGAAAGTGCTGAAGTATGGGTCAACGAACTTCGCCTTACTGACTTTAATAACGACGGTGGTTGGGCTGCCGTGGGAAGAATAAATGCCAAGCTTGCCGATTTTGCAACGGTATCGCTTGCGGGAAATATCAGCACCCCCAACTTCGGATCGCTGGGAAGCCGGGTTGCAGAAAGAGCCCAGGAAACTTCAATGGGATACGATGCGAGCTCAAGTATAAATTTAGATAAATTTTTGCCCGAAGAATCTGGAATTAAAATACCAATGTATATCGGCCAAGCAGAGCAGGTTGTGATTCCAAAGTTTGACCCGTTGGCGCCCGACCTGGAGCTCTCTGACGTTGATGCAGGACTATCCTCATCAGAACAAAAAGAATTGCGGCAGCGATCGCAAAGTTATGTGCGGCGCAGAAGTATAAACTTTACAAACGTACGTAAAGACAGAGTGGGTGGGTCTAGCAAGCCCAAAATTTACGATGTGGAAAACCTGAACGCTACATTTGCCTACAGCGATAGAAATGCCTACGATTTTAGTACCGCTTTTGATAATCAACGACAGTTTAGATTGGCGCTAGGGTATAGCTATACTGCACAACCAAAAAATTACAAACCATTTGCTGCAAGCAAATTCTTGAGATCGTCAGATTATCTGACACTTATACGCGACTTTAATTTTACGCTGGTTCCAAAAAATATATCATTCCGATCGGATATTGATCGAATGTATAACGAACAGCAATTTAAAAATGTAAGTGCAGGATTTGATTTTGAACAACCCGTACTCTATACGAAAACATTTAACTGGACGCGAACCTACGATGTACAACACGACCTTACCAGTTCGATTCGATTGGGGTATAATGCGAATAACCTCGCGTTTATTGAAGAAACTGCGGGCAAGGTGGATAAAAGCGACAGAGATTCCTACAATAATTACCGAGATACGGTATGGAATAGTATTTGGAATTTCGGAAACAATGTGACCTTTAATCAGTCGGTATCGGCCAACTACAAAGTTCCAATAAATAAAATCCCGATTTTGGACTGGGTTAGTACCGATATTAGATATACCGGTAGCTATAACTGGCAGCGCGCACCATTTAGTCAGGACTCGCTCGGAAACACCATTCAGAATGCGCGTACGCTTTCGCTAAATGGCCAACTTAACTTCTTGACTTTGTACAATAAAGTACCCTATTTTAAAAAGGTAAATCAAAAGTTTCAGCGCCAAAGCCGTACATCCGGACGATCGCTAAGTGCGCCGAGTAGAGGTAGCACGATACAATCAAAAGATGAAGAGAAGAGTAAAAGAGACGATGAGAATAGGATAACCTTGGCCGATTATGGAGCTAAGATTTTAATGAGCCTCAAAAACGTTAGCTTGGTGTATAGCCAAAATGAAGGTACTTTCTTGCCCGGATACAACCGCACTTCAAGTATCGTAGGGATGGATCCCGGATTTAATGCGCCCGGAATCGATTTTGTTTTAGGTCATCAAATAAGTGATTTCAATAAGCAAGCTGCCCTAAAAGATTGGCTTGTTAAAAACGAATATATCAATCAACAGTATCTCGAATCATACACCGAGGATTTTAACCTTCGGGTTAATTTCGAACCGATAAATAATTTGAGAATTGAGTTCAACGCCGTTAGGAGTAAGTCGATTTTTGATGGATCATTCTATAGATATAACAACGACTTACAGCAATATCTGGAAGAAAGTCAATTTCAATCGGGAAGTTTTAGCATCTCAATGAACTCGTGGTCCACTCTATGGGAATCTGATAAAGACAATAACATAAGTCCTGTTTTTGAACGATTCAAGGATAATAGAGTTGATATTTCAAATCGCTTAGCGGTGGAAACCGGATTGGCTGAAGTCAATCCCGGTGGTTACGCTGATGGTTTTGGAGCCAACTCACAGCAGGTAGTTATTCCGGCATTTGTTGCGGCATACGCCGGAATCGGGACGGATAAAGTTCACCTTAAAATGAGCGACTACACGCTTATGGATGCGATCAAAAATCCGAGTTGGACAATAAATTACGACGGGCTTTCAAAAATTCCGGCCATCAATAAGGTTTTTAGAAATGTGACACTAAGCCACGCATACAGAAGTACGTACAGCATAAATAACTTTACCACCAACCTAAGTGCCGGAACACAAGTGTCGGGAGACCCGATAAGAGATAATTCGGAACAACGTAACTTTATCGCTGAAACTCAAATTAACGCCATTACCATATCCGAACAATTAAGTCCATTGATTCGGGTGGATATGACCTGGCAAAACTCACTGATCACTAACTTTAAGATTAATAAAAACAGAACGCTCGCATTTAGTACTACCAACTACCAGCTTACCGAAAACCGAAGCAATGAATATGTGGTAGGTCTTGGATATCGATTCCCCGATGTGCAAATAAAGATTGGCGGCAAATCGCGAAAAAGCGACTTGAATGTTCGTGCCGACCTGAGCCTGAGAGATACCGAGGTAATAGCCAGAAGAATGGACGAGGAGACCAACCAAATTACTTCAGGTCAACGCACAATATCTCTTAAAACCGCGATTGACTATGTTATATCTGATCGGCTGAATATCAGGGCTTTCTACGACCATCAGATCAATGAGCCCAAAGTTTCTATATCATTCCCTACTTCCAATATAAATACTGGTATATCTTTGCGGTTTACTTTAACACAATAAATAAAAGGATATGAATATTCCAAGCGAATTAAAATACACAAAAGAACATGAGTGGATAAAGGTAGAAGGCAATACGGCCACTATCGGAATCACTGATTTTGCCCAAGGCGAATTGGGAGATATCGTATTTGTTGAAATAGAAACCGAAGGAGAAGATTTGGATGCCGGTGAAATATTCGGAACTATTGAAGCGGTAAAAACGGTATCAGACCTGTTTATGCCTTTCAAAGGGACAGTTACTGAATTCAATACTGAATTGGAATCAAGCCCTGAGCTTGTAAACGAAGATCCATATGGGAAAGGATGGATGATTAAAGTTGAATTTGAAGGCGATCTTGACGCTTCAGAGCTGCTCGATGCCGAGGGATATAAAGCCGTTATTGCGTAACACAAAATCTTTTTTTGGATCGTATTGGGGGGCTGTCCTTTGGGCAGCCTTCATCATGTTGCTATGTGGGCTTCCGGGAAGTGATCTGCCCAATATAGATATTTGGGATATAGACATTGAAGACAAAATCGCGCACGCCGGTGTGTTTGCGATTCTTGGTTTTTTATTGGTTTTTGGATCGGTTCGCCGAATGGCTAACCCCGTGATTTCGCGCAAGCATACCTTCACGCTCATATTGATTGCATCTGCATATGGCGCAATGACCGAAGTTTTTCAAGGATTGTTCTTCCCTACGCGATTCGCAGATGTAAGCGATTTTATCGCAAATTCAATCGGTGCAGTTTTAGGCATACTTATTGCCAAAAAACTTCTTATAAAGAAATAGAGCTTTAAAGATCGGCCGGCGCGCACCGGACTTTTTGGTTCAAACTAAACCAAATAGTCATGAATGAAAAGAAAACCCGGGATGCAAATCTCGACCGATTTCGTATGCCCTTATTATTCTTGGGCCTATTATTCTCATCGGCCTTTGTTCTAACTGCTTTCGAGTGGAAAACTTATGCCGAATTGCCAACAACATTGGAGACAGAAATGGATTGGCGCGACCTACCTGATGAAACGATTTTTACAGCAGTGGTGATGAAAAAACCGCCTCCCCCACCACCTGCACAGAAACCCGTAGTAGATGTTATGACTTTAATCGATGACGATCCGATCAAACACGATCTTATAATTCCGGATATCGATCCGCTTGACGACCCGGTGATAGAGGAGATTGTTAAGGTGCATGAGTTTGTGCCGGAGGAAACTTTCGACGCATATAGAGTGAGTGTACTACCCGATTTTCCGGGTGGAGACTCTGCGCGCAGAGAGTTTCTGGGGCAAAATGTGCATTATCCTACAAAAGCAATAAGGGCCGGTAAGCAAGGAACCGTGTGGGTAGAATTTGTAGTGGGAAAAGACGGGAAAATTGAAGATGCACATATTATTCGTGGAATAGATGAAGAGTGCGATGCAGAAGCGCTTCGAGTGGTGAAACAAATGCCCGAGTGGACCCCGGGAAAGCAAAACGGTTTGCCGGTAAGAGTGCGATTTCAAATGCCGATTACCTTTACTTTAAAGAATTATTGATTTAACAATCGATTGATTTGAAAAGAAAATCCGAACGCATCCAG
>Ga0079223_10002507_pt1 | contig 11384 bp, 7 predicted proteins | sample Stecom2011_FD_75072 | JGI IMG/M metagenome (GOLD analysis project Ga0079223, IMG submission 75072) | Agricultural soil microbial communities from Utah to study Nitrogen management - Steer compost 2011 | ecosystem: Environmental > Terrestrial > Soil > Agricultural land | place: USA: Utah...
CCCGTGCTCCGCTTATACCAAGAGCTTATCCTGACTACTCTGAGTTTTATAAAGGTCCAGTTGATCCTGGTCTTAATCACCGCTTTGCTTACTGCATTAATCTTCGGCATCTCCGGGTACCCCAGGGCGGGATTAATCGCCTTGACTGTCGGCCTCTTGGATTTTTTGCCCATGTTTGGACCGGCCGCTTTTTTTCTGCCGTGGGCCGGGTGGCTTTTTTTCCATGGCCAACTGGGAACGGGAATTTTCTTAATCGCCGTCCTACTTTTTATTCTGGGCGTACGGGAGGTGGCCGAGGTTCGATTGCTTCGGCGAAATTTGGGAATTCATCCTTTGACCGCCCTGCTCAGTGTCTACCTTGGTCTGAAATTTTTTGGGGTTTTCGGTTTTTTTATCGGTCCGGTTTGTTTTATGCTCATGCGTTCATTTTATTATTTCGCTCTACCTTTTTTTCGGGATGCAGAGCTTTTTCCTTATAACTAGTATTTTGCGCGCGTGATGCGAGTTCAAGCGCGGAATACTTTTTGCCTCATGGTGTTGGATTTAGATTAGTACTTTACACGCGCGATGCGTGTTGGAATTCGCAGGTGTTGTATAAATGAAAAAAATCGCCGTATTGGGAGCAACCGGTTCAATCGGTCGTCAAACTCTGGAAGTTGTGGATCTGCTTCGAGATGAGATCGAGGTTTATGCCCTTTCCGCCCACAGCAACGTAGAACTCCTACTTGAACAAGTTAAAACTTATCAACCACAGGTTCTGGCTTTAAGTGATCCGGCGGGTCTGCCCAAACTCAAAACCGCCCTCTCAAACTGGTCCGGTAGGATATTATCGGGAAAAAAGGGATTGGTGGAGATGGTGACTGATTCTGAAGTGGATGTGGTGGTCTCAGCAGCGGTGGGGGTCGCTGGTCTGCTTCCAACTCATGCCGCGCTCAAGGCCGGAAAACAAGTGGCTTTGGCTAACAAAGAAACACTAGTCGCCGGTGGACATTTGATTATGGATGAAGTCCGCAGGCATGATCAAACCCTTTTGCCGGTGGACAGTGAACACAGTGCTGTCTTTCAAGCCCTTTTGGGACAAGATTTATTAGGACTAGACAAGATCATACTGACCGCTTCCGGCGGGCCTTTCCGCCAGGCCAGTTTAGAGCAGATGGAAGCGGCTCTTCCCCAGGACGCCTTGGCCCACCCTACTTGGGCCATGGGAGGTAAAATTACCATCGACTCGGCCACCATGATGAACAAGGGGCTGGAAGTGATTGAAGCCCACTGGCTATTCGGTCTGGATTACGACCGGATCGAAGTTCTCCTGCATCCCCAGAGCGTAGTGCATTCGCTTATTGAATTGATTGATGGGTCAGTTCTTGCCCAGTTAGGACCGGCGGACATGCGGTTGCCGATCCAGTTCGCCCTGACCTACCCGCGGCGGAAGAAGAATCCCTTCTCCCGGCTGGACCTGGCTGCAGTAGGCGAACTCAACTTCTGCAGGCCGGATTATTCTCGTTTTCCCTGTCTGAAGCTGGCTTATGAAGCGGGGAAAATCGGCGGGAGCATGCCGGTGGCGATGAACGCCGCCAATGAAGAGGCTGTGCGCTTTTTTTTACAGGAACGAATCGGTTTTATGGACATTCCACGCATTGTAGAAATGGTGATGGGGGAACATGATAAGAACGGAGTTGCGGCTAATCCCAGTCTGGAGTCTATTGTGTTTGTGGACGGCTGGGCCCGCTCGGTTGCGGAAGAAGGCTTAAAAAAAGTTTAGGGAGGGTTCTCCATGAACATCGCCTTGGTACCGGTTTTTATATTCATACTAAGTTTCATCGTGGTTATTCATGAATTCGGCCATTTCTTCCTGGCCAGATTGTTTGGAGTCACTGTACACGAATTCTCAGTAGGTTTCGGACCCCTCTTGGCCAAGAAAGTTAGACATGGGATTCAGTATTTTTTACGCGCCATCCCCTTAGGCGGATTCGTGAAGATCGCCGGTATGGATATTGCCCTGGAAGGGGAAGCCGCGAAAAAGAAGCCCGGAGACCGTTTCTTTTGGGAATTGCCTTTGGGCAAAAAGATCTTGGTGATTCTGGCCGGTCCTTTGAATAATCTACTTCTGGCCATAATTACATATATTTTTGTCGCAGCGGTGATCGGAGTCCCGCATCAATTCATGTCCGAGCCGATTATCGGGGTAGTTGAGCCGAAATCACCCGCCTTTGAAGGAGGACTTTCCCCGGGCGACCGGATTGTGGAGATTAACGGAACCCCGATTAAGTCCTGGAATCAACTTACCGACCAGATTCATAACTCTCCGGAGCAGCCACTCACAATTAAAATCGAAAGAAACGGGACTGTTTTCACTCGGGAGATCAAGCCTTTTTATGACCCTGCCCGAAAGGTGGGGAGGATCGGTCTGCTTCCCGCCTATACCCTGAGAAGATTGAGTTTTTCCCAATCAGTAAAGTATGGTCTGATCAATACAGGATATGGACTGGTGCAGATTCCTACCAGCATTTACAGGATGATCACCGGTCAAGAAAGAGCGGGGGCCGCCGGAACCCTTGGACTTTTTGCCGTCTTTGACCAAGCCCTGCAGTCCGGTTTCTATCTGTTTTTTGCCATGATTGCCGGGATCAATCTCTTTTTTGGTGTTTTTAATCTACTGCCCATCCCCTTACCCTTACTGGACGGGGGATGGATCGTCATTTTTATTCTGGAAAAAATCAGAAAAAAGGATTTTACTGCGGAACAAAAGGCTACGGCCCAGCTAATAGGGTTGGCGGCGATTTTTGCCCTCTTTATAATTTTGACATATTCCGATCTGACAAGTATGATAAAAAGAGGACTTAATTGATTCTCTATCGATTAATACACACATACATACCTGCATGTGAAAATGCTACAAAGCATGTATGGGTTGATTGATAAACTTAAAACAGGTGGTGGGCTAAAGTGTCCGGAACCAGAATAAAACGTCCCTGGTTGGACCCGAATAAAGAGGGCAAGCAGCGAGGACGTAGGGGAAAAAGATACTGCGCCCGTTGTGGGAATAGCATTCAGACGGCAAGGATTTTGAAAGCCTATAATCTTTGTGAGTTTTGCGTGAAGGACCTGGAGAAAAAGAAAGACGGTGTCTGGACTTGCAAATCTTGCGGTCGGCTGGCTCCGGCTGAGGTCAGAGAGAATAAAGGTTATTGTAGGGCTTGTATCTGCCGGATCTGTGGGCAGCCGGACCGGGAATATGTGGGAAAAACCGGTCTTTGCCGTCGGTGCGCTACTGAAATAGGGGATCTCTGCTTAGTCTGTGGAAAAGAGGCCCCTGCTCAAACTAGTAAGAACAACGGCCTCTGTGACCAGTGTTTACAGGAAAAAGCCAAATTTTCACCACGGCGAAAATAGGACAAGCGCTGGAATTTGGGGAAACAGGAGTTTTGCTCGATGCAGTTCAAGAAAACCAGAAGAATAGATGTTGGGGGGAGACCGCTGGGAGGCGGGGCGCAGATTTCTGTCCAATCCATGACCAATACGGATCCGGGAGATCTCCGCGCTACCCTGGAGCAGATCCATGCTCTGGAAGAAAACGGTTGTGAACTGGTACGGGTGGCTGTTCCGGACCTGAAAGCCTCCCGAATCCTGAAGGGGATTATTGCCGAATCACCGCTGCCGGTCATCGCGGATATTCATTTTGATTATCGCCTAGCCGTAGCGGCCTTGGAGGCCGGAGTGGCAAAAATCCGGATCAATCCGGGAAATATCGGTTCAACGGAAAAGGTTAGAACAGTAGTGCGTGCAGCCAAAGAAAGAAAGGCCGCCATTCGGATCGGCGCCAACTCCGGTTCTCTCTCAAAAGAAGTCCTAACCAAGGCCGCTGGCAACATCCCTCAAGCCATGGTGCTGAGCGTGGAAGAACAACTCCGGACTTTACTGGATGAGAGTTTTGAGGAGATCGTCGTTTCTCTCAAATCCTCGGATGTTCTGGAGACTGTGGAGGCCTGTCAGCTTTTTGCCTCTAGGTGGGATTTTCCCCAACACTTAGGTATCACCGAAGCGGGGACAAGTCGGACCGGCGCGATTAAATCCGCTGTTGGTTTAGGAATTCTCTTGCATCAGGGCATCGGGGATACCATTCGGGTCTCACTGACCGGGGATCCCGTGGATGAGGTGCGAACGGCTTATGAAATTCTTAAATCTCTCCATCTTCGGGAGCGCGGTCCGGTGCTGGTCTCCTGCCCGACCTGCGGGCGGTGTCAAATTGATCTGGCAGGAATTCTCCAAGAGGTGGAGAAAGAGATTCAAGGGATTACAGAACCCCTACACTTGGCGGTGATGGGTTGTGTAGTTAATGGGCCGGGTGAGGCCTCTCGGGCCGATCTGGGACTGGCCGGCGGGAAGGGACAGGGTATTATCTTCCGGCACGGCAAGGTTCTCAGACGTGTGGACGAGGAGAAACTTTTATCGGAATTTTTTGCGGAACTACGTAGAATTCTAGCTGAACGGAAAGAAAGGGATTTACCAAAATGAACATGAAGGTAGCCGCAGTTATTCCCGCCTTTAATGAAGAAAAAAACGTCACCGAAGTGCTTGACGTGGTTAAGAGCGCTCCAGAATTAAACGAAATCATCTTAGTCAACGACGGATCGTCGGATCAAACCTCCCGCGTGGCGAAAGTACAGGGGATCAGGGTCATCGATCTAGAGTCGAACTTAGGGAAGGGCGCGGCGGTTTTGGCCGGAGTCAAGGCAACCGACGCCGACTACATACTGCTTTTAGACGCGGATCTAGTGGGTTTGTGCCCCCATCATATAAAAGAACTGCTTGAACCGGTACTAAAAGGCCGGACCGAAATGACTCTTGGTGTCTTTAAGTCAGGTCGGACAATGACAAATCTTTCGCAGAAGATTACTCCTTTCTTAAATGGCCAACGAGTGGTTAAAAGAGAAATCCTGATGGACCTCTCCGACTTGGATTTTACCAGATACGGATTTGATCTCACCCTTAGTCGCTACGCGAAAAAAATCGGAGTCGAAGTCGTCGAAGTTGAACTGGACCAGATCACACAGGTAATGAAAGAAGAAAAGTTAGGATTGTTACAGGGGATCGTGGCCCGACTCAAAATGTACTGGGAAGTTCTGGTCTCGCTCGGGGTGAAACTCCCACCACATTCCTGATTTTACGGAGGTAAACATGGCAAAAGACTATCTATTACAGCCTGAGGTCAAGAAGTTAAATGAATTAAGGGGGATTGGTCAAATCTCCCTTTCTTTACGTACAAAACAGGCTCTGGAAGTACTAACGGTCGACGGAATAACTGTTAATACGGAAAAAAAACAGATTGAATTGGCGCTTTCTACTGAAAAAGACCTTCCCAACGAGGTCGTTACCGAACTTAACTCGGCTTTAAGCTCTTTGCTGAAAGCCGTTTGCCGGATCAGGCTCACCTACAAACCTAAGGATGCTTATGATCTCGTACAGAACTGGGATGCTGTCGTAGAAAGACTAAAAACAGAATTACCGGGCTTTTCCGGGTGGCTGGCCTCTGAGCCCCCGGAGTTAATCGACGGTAAGTACTTAGTTTTATCGGTCACCTCATCTTTGGCAGTGGATTATCTGAAGAGACAGAAAAAAAAGGTGAACCGGTTTTTCCTGGACCTTACCGGTCAAGATTATGTGCTCAAGTATCGAGTCACCGAGGAGGAAGAGGATGCTGCGACGCCTCCTGAAATCGAATTCCCGGAGGAAGAAGTTCAAGCGATTTTAGAAGCTGTAAACACCCCGGCTCTCCAGAATGGACCTGCGCCTCAAAAACCCAACCAAGATGGAGTCTTACACGGTAAAAGGATCAAAGACGAGCCTCGCCCTTTGAGTGAGATCAGTGAAGAAGAAAGGGGTGTGGTGATTGAGGGGCGGGTTTTTCGTGTTGAGACCAGAGATTTAAAATCCGGAAAGCAGATGTTGATTTTTGACCTGACTGATGAGACGGATTCCCTAACAGTTAAAGTGTTTTCCAAGATCCGCTCCAATTCGGGGAAGAAAGGCGAGGATCTGGCTAAACTGGTTCAAAGCGGAGATTACCTTCGCGTCAAGGGTGAGATCAGAGACGATAGTTATGCTAAAGAATTGGTGATGATCGCCCAGCATATCCAGAACGCTTCCCGTCCGGCCCTGCGTGATACAGCCGAAGTAAAGCGTGTAGAGCTACATCTCCATACCAAGATGTCGGCGATGGACAGCACAGTCAATCTGCAGGACGCTGTACGCCTGACCTCTACTTGGGGACATTCGGCCATTGCCGTGACTGACCATGGAGTAGTCCAGTCATTTCCGGAAGCGGCTAAACTTGGGAAGAAATATGGAATAAAAATTATCTACGGGATGGAGGGGTATCTGGTCAACGACGGCGAATCCATCATCCTGCATCCGCCTTCCGGAGCTGTTTCGGAACGTCCCATCGTAGTGGTGGATATCGAAACCACGGGTTTTAACCCCCGTACCGAAGACTTATTGGAGATTGGGGCTGTGCGCATTGAAGGAGGTAAGGTGGTCGGGGAGTTCTCCCGGTTTGTACGGCCTACCAAAAGAATCCCCCGACGTATTACGGAGCTGACCGGAATAACCGACGCCATGGTGGAAACGGCCAGCAGGCCGGAGGAGATCCTTCCGGAGTTTCTGCGGTTTGCGGCAGATGCGGTCCTTGTTGCGCATAACGCCCGTTTTGACTATGGATTTTTGTCCAGAAAAATTCGCGCCTTTTTAGAGAGGGATTTCACCCCACCTCTCCTCGATACCCTGGCGCTTACCCGGGCCTTGTGGCCGGAGCTAAAGAGTCACCGCCTGAACGTGGTGGCCAAGGAACTAGGGATCAAACAAGAACACCACCATCGGGCCGATGATGATGCCCGGACAACCTGGCGTATTCTGAAGACCGCCTTAAAACTCTGCGCAGAGCTGAACGTCATGGACTGGCCGGACCTGAATACCCTAGGGAACAGGATCAAGCCGGAACAATTAAAAACCTATCACATTTTGATTCTCGTCCGGAACATGGCGGGTTTAAAAAATTTGTATCGCTTGATCTCGGATTCTCATACCAAATATTTTCACCGTCATCCCCGCATTCCCCGTACTTTACTGCAAGAATGCAGAGAGGGTCTGATCCTGGGAACGGCCTGTGAGTCCGGAGAGTTATTCCAGGCCCTGCTGGACGGAGGGGAAGAGGAGCGGATCAAAGAGATCGCCGGGTTCTATGATTTTCTTGAGATCCAACCCTTAGGTAACAACGGTTTCTTACAGAGAGCGGGAAGAGTCACAAAAGAGGAATTAATCGCCCTCAACCGTCGCCTTTGCGACCTTGGCGTCGAGTTGAATAAACCGGTAGTGGCCACGGGAGATGTGCATTTTCTCCGACCTCGGGATGAGATCTTTCGTCGTATTCTCCTGGCGGGACAGGGATACGACGACGCAGATTACCAACCCCCGCTTTACCTGCGAACCACTGATGAGATGTTAGCTGAGTTTTCATATCTGCCTGACGATCTCAGGCGTCGGGTAGTAATCGATAATCCTCTGGCCTTAGTGGAGGCCATCGAAGATATCCAACCGGTACCGAATTCTTTTTATCCGCCGCAAATTCCCGGGGCGGAAGAAGAGATTCGTAGGATGTCATATGCGCGGGCCAAGGAGTTTTATGGGGATCCCCTTCCCGCCTTGGTTCAAAACCGTTTGGAACTTGAATTAAAAAGTATCATCGGCCACGGGTATGCGGTCTTGTACCTGATCGCCCATAAACTGGTCAAGAAGTCTTTGGACGATGGCTATCTCGTCGGATCCAGGGGATCGGTAGGGTCTTCCTTTGTGGCCACCATGTGTGAGATTACCGAGGTTAATCCTTTACCCGCCCACTACCGCTGCCCGGAGTGTCGGTATTCGGAGTTTATGGAGAGCGGGGCCTGCGGTTCAGGGTATGACCTGCCCGCCAAGGCTTGTCCGCACTGTGGAACGGACCTCATCAAAGACGGTCAAAACATCCCCTTTGCCACCTTTATGGGGTTCAACGGTGACAAGGAGCCAGATATTGACTTGAATTTCTCCGGTGATTATCAACCCATCGTCCATAAGTATACAGAAGAACTTTTTGGGAAGGGATATGTCTTTCGCGCCGGGACCATCACGGGGCTGGCGGATAAGACGGCTTTTGGATTTATTCGCGGTTATACGGATGAAAGAGGAATAAAACTCAGACAGGCCGAGATCAACCGATTGGTACAGGGTTGTTCCGGGGTCCGGCGTTCTACCGGACAGCACCCGGGAGGGTTGATTGTCCTTCCCCAAGACCAAGACATTCATAATTTTTCACCCATCCAATATCCGGCCAATGACAGAAATGCGGAATGGGTCACCACCCACTTCGATTATCACGCCGCCTTGGAGGGACGCTTGGTTAAACTTGATATTCTAGGCCATGATGACCCCACCGTCATCCGGATGTTGCACGACTTGACCGGGATCGACCCCCGGACTGTGCCCATGGACGACCCGGAAACCATGGCGATTTTCTCTTCCGCGAGACCATTAGGCATCTCCGGTGATGATCTCGATTACGATCTGGGCACCTTGGGAATTCCCGAGTTTGGCACGGCTTTTGTCCGACAGATGCTGATGGATACCAAACCAACCTCCTTCTCGGAGCTGCTTTATATCTCCGGTCTTTCCCACGGGACCAATGTGTGGCTGGGGAACGCCCAGGAGTTGATTAAAGCTGGTAAAGCCACTCTGTCACAGGTCATCTCCACCCGGGATAATATTATGAACGACCTGATCTTTCGGGGAGTGCCGCCGCTTACTGCCTTTAAGATTATGGAAAAGGTCAGAAAGGGCCGGGGTCTGGATGAAGAGGATATTAAAGCCCTAAAAGAGCAGGAAACACCCCAGTGGTATATTGATTCTTGCCTGAGGATTAAGTATCTTTTCCCCAAGGCTCACGCTGCCGCTTATGTAATGATGGCCTTCCGCATCGCTTACTTCAAGGTCCATCACCCTGCGGCCTTTTATGCAACCTATTTTACAGTGCGGGCCGATGAATTCGATGCGGATCTGGTCATCAAGGGCGAGGAGTTTGTTAAGGGTTACCTCAGGGAGATTCAGGGGAAGGGCAATGAGGCTTCTGCCAAAGAAAAAAATGTCGGTACCATTTTAGAAATTGTCCTCGAGGCGATGCTGCGTGGAATGAAGTTTTTACCGGTGGACCTTTATCAATCGGATGCTCAGAAGTTTTTAATCACTGAGGACGGGCTCCGTCCACCCCTCGCCGCTTTGCAGGGTTTGGGAGTGAACGCCGCCCGCAGTCTGGTCCAAGCCCGAGAGGAACAGGAGTTTTATTCAATTGAGGATCTAAAGACCCGGGCGCGCCTTTCCTCGGCTGTGATCGAAGTTTTGAAGAATCACGGTTGCCTTGCGGGACTGCCCGAGCGTAATCAATTAAGTCTGTTCTAGACGGAGTGAATTACAAAGTAAATTATAATAATTCCTATACGGAAACATGATTTAGTGATTGAACAGAAAAAAATAGGACTTGTCCAACTTGACAAAACCCACCCCTTCGGTAATAATTTACTGGAGGCTGGAGGCTGGAGGCTAGAGTGCACCTCTTCTTAATGGTCACATGAGCTAAAAAGCGCAATAGACACTGAAAATCATGTTGATTTGAAGGTTGGTCACGAAGTCTGAAGAAAGTGAACATGGAGATTGGGGACAGGCTAACGGTGGTTAGGCGAGGTTTTCGTTCGCAAAATTCTGGTCTGGAGTGGAGCACAAAGGCATGACCAGGAAGAAGATTGCAGAAAAGCGGGAATGGATAGGAGGTTTGACGGGTGATCGGATTTTATACCCTAATTTTCTTAGTAGCCCTGCTTGATCAAGGGATAAAACTGGCGATTAAAGGTTTTTTATCATTGAACCAAAGCATTAATTTAATCCCGGGAGTACTCTCTTTTACCTATATTGAAAACCCCGGCGCCGCCTTTGGCCTTTTTAGGAATAAAACACTATTCTTTCTCTTCCTGACACTGGTCTTGTTCGGTCTGGTCTATGTTTTTAGGAAGCGTATCAAAACTCAGCCTTTCTTTTTTCGTTTTGGCATGGGACTGGGGCTGGGTGGCGCCTTGGGCAATTTTATCGACCGGCTTCAAGCTGAGGGCAAAGTAGTGGACTATCTGGATCTGGAGTTTTGGCCTATGCAAAACTGGCCTGTTTTTAACCTGGCGGACGCCGCCATTATTATCGGAGCAGTCATCATTTTCATCTATCTGATGAAAGATAATAGTGATGATCCCAATAAAAATCCCGTCCGAACAAGGAAAGGGGAGGCATAAACTAAAATGAGAAATATCTTATTTTCCATCGGGAGCATTCATATCTATGCATACGGTACGGCAGTGGCAGTTGCCGTCTTGCTAGGAGTAATCTGGGTGAGCAGAACCACCGCAAAAAATAAAATTATTGACCTCGACCACCTGGTTGATTTGGCGATTCGTGTTTTGATCGGGGCAATCATCGGGGCCCGGCTACTCTATGTCTTGCTTGATCTTCCGGGCTACCTGGCTAATCCCATCTCCGTCTTTTTCCTTCCGGACGGCGGTTTATCATTTTACGGGGCAATCATCGGGGGATTCCTATGGGCTTACGCCTACTGCAAAAAGACGGGTTTACCCCTTTGGGAAATCGCGGATCAGGTAGCCCTATATATCCCTTTGGGCTACTCTATTGCCAGGATCGGTTGTCTGCTGCACGGTTGTTGCTATGGAGTTCCCACGGACCTGCCTTGGGCCATGCGATGCGCCGCCGGGGACAGTCTCCTTCGTCACCCCACCCAGATCTATGCCATCATCGCCAACCTTCTGGTCTTTGCCGCGCTTTGGAAATACCGCCGCCACCAGTATTTTAAAGGCTTTTTATTCTGGTTGTATGTGGAGTTATACGTTATTACCAGGTTCGTGATTGAGATTTTTCGTGAAAGTCAGATTCTGGCCTTTGGTTGGCTACGCACCACACAAGCTGCTTGTTTAGTCGTGGCCGTCGCCGTATTCATTTATATGCGGAGGACCATGAAAAAAAGTGGGGAGAAGGTAAGCGATGCCCCGGTTAAATTTGACAATTAGCAGCGATGACCGGGGTGAGCGGATTGATCGTTATCTATCCAGGCAAGGGATCTTTCCCTCCCGGGCGTATCTGCAGAAACTGATCAAAGCAAATCAAGTCCGGGTCAACAATACTCCGGTGAAAGCCAGTTATAAATTGGAAGACGCCGACGAACTCCAGATCGAGTATGAGGAGCCCAAACCCCTTCAGATCAAGGCCGAACCCTTACCCTTGGACATTCTCTATGAGGATGAAGA
>Ga0079223_10002508_pt1 | contig 11383 bp, 12 predicted proteins | sample Stecom2011_FD_75072 | JGI IMG/M metagenome (GOLD analysis project Ga0079223, IMG submission 75072) | Agricultural soil microbial communities from Utah to study Nitrogen management - Steer compost 2011 | ecosystem: Environmental > Terrestrial > Soil > Agricultural land | place: USA: Utah...
ACGGGAACGGATGAAGATGACGATGTCCGTTCAATAGCAATGAATAAAGATACTGGCCACGTATTGGTGGCAGGGGAAACCAGGGGAACCTGGCCCGAACAAACAAGAGCAGGAGCAACCGACAGTTTTCTTCAAATGATCGGGACCGTAAAAGAGCAGGACAGTAACGGTGCCGACGTTGATGTGCTGAAGCTTCTATGGACCCGCCAGGTAGGCTCTCCCGGAGATGATTCTGTAGCTGCAGTCAGCGCAGCCTTTGTTGCTCCTGTCGTGTTCGGATCAACCGCAAATTCCATGAATGGCGAATCTGTCCTGGGTGGGAAAGACGCCTACTTTTATTCTACCTCGAGCAACGACGGCAACCTGAGTGTTAACCAGGTAGGTACAGATCGCGATGAGGAAGTCTCAGATGGCGTGTTTACAGACGGTCTGGCTTGGCTGTTAGGCAATGGCACCAGCGAGTATCTGGTGGTAGGCAAGAATAAAGAAGACAAGTCGTTAAAGGGCACAGGGCTCAATAGCCAGGCAGGGTTCCTGCTTGGTTACACCACTACCGGTGAGATTAAGCGTGCTTTCACACTCAATGATTCTGGTGACACAGCAACTGAAACATTTGGTGCAGTCTCGGGCTTTGATCATGATCTGATTGTCGCCGGCAGCACCAATGGTGACTTTAGCGGGGATGTTTCAGTAACACCTAATGGCACTCAGGCTGTCGCGGCACGGATATCACTGGTGCCCGAGAACGATGATGACGATGAAGGAGAGCCACCCTTTAAAAACGAGTGGCGCTATCAGCTAAGTGTTGATGATTCCGAAATTCTTGTTCTGGGCAATTATCGCGATGACGAAATCACCGCTCTGACGCGGGTAGGAACTCAGTGGTTACTGCTGCTGTTCAGCCCTGAAGGTGAGTTGCTTACTCCGTAACCTCTTGCCGTGTGAGGGTTAAACTGAACCCTCATGGCGCCCGGAGTTGGCGTACAGCCGCAAATAGTCTGTGCTGGTTATGATGCCCGCTGGCTTGCCGTCATGGTCAATAACCAGGGCGGCATTTAGCTGGTGGGCCAGCATAAGTCTTGCCAGTTGGTGGGCATCTGTCTCCGGAGATGCTGTGAGAAAAGCGGGCAGCTCAATATGCTCCAAACGCTGATCCATCACGCCTGCTTTGTGTTCACGTATCCAGCCCAATATCCAGCGTAAATCTATAAGCCCAGCGACATTATCTTCAGCCATTATCACTACATGATGCACGCCATGCTCGTCCATGGCCGTCAGAGCATCCGCAATTGTTGCTGATGCCGGCCGGCTATACAGCACCGGAGAGTAGATGGTCGATACGGGCAGATAAGCTCGCAATTCCCTGGACTCGCCAGCACCTGTCGCGCCATATTGTTCAAGTGCTCTTTGTGAGCCTGATTGTGCCGCTTGCTGGAATTCAGCATCGGTGGCGTCCCCGCGACTGGTAACCGCTTTAGCTTCGGTCAGTTGAGTAACATCCCCTACACGCCGGCCCCGAAAAATTTCCGGTAATCGTGTGCCCACCGGGCGTCCTGGCTCGCTAACAAAAATCGACATGAAGGCACCCCCCCGATTCCGATATTTATAATGTCTCTGATAGGTATATCGGCAACTGGCTTAATAACTTGACGATGAACTCATTACAATCATGCCATATCTGAACTGTGCATTCGGTGAGTTTCAACACGTCTGGCCAATTGTACGGGTAAGCAAGCCGGTTGCTTACAGACTATGTCAGCAATGTATTCAGCTAATAAAGGAGCGTAGGTCAAGCCCTTGCTGCCAAAGCCCGTAAGAAGATACACACCGGTAACCGGCTTACCCTGTGCGTCACAGTGCTCACCTGCTACCGGCTGATAGTCGTGGGTTGTGCAGCGAAAAGCAGTTTTTCCTTCCAGGTTATCCAGAAATTCAGTTGATCTGGCGAATAGTGCCTTTGCATGTAAGGCACCCGGCAGCATGTTCTGAAGTTCAGTCAGGTTTTCGTAATGGCTTGCTCTGGTCGTGTGTGGATTGTCATCATCCGGATCAAAGGTTGAACCTGTTAGTGCAATGCCATTATCTGATGGATTTACATATCGCTGTCCGCAGATTACTGCAGTGGGTGCATTCAGGTTGTCACCGTTAAGGTGAGTAACCTGGCCACGAACACTCCTGAAGCGGTACACACCGCCGCCGGGTATCAGTTCGGGCGTGTGATGTCCGGCACAGATGATAACCTGGCTGGCGTAAAGGGTTGTGTTGGGATCCTGTCCGGAGATGCGCCACTGGGTATCCGTAGATGTGAGCTTGTCTGCGGTAAAGTTGAACACTCTGGTAATCATCGGGTGCTCTGTCAGAAAATTGCAGAGCCCCGCCGGCTCGATCCAGCCATTACCAGGAAACCAGATGCCCCCGGCTGGTGTGGTGCATCCCGTTAGCTGACTGGCGGTTTCTTTGTCTATCGGAAACAGTATTTCGACCGGATAACTATTACGAAGGAGAAGGTGCTGCTGGCGCTCGTGCTCCCTCTGGCTCCAGGCCATTTGTAGCAGACCGGTAGGGTGCCAGAATTTGCCACCGAACGACCTGTAAAAGCGCTGACTGAACAATAATGATGTTAACGCCAACCGGGTTTGATCATTGAACTCAACGCCAAGCTTAACGTACATTGCTCCTTGACGATTACCAGAAGCTGCCGCTCCCACCTGATCAGCAGCATCAATCAGAATTACCTTAACACCCCTATCGGCCAGGTTTCTTGCCAGTATGCAACCGGCAATTCCTGCTCCAATTATTGTTACAGAATCTGTCACCGGCTTTGATTCTTCTGACGGAGCGTATGGCAGCCGGCCGGCAATCATGTCTCGCTTGTGTCCGAACCCCTTCACCTTCTGCATTATAAAGCCGACGGACTCCAGAGCTCTCCTGATACGACCAACCGAAGTAAAAGTGGCCAACGTTGTACCAGGCATACTGTGATCTCGGATTAAGCCGATCGCCTCGTCTTGCCACATTTGCGGATTGAGTGAGGGTGCGAAACCGTCAAGAAACCAGGCGTCAGCTTTAAAACTCAGTGATTTCCAGGCTTCGAGGATATCTCCGAAGTACAGGGTAAGTCGTACACTGCCGCCATCCAGAACAAGTCGGTGAGCTCCTTGAACCAAAGGTGGATACGCGTCGATAAGTTGTTTCGCCAGAGGAGCCAGCGCAGGCCAGAGATCAAGAACCTGAACCAAATCATTTCGGCTAAGAGGGAAGCGTTCCACTGATATAAAATGCAGAGTGGCGGTGTGATTGGGTTTTGAATCCAGCCAGGCTTGCCAAGCGGCCAGAAAGCTGAGACCGCTGCCAAACCCGGTTTCTGCAATCACAAAATGACCGCCGGAAGGGACACAAGAGAAACGTTCTGTGAGCTGGTTGTGCCTGATAAAGACGTACCTGCTTTCTTCCAGTCCATTTTCCCTGCAGAAATAAACGTCTCCAAATTTCTCGGAGACAGGCACACCGTTCTGCCAAATCAGCGAGGCCGGTTCAATCTGTGGAGGGTTAATGCTGTCGGACATAAGCCGGATGCTCTGCCAGGCTATTTGGCGGGCGCAGCTTCGAGCACTGAAACACTTTCAATAATTATGTTCTTTACCGGGACATCGGACATACCCCGTGAATGTCCGGTAGGTACTTTGGCAATCGCATCAATCACACCGATCCCATCTGTAACCTTGCCGAAAACGGCATATCCGGCATCTCTGGAGCTGGCGTTCAGAAAATCATTGTCTACCAGATTAATGAAAAATTGCGATGTCGCAGAATCTGGTGCACTGGTTCGCGCCATGGCAATTGTGCCGCGAAGGTTGGGAAGGCTGGCAGTAGCCTCATTCACCACTGGTGCAAGTGTTTGTTTGCGCACAAGGCCAGATTCAAATCCACCACCCTGAACCATGAATCCCGGAATGACCCGATGGAAAATAGTGCCGTCATAAAAACCACTGCGAACATACTTCAAGAAGTTGCTCACGGTTTCCGGCGCCACATCTGGCCGGAGTTGCAGTTCGAACGCCCCTTCACTGGTCAGAACCCGTACCTTTGGGAGGTCTTGGGAAGTGCGGTTAACCTGTTCTTCAGCATGGGCACTGGCTATGAAGAATATCAGGCTGATAGCCGCAATAAGGGCAGGGATCACACGGCCTGTGGTTTTTACGATGTTTGTCATTTTTGGAGTGCTCTTATGGTTAGCGGTTGGCGCGTTTACTGTAATAATCAGAGTGTCCTGTTATTTGAAACACGATGTTACCAGATTGCCGTTGTTTATCAGGAGCCCTAAAGGCACGATTATCATAATCAACTAATCTTATGATTGTGGTAATTGCATACTTTCTGCCGAGTCGGGTTGTACGGTTTAGCTTACAGGGGGAGACGCGAGTGAACATCCGTCAAGGAATTGAAGAAAAATCACGGCTTGGCCGCCTGTTAATCAATCGGGGCTACCTGACAGAAGCCCAATTGCAAGAGGGGCTTAGTCTTCAGCGGGAAACTGGCCAGCGTCTGGGTGAAATACTCATTCAGTCTGGTTGGGTCACTGAAAAAACGCTGATTCGAGCTCTGAAGCACCAGACCCGGTACAGAAATGCGGCTGCATTTGTCACCATGGTTGCCTTGCCACTTCAACCGCTGGTCAGTTTTGCTGCAAGTAACACGGCAAAAGCTGTCGAGACAGGCGCAGAGGCAGGTGAGCTTTACAACGTGCCCGGGTTGTCGGCATTAACAGAAGATGAGCTGGCTGATGTTTCAGGCCAGGCAGACTCCAAGCTCCTGCAGCGAATTACGACGGTGTCAGCCATGGTTTCCAGTGCCTCTTCAGGTGACGGCAATGAGGCAACGGTAGACGTGGTTGAAGGCATCAAGCTGACGGCTAATATCTTTGTGCCGGTATTGAGCTTTCTGGATTCAGATCTTACGATTTCTGGTGTCCATTATCGCGAAAATGAACCACGATATACGGTTCGTGAAGACGGCGCCCTGACATTGGCATTTCCCGAGCGGATAGAAGAAATCCGTATGGATAATATTCGGGTCAGTGGTAGCCAGGGGCCATCTATGGGCAACGTGAGCATCTCTGACATACGCTTCGATCCCGCTTCCCAGATGACTATCTATACCCGCTAGTCATTCCTTTTATCCGCTAAAGTGACGCCCGTCCGGGCGTCACCAACACTCTTCATAGGGCTTTGTCAGGCACTGGCCAGAATGGTCCGGCTGGAAACGTTGGTATGCTCTCCCTTTGCCCCATAGAGTTTTTGCTGGCCTGATGCGCCACGAAATATCTCAGTAATCCGGGATAATCGCTTTTGGAGGTGACTGATGACCCTACCGTTATTCTGGTTGATGCTTTGGCACTCCCGCATCTGGGTATCCGCTTGCTTCCAAAGATTATGGAGCTCTGTGAGCCCGGCACTGAGGATAAATCGGGAGGGCTCGCCGCTATCTGGCTTATAGCCTATGGCAACCAGAGCATGAATCTTCAGCTTTGCGCGCTCACGAATCTCGTCGAGCAGCCGGTTTTTATCTGCGGCCAATGTTTCAAGAGTGCGAAGGTCAGATGTTGAGAGGCAGGATCTTTCGCTGTGAAGAATATCCGCCAGATCTTGGAGCTGACGGATATCTTGTGAAAGAAAGTCTTTCAGATTATCAATTGAGGCCATAATTTACTCACCCAAAAATGCTTTCATCCATATCAAGCATTTTTTGGGCCAGTTTCTCTGCATCAATCTTGTAAGTGCCGTTTTCCAGAGCGGAACGAATTTCAGCAATGCGCTCGTCGTCCATTTCCGGGTAATCACCCAGTTTCTGCTCAAGCTGCTTCAGGTTCTTAGCCTGGCTGCTCAGGCTCACGCTTTCTCCGCGGGCTCCCTGAGCCTGGGCTTTGGCTTGCTGATCTGCTGCAGGCTGTGGGCTTTGGGCACCAGAGGTTTTATCGGCCGTTGTTCTGGAAGTGTTGACCTGGCCTTGGCCAATTCCATTTAAGTCAACTGACATATCAGTACCTGCTTTCTGTAATGCCGCATTACGGTGCGACCTGATCGGGTTTATGCCTATCTATCGGCTGACTGAACTATATCTTTAGAGAAGATTCATAAAGTTTTTTGTTACCAGTTATCCATCTCAAACGGGCTCGGATACGGCAAATTATTGCCACCCGGCAGAAACCGGCCACAATCATGATTCACATTGGGATTTCCACTCGGCCAGGAGCCACTACATAGGCCTTGACGGTGCGGGAAGATCCCAGGTTCTCAACCATTACCTGCTCACCAACCGATGCATTAGCGAGTGCTCTGCCGCGCGTGCTGATAGAAAAGGAGCTTCCGGCGGCGGTGATAATAACATGATCTCCGCGCACAACCGCATCGGGAGTTGTCAAAAGATTGGGTGTTATCAGTGAGCCTGAACTGACAGGCCTCCGTAATTCCATGCCAAGAATATCTTCCACGCGCCTGACCACCCCTTGGCGGCTTGCATTAACCGTTACTGATTCCGTTACGACCATGCCCTCGGAAATACGTTCACCCCGGGTTAATGGGCGGGCGGCTACCAAAGCTGGCCCATCTATTGAAATCGTTGTAGCAACAAACATTCGCCATGGACGCTCACCCTGACATGCAATCTGGAGTGATGGGTGGGTGCTTTTCCAGGGGTCACCCGTAAACTCGATTGCAAGCGAGCTGGTACAGCCAGCCAGAGAAAGCCTGTTATCAATAGCTCCGGCTTCATACGATACGGTATAGTTGTCCTTGGCTTGTTCCTTGGCAAAGGCCTCAAGAAATTCCATGGCAGCACTGCGGATCTGAGCCGCTGTGGTAACGTGTGCGTTTGCCTGAGCGCCGAAACTGGACATTAATAGCATCAGGGCATAAATCATGGTGCGCATAACAGTTAGTTTGTCCTATGCTTGTCTGTATCAGGGTGCCAGTTTCCGAACACGCTAATGATTCGGGAGTTATGGCCGTTAAACGAACCGTGTTTACTTGATGGTGACGGGATTTTGTCAGTCCACGAGCTATCTCATCAAGCTGCAAAATGTGTGCCGATAGAGTTCTGGTAGCCAGGAGATAAACAATGGCAGGGATATTAGACAGTGTAAACCAGCGCACCCAACTGGTAGGGCAGAACCGTCTCGAGCTGCTTTTATTTCGCTTGCGGGGCCGGCAGATATACGGAATTAACGTGTTCAAGGTAAAAGAAGTACTGCAGTGCCCGAAGTTGTCATCAATCCCGAATAGCCGGCCTGTTGTGCGGGGTGTTGCCCATATTCGAGGTGAAACAATCCCGGTTATTGACCTGAGTATGTCCATTGGGCTTCCAGGCATTCCCCAGGAAGAACTGGCATCCAGTTTTATTATTATTACCGAGTACAATCGCCAGATTCAGGGTTTTCTGGTGACTGGCGTAGACCGGATTATCAACATGAACTGGGAAGATATTTTGCCGCCACCCAAGGGAGCTGGCCAGGGCGTTTATCTGACAGCGGTTACAAAAATTGATGACAAACTGGTTGAAATCATTGATGTAGAGAAGGTTCTTTCAGAGGTTTCTCCGCTTCGGGAAGAAGTTGCGCCGTCTTTGGTCAGCAGGGGCGCTGAGCGGGAATCCGCACATTTGCCAATTCTTGTTGTCGACGATTCATCCGTTGCCCGCAGGCAAATCGAACGCTGTTTAACTGCCATTGGCTTGGACGTAATTACCAAAAATGATGGCAAGCAAGCGTACGAGTATCTCAAGGAAATTACTGCGGATGGCTCCAAAGCCCGCGATCATCTGTCACTGGTTATCTCGGACGTTGAAATGCCCGAAATGGATGGCTACACGTTGGTTACCCGCTGCAAGGCCGACCCAGCCATTAGTGAGCTATTCATCATGCTTCATACTTCTCTCAGTGGTGTGTTTAACAAAGCTATGGTTCAGAAGGTCGGTGCTGACGATTTTATGGCCAAGTTCAGTCCAGATGAACTGGCAGAGCGTATTATGGAAATTATCGATCAGGGATGAAGTAATTGTTCACGGATCCACTTAGAACAGAGACCTAATGAAAGCTGATATAACCTCGCAGGAATACGATGCCTTTAAGTCATTTCTGCAGGACGCGTGTGGTATTTTACTGGGCGAGAACAAACAATACCTGGTGAAAAGCCGTCTGAGGCGCATCCTGGAAGAACATGAGCTTCGATCGCTTGGCGATCTGCTGGAGCGCTTGAAGCTCCCTGGCAGATCTGGGCTTCGCGAGCTGGTCATAGATGCAATGACCACAAATGAAACCCTGTGGTTTCGGGATAACCACCCATTCCGGATTCTACAGGAAAAGCTGCTGCCAGAGTTTGCGGAACGCAAAACCACACAACCCCTGCGAATCTGGTCTGCTGCCTGTTCTACTGGGCAGGAGCCCTATTCGGTTGGAATGATCATTGAGGAGTTTCGGCGGAGCCGGCCCGGCAAATTACGGGATGTCAAAATTACTGCCACAGACATATCCAAAAGTGTGCTTGAAGTGGCGCGGCGCGGCGAATACGAGATGATTGCCATTGGCCGGGGGCTCTCTCCCGAGCGACAGCAGCAGTTCTTTACTCCTTCACCAAAAGGTGGCTGGCAGATTCGGCCAGAGCTCAAAGCCATGGTTGATTTCAAGGAGTTGAACCTGCTTGAACGCTATATGCTGGGTAAGTTCGACATTGTTATGTGCCGGAACGTGCTGATTTATTTTTCAGCCGAACTGAAACTGGATATTCTGACGCGAATCCATGCGACGTTGAATCCGGGTGGTTACCTGATTCTGGGCGCATCCGAGTCTCTTAATGGCCTTCCCCATCTCTATGAGATGGTGCAGTGTCATCCGGGTATTATTTACAAAAAGAAGTAATGCTATGCCCCTTAATGTGTGGATTCTGGTTGCTGCCCAGGCCCTGGCTATGTGCACAGCGCCATTTATTGTTTTTATCGGAAGTATTCAGGGCCGCCTTCTGGCGCCGGCATCGGAGTATGCCACTTTGCCGGTCGGAATGGTTGTGGTTGGCACCGTGCTGGCGATCAAGCCGGTAACCTGGTTGATGGGCAGAGTAGGGCGCAAGCGAGTCATGTTGCTCGGTACCACTATGGGCATGCTAGCTGCTTCCCTTGGCGCTGTAGCGTCGTGGCAGGGTTCATTCCTTCTTCTTTGTACCGCAGCAGCTATGGGTGGCACCGGTTTGGCCGTCGTTCACCAATATCGGTTTGCCGCGATGGAGTCTGTCGCGCCAGAGATGGCCGCGTCGGCAGCGGCCCGCGTACTACTTGGTGGGCTATGTGCCGCCTGGATAGGGCCTGAGGTTGCGATGATTGGCAGCCCCGCCGATACGCATCCATTTCTTGCAAGCTGGCTGGGCCTTATTGGGGTTCAGGCGCTTGCACTGATTATCCTGGCCATAGGATACCGCTCCAAAGGGGAACTGATTCGTGAGTCTCATACTTCTGGCGGACGCCCGCTTACCGAGATTATCCGTAATCCGGTTATTTGGGTTGCCATAAGCGGAGCAGCCATCGGGTACGCGATTATGAGTTTCATCATGACGGCAACCCCGCTGAGCATGACTGAAATAGCAGGGCACGATCTTGACGATGCCAAGCGGGTGATTCAGCTTCATATCATGGCAATGTACCTGCCGTCACTGATCAGCGGTTGGCTTACAAGAGTTATTGGCATCCCGTTAATGATGGCTGCAGGGCTTTTGACCTATGCAGCCTGTGTGGCTTTGGCTGCCAACGGTATCAGTTTCCATCATTATCTTTCGGCACTGATTTTACTGGGTGTTGGCTGGAACTTCCTGTTCATTGGCGGAACATCTCTATTGCCCAGGGGTTACAACGATTCCGAGCGTTTCAGGGTGCAAGGACTGAATGACATAATGGTGTTTGGGTTGCAGGCGACAGCGGCCTTGTCTGCCGGAGCTGTGCTCAGTTGGGTCGGCTGGTCTGGATTGGTGCTGGTGGTTGTGCCTTTGCTGATTCTTCATGGCGTGTTGATGGCTGTCTGGCTGATTCGGTCCTCCCGGACACAAGCCCTCGTCTCTGATGACTCAACCTGATCAGCCGGTATTATTGGTTTGTTACGTGCTTCAAAACGGCTGGCTGTTACGAACACTCGTGAGCCGGCTGGATATTTTTGGGCAATTCCGGAAAGAGAGTTGCCAAATGCCACAAAAAACATTAGAGTCTGCGCCCTTAAATCAGTGTTGATACAGCTGATTTGAAACAGTTTATTGGAGAGGTGGCCGAGTGGCTGAAGGCGCTCGCCTGGAAAGCGTGTATACGTTAATAGCGTATCGAGGGTTCGAATCCCTCCCTCTCCGCCAATTAAACCCCCGGTTTTCGTGAGAAAATTCGGGGTTTTCTATTTTCTCCACACCAACAGGCGATTATTTGCCGGCATCTCGAAGTCTGCCTCCAAATCCAGTCCGTTTGCAGTACCGATTTTCTTCAGGTCATCCAGATCACGAATGCCCATTGTTGAATTCCGATTTTTTAAATATTCATCAAATTGCCGGTTGCTGGGGCTGGAAAACTGCCCGTTGTAATTGAAAGGGCCATACAGACAGAAGGCCTCGCCGTTATGTAGATTGGCTGACACACCCCGGAACATGGCCTCAACGTCCGGCCAGGACATGATGTGCGCAGTGTTTGCTGAAAACACACCATTAATGGGCGGAATCTGCCAACTACGGGTATTTACATCCAAAACTAACGGCCTGTTGATATTGGGCAGTTCCGCTTCCGCAAGCCAGGGCAGACATAATTGATAGTTCTCAGCCTGGTCACTGGGCTGCCAGATGATGTGGGGTAAATTTTTGGCGAAATGAACCGCGTGCTGTCCGGTGCCAGTGCCGATTTCCAGGATGGTTCCGGGCTGGTCGAACACCAGGGCAATCTTTTGAAGTATTACCTCTTTGTTGTTCTCGCAGGCTTGAGAGAAGGGTTTTGTTTGTATCACCAGCACCTCAGATTTATTGGAAACCGCTTGAATTTGTGTGTCCGGGTTAAATCAAGCCTACACTTTTCAGAACAAACACCCCAATGGTTATGGTGACGCTGGCCATAAGTGTTGTCATGGCGATGATATTCGCTGCCAGCCGATCGCTGCCACCCAGCACCTTCACCATCACAAAACTGGTGGTTGCGGTCGGGCTCGCAAAGAACAGAAACATAAGCCCAAGTTCTGCTCCCCGGAAGCCACTTAGCCAAGCTGTGCCGGTACAGGCTACAGGCAGGAATACCATTTTCATCAGGCTGGCACTCATCGATGTCTGGCTGTTGCTCCTTAAGGCATTCAGAGACACGGTTGCACCGACGCAAAGCAGGG
>Ga0079223_10002510_pt1 | contig 11377 bp, 9 predicted proteins | sample Stecom2011_FD_75072 | JGI IMG/M metagenome (GOLD analysis project Ga0079223, IMG submission 75072) | Agricultural soil microbial communities from Utah to study Nitrogen management - Steer compost 2011 | ecosystem: Environmental > Terrestrial > Soil > Agricultural land | place: USA: Utah...
CGCTGCTTCAGCCCTACGACATGGAAGTGGGTGCCGGCACGTCGCACACCGCCACATTCCTGCGCTCCATCGGCCCGGAACCCTGGCGTGCCGCCTACGTCCAGCCGTCGCGCCGCCCGAAAGACGGCCGCTACGGCGAAAACCCCAACCGGCTGCAGCACTATTACCAGTATCAGGTGGTTCTCAAGCCCGCCCCGCCCGATATCCTCGAACTCTACATCGGCTCGCTCATTGCCCTGGGCATCGACCCGGCGCAGCACGATATCCGTTTCGTGGAAGACGACTGGGAAAACCCCACGCTGGGGGCCTGGGGCCTGGGCTGGGAAGTTTGGCTGAATGGCATGGAGATCACGCAGTTCACATACTTCCAGCAGGTTGGCGGCCTCGACTGCTACCCCGCCACCGGCGAAATTACCTACGGCCTCGAGCGCCTGGCCATGTACCTGCAGGGGGTGGAAAGTGTCTACGACCTGGTCTGGACCCGCAGCGCCGACGACTCGGTGATTCGCTACGGCGACGTCTTCCACCAGAACGAAGTGGAACAATCGGCCTATAACTTCGAGCACGCGTCCACCGAAATGCTATTCAGCCATTTCAGCGACTACGAGGCCGAGGCACGCCGCCTCATCGAGGTGCCGCTCGCGCTGCCGGCCTACGAGGCCACCCTCAAGGCGGCCCACACCTTCAACCTGCTCGATGCCCGTGGCGCCATCAGCGTCACCGAACGCGCCGCCTACATCGGCCGTATCCGCAATCTGTCCCGGGCCGTTGCCCAGGCCTACTACGACTCCCGAGAAAAACTAGGATTTCCCATGCTGGCCAACCCCTCGGCCCTGGAGGCCGCGCAATGACCGTCCAGCCCCAATCCCGCCCCCTGCTGGTCGAGCTGTTCACCGAAGAACTTCCACCCAAGGCGCTGCAGCGCCTGGGGCAGGCGTTCGCCGAAGGCCTGCGCAGTGCGCTCGCGCAGCATCATCTGCTCGCCGAAAAATGCACCACGCGCCCGCTGGCCACGCCGCGCCGCCTTGCAGCGCTGTTCGACGCCGTTCTGGGTCAGGCACCCGAACAACACTACACCGAAAAGCTCATGCCGGCGAACATCGGCCTGACCCCCGAACGCGAAATGACCCCTGCCCTGCAGAAGAAGCTGCAGGCCAAGGGGCTCGCGCACCTTGGCGTCGATGACCTCGTCATCGAATCCGACGGCAAGCAAGACTACCTGTACGCCCGCGGAGTCGCCGCAGGCGAAACGCTGCAGGCGGGGCTGCAAAAGGCGCTCGATCAGGCCATTGCACAACTGCCCATTCCCAAGGTCATGCGCTACCAGCTGGCCGACGGCGTCACCAGCGTGCGGTTCGTGCGCCCCGCCCACCGCCTGGCCGCCCTGTGGGGTAACGACGTCGTTCCGGTCGAGGCGCTGGGCCTTGCGGCCGGCCGCCTCACCGAAGGCCATCGCTTCATGTCGCAAGGCACGATCGAGATCACCTCGGCCGAAACCTACGAGTCGCAACTGCTCGAACAGGGCAGCGTGGTGGCAAGCTTCGAGGCGCGCCGTGCCGATATCCTGCAGCAGTTGCAGCAGCAGGCCGCCGTACTCAATGCCACCATCGGCAACGATCCGGAAGTCGAGGCGCTGCTCGATGAAGTTACGGCGCTGGTCGAACACCCCACCGTCTACGTGGGCGAGTTCGACGAAGCCTTTCTGCGCGTGCCGCCCGAGTGTCTGATTCTGACCATGCGGCTCAACCAGAAGTACTTCCCGTTGTTCGAACCGAATACCGGCCGGCTCACGCACCGCTTCCTCATCGTCAGCAACATGCGCGTGGCCGATCCCTCGAACATCATCGAAGGCAACCAGCGCGTGGTGCGCCCCCGCCTGGCCGATGCACAGTTCTTCTTCGAAACCGACCGGCGGATTCCCCTGGCCGAGCGCGTACCGCAACTGGCCACCAGCGTGTATCACAACAAGCTGGGTTCGGTGTTGCAGCGGGTCGAGCGCATCCGGCGCATCGCCACGCATATTGCCGACCAGCTGGGTCTTGATGCGGCCGTGGCCGACCGGGCCGCACTGCTGGCCAAGGCCGACCTCAACTCCAACATGGTGGGCGAATTTCCGGAACTGCAAGGCATCATGGGCGCCTATTATGCCGAGGCCGATGGCGAAGCGCCGGAAGTGGTCGAGGCCATTCGCGGCCAGTACCGCATCAGGCTCGATGCGCCGGTGACACCGGCCACACTGGCCGCCACGGTACTGTTCATGGCAGAGCGCCTGGAAGTGCTGGTGGGCATCTGGGGCATCGGCCTGGTTCCTACAGGCGAACGCGACCCCTATGCCCTGCGCCGTGCTGCGCTGGGGCTGATCAGCGCCTACGAACAACTGGCCGCCGGCGGGCAACTGGCCATCACCGATCACGACACGTTGCGCCTGCACGATCTGCTCGAGTTCGCCGCCGCCACCTTTGAGCCCGGCACGCTCGCACAGAACACCACCGCCGAGGTGGCCAGCTTCATTTACGAGCGCTATCGCAATCAGCTGGGCAGCTACGATCGCAACGTGGTCGAAGCCGTTCTGGCGCTGGCGCCACCGCTGCATCAGGTGCTTGCGCGCATCAATGCCTGCGCGGCGTTCGCCGAGCGGCCCGAAGCCGCAAGCCTGGCCGCCGCCAACAAGCGCATCACCAACCTGCTCAAGAAGGCCGATTCCGAAATCGGCGAAATCGATGCCGGCAAGCTTGGCGAGCCGGCCGAACAGGCGCTTGCCGCCCGCATTCAGGAACTCGCCCCTGTCGCGCGCGAGCAGTTCCGCAAGGGCGACTTCAACGCATCGCTCGCCACGCTGGCAGGCACACGCGAGGCCGTCGATGCCTTTTTCAACGACGTCATGGTCATGGCCGAAGATCCCGACGTACGGCGCAACCGTCTGGCCCTGCTCCAGACACTGCATCGCAGCATGAACGAGGTCGCGGACATCGCGAGGCTGGCGCAGTGAAGCTGGCCATACTCGATCGCGACGGCGTCATCAACGAAGACAGCGACGCCTTCATCAAGTCGCCGGAGGAATGGCAGGCCATACCGGGTAGCCTCGACGCCATTGCGCGGTTGTCGCGCGCCGGCTGGCGCGTGGTCGTGGCCACCAACCAGTCGGGGCTGGCGCGCGGCCTGTTTTCCATGGATACGCTCAACGCCATCCATGCCCGCATGCGGCGTGAACTGGCCGACGCCGGCGGCTTCGTCGACGCCATCTTCATTTGCCCCCACGGCCCCGATGACGGCTGCCGCTGCCGCAAACCGGCACCGGGGCTTTTCGAAGACATTGCTTCCCGTTACGACACAAGCCTGCAAGGCGTACCCGCAGTGGGCGACTCGCTGCGCGACCTTCAGGCGGCCACGGCACTCGGATGCACACCCTGGCTGGTGCGCACGGGCAAGGGGCCACGCACGCTGCAGGCGGGCGGGCTTCCCGCCGGCACACGGGTGTGCGACAGCCTGTCGGCCGTCGTCGACGAACTGCTGGCCGGAGACTGACATGGCGTGGATCCGCGCACTCATTTACCAGATTTTCCTGGTCGTCACCGTCATCCCGTACGCAATCGCGTGCCTGATCTGGATGCCGCTGCCGCTCTCATTACGCTATCGGCTCACCGTAGGATGGCCGCGGCTTGCGATCTGGGGCGCGAAGGTGATTCTGGGGCTGCGCTGGCAGGTCAAAGGTTGGGAAAACCTGCCCGACGGACCCGCCATCGTGCTGTCCAAGCACCAGTCTGCCTGGGAAACGATGTTCTTTGCCGCCTATCTGCCGCGCAACGTCTGCTTCGTATACAAGCGGGAACTGCATCGCATCCCCTTTTTCGGGTGGGGGCTGGCGCTGCTGCGCATGATTCCCATCGACCGTTCGCGTGGCCGCGACGCGTTCGAGCAGGTGATCCGCGTGGGGCGCGAGCGCCTGGCCGAAGGACGCTGGCCACTGCTGTTTCCCGAAGGCACCCGCATGGCACCCGGCAAGACCGGCCGCTACAAGATGGGCGGTGCGCTGCTTGCGCAGGCCACGCGGGCACCGGTGATCCCCATCGCCCACAACGCGGGCGAACTCTGGCCGCGCAAGGCGTTCATCAAGAAACCGGGGCTCATCACGGTTTCGATCGGGCCACTCATTGCCACCGACGGCCTGACGGCCACCGAGATCAACGCCAAGGTGCAGGAATGGATCGAAGGGGAAATGCGCCGGCTCAATCCTGAGCGCTATGGCGAAAGCTGAACAGCTCTCACTGTTCGACGACGGCACGGTGCCCGTGGCACGCCCGGCGACTCTTCCGCCCGGCTGCCGCTGGCACGAGGTAGATACACCGTATCAACGTATCGGTTTTCTGCTGCGAACGTCGCGGCGCAAGACCATCGGGCTCACCGTCAATGACGACGGGCTTGTGGTGACCGCGCCGTCGTGGGTGCGCTATGGCCAGGTTGCCGACGCCGTTCGCGCGAAAGCTCCCTGGATCGTGCGCAAATTGCGCGCCCTGCATGTCCGCCAGCAGCATCTGGCCACCGCCGATGCGCGCTGGCATGATGGCGGCCGCTTCCCGTATCTGGGTATTTACGTCACCCTGGCGATTCGCCCGGACGCCGGCACGGCCCTCTACAGCGGAGACCCCGTGCGGCCGGCCGAGCATGATACCCTGACACTGCCGCTGCAGTCCGACAGCAGCACCGAGCGCATTCGCGAGCGCGTGCACACATGGCTGCAACAGCAGGCGCGGGCTCTGTTCGATGCCCGCCTGCAGCACTTCTGCCAGACTGCGGGCGTCGAGCTCAAGAGCTGGCGCCTCGCCTCACCCTCCGCACGCTGGGGTTCGTGCAGCAGCGACCGTCGCATCATGCTGAACTGGCGGCTGATACACTTTCCCCCTCATGTCGTGGATTACGTGGTGGCCCACGAGGTGGCCCATCTGCGGCACATGAATCACGGGCCGGCCTTCTGGAAGGAAGTCGAACGCCTCTACCCCGACTTCCTGCAAGCCCGCCTGGCCCTCAAATCGCATCACCCCGGCAGCCTGCCCCTGTTGTGAAGGCCACCGGGAAACTTTAGGAGTACTTTATGCGTATCCTGCATACCATGCTGCGTGTCGGTGACCTGGAAAAGTCGCTCGATTTTTATATCAATGTTCTGGGCATGCACCTTCTGCGCCGCAATGACTACCCCGAGGGCAAGTTCACGCTGGCCTTCGTCGGCTATCAGCCTGAGGACGAAGGGGCGGTAATTGAACTCACCCACAACTGGGACACCTCTTCGTACGATCTGGGCAACGGCTATGGCCACATTGCCCTGGAAGTGGAAGACGCCTACGAGGCCTGTGAGCAGATCAAGGCGCGCGGTGGCAACGTCACCCGCGAGGCCGGCCCCATGAAGCATGGCCAGACCGTGATCGCATTCGTCGAAGACCCCGACGGCTACAAGATCGAGCTCATTCAGCGCAAGTCGCGCGTCGACTGATCCGCGTGCGAGGCCGGCTTCGGCCTCACCCCCTCAACGCCACGATTACGGCGTTCTCGGCCGCTTCCAGCGCCTCGGCCTGGGCGTCGGTCAATCCGCCCCGCACATGCGCATCGCGCCAGTCCTGCAAACCGGCCTGGCGAATCTGTTCGCGCAGATCGTGCACGTTCACCACACACTCGTATGCCCTTTCAAGGGCGCCAAGGTGCTGCAGACCATGACTGGCCCATACCGTGCCCACCAAACGTTCGCGGGTATCAGAGGGGCACAGCAGCAGATCGGCGCAGGCGGTCGTTACCGCGTCGTCAGGCGCAGCCGCCCGCAAGCCCGGCGGCAGGAGCAGGCCCTTCTGCACGGCCCCTGCGAGGGCCGGGTGCAGGTTTTCGAGCATGCCCTGCAGAAGACGCTCTACCGACTGGAATGACTCTGCAGCGCACCAGCGCACCAGAGGAAGGTCGGCCTCATGACGGCCTTCATCGTTCCAGCGCTTGAGCACCGCACACAGCGATGTGAGCTCGGCCAGCGCACGCAGCAGTCGCTCGAGCCCCGGTTCGGAATGGGCATGCACGGGCCGTACACCCGGCATCAGCACTTCCACCATCCATGCCAGTGCGGCGGCGTAACGGTTGACACGCCGGTAATACGGGGCCACCGCGCCTACGAGCCGTGGTGTACCGCTGCTACGGCCGAGCGTCCATGCATGGAACCCCGCCCACAACAGACGCGCTGCCGCCACGCCCGCATGACGCCAGACCAGCCGATCAAACGCCTTGCAACCCGCTTCGGTATCCGACAGCTCGAGTGCATCGACCTCGCGGTACAGAAACGGGTGCACACGCCCCACCCCCAAGGCCAACGCCGCCGTGTTGCGCGCCTGGGGCGCCAGCGCTTCGAGGCCGAACAATGCGGGCAGCAGCTCGTGAAGACACGACTGCCACTCACTCAGCGCGGGCGTGGTGCCCGCACTGCCCAGAAGATCCATGCTGTCGCCCATGGCATGACGCACGGCCTCGAAGATACCGACATCGAGCACGGCCGCGGCAATCACGGGCTTGTATCCCAGGTCGATCGCAGCACAGAGAAAACGGCGCCCCGCCTCGACCCGGTACGCGTTGGCCGCCAGCCTGCCGAGCCGGCTGCGGGCACCCAGCATTTCGCAGCCCGACCCTTCGCCGCGCAGACGCACCACGGCACTGGACGCATGTGCGGCAAGTGACACGGCGGCCGACGCCAGAGCCGGCACTGCAATGGCCTTGGCCATGGACTGCGCGGCAAGCAGAGCGGGCAGGGCGGCGTCGATGGCTTCGGAGCCTCCCAATAGTGCCGACACGGGCAGCACGACGTCGCGGCCGTCGAAAATGCCGCCGCGCCAGGGTTCGCCCGCCGGTACACCACCGGATGCATCCCCCTTGCGGTCATCGTTCGGCGAATGGTACACAACGCCGGTCGTGGAGGTATCGACCAATGCCACGCACACCCCACGCTCGCCTGCGGGGCCGAGCACGCCCTCGGGATCATGCAGACGAAACGGCAGCACGAGCAGATCGGGTCGCGGCCCCGGTGCATGACGCGCGCCACTCCAGTTCAGCCGCAGCGTGGCCTCACCCGAACCCGGCTCGGACAACACGACGCCTGTGGCCTGGATGGGCGCGATGTCGTTTTCAACGGCAAACGAGGCGATTGCAGCGTGCGTGTGCCCGCTTGCGAGTTGCGGCAGCCACGCAGCACACTGTTCTTCACTGCCTGCCAGCGACAGCAGGCGTGCCGGGCCGAATACGAACCGTGCCGCAAGCAGGTAGGCGGTTGAGATCGAACGCAGGGCAACACGTTTGAGCACCTCGGACTGGGCCCAGGCACTCAGGCCGTAGCCGCCGTGCGCCGCTGGGACTGCCATGGCTTCAAAACGGTGTTCGACCAGCAGCGGCCAGCAGGTGGCGGGCTCGGGTCGTGCATCATGGTTGCGGGCCTGCTCGAGTGCGGCGCACAGCGCTGCCACGGGCCCGTCGAGAAATGACGTCTCGCCTGCCGTAAGGGCGGCCGGGCGCACGTAAGTCAGCGCATTCCAGTCGGGCCTGCCCGACAGGAGGTGGGCTTCCCACCAGATATCGCCCGACGCGAGAACCTGCCGCTGCAAGGAACTGAACGGCGTGACGCTGTTGCGTGCGCGCCGGTACAGGGGCTCCGTGAGCCAGCGACGGCGCCAGGCTCTCCAATCCATGCCTTCAACCTCCAAAGAACTGCATGTATGCCACGCCCCGTGTCGGGGTAACGCGAAGAGGCCGGAAAAAAGCCGGCGCTGCCGGTATTATGGCGTATGCTCAATACGCTCTGGCTTGCGTTCTTCGTCGTCTCGGCTGCCGCTGCGCTCTTCCAGTGGCTGGTGTTGCACGATCCCGACGTTTTCTCGCGGGTCGTGGCCGCGCTGTTCGACATGGCTGCGCTTTCGGTCGAGATCATGGTGCTGCTTTTCGGCACGCTCACATTGTGGCTCGGCTTTCTGCGCATTGCCGAGGCCGCAGGGCTCGTACAAAGCCTGGCCCGCCTTCTGGCCCCCCTGTTTCACCGGCTGATGCCTGAAGTGCCGCCCGGTCACCCGGCCCTGGGCCTCATCACCATGAACTTTGCGGCGAACGGTCTGGGGCTCGACAACGCCGCCACACCCATCGGTCTGCGCGCGATGCACGCACTGCAGACACTGAACCCCGACCCCCGCAGCGCCACGAACGCCCAGATCCTGTTCCTGGTGCTCAATGCCTCCTCGCTCACGCTGCTGCCTGTGACGATCTTCATGTACCGGGCCCAGCAGGGTGCAGCCGAACCCGCACTGGTGTTCCTGCCCATTCTGCTGGCCACCAGCGCCTCGACACTGGCCGCGTTGATCTCGGTGGCCGTCATGCAGCGCCTTCGGCTGCATGATCCGGTGGTGCTGGTGTGGCTGGCCGCCACGGCGCTCGGGATCGGCGGGCTGATGGCCCTGCTTTCCGGGATGGGGGCCGCTGCCATCAGCGCGACCTCGAGCCTGCTGGGCAATCTCGTACTGGTCGGCATCATCACGCTATTTCTGGCCTGCGGTGCCATCAAGAGGGTACCGGTATACGAAGCCTTCGTGGAAGGCGCCAAAGACGGCTTTGACGTGTCGAAAAATCTGCTGCCGTACCTGGTGGCCATGCTATGCGCAGTCGGTGCGCTGCGCGCTTCCGGCGTGCTGGACATGATCCTGACGGGCATTCGGCACGCCACGCTGTGGCTCGGGCTGGATGCCCGATTCGTCGACGCCCTGCCCACCGCGTTGGTCAAACCCTTCTCCGGCAGCGCTGCCCGAGCAATGCTGATTGAAACCATGCAGCATTTCGGGGTCGACAGCTTCCCAGCCCTGCTGGCCGCCACGGTGCAGGGCAGCACGGAAACCACCTTTTATGTTGTCGCCGTCTATTTCGGGGCGGTTGGTATCCAGCGCGTACGTCACACCATCGGCTGCGCCCTGATCGCGGATCTTGCCGGCGTGCTGGCCGCCATAGGGGTGTGCTACTGGTTCTTCACTTAGGAAGCCGGCCTGCTGCCACCAGCTGATCGGACATCGCCATGAACTGGCCGGGGCTCACTGCCTCGGCACGATCGGTTGGCGCCACGCCCAGCGCCGCCCAGTCGATGTCGCCGGCCCAATCTGACAACACCCGGCGCAGCATCTTGCGCCGTTGTGCAAACGCCCGCGTGACAAGCGCGGCAAACGCGGCATCGCTCACGGGGCGTGGGCGACCCGCCCGCAGAGGCGTCATGCGCACCACCGAAGACATGACCCGTGGCGGAGGATCGAACGATTCCGGCGGCACATCGAAAAGCTTCGCCATGTCGTAGCGCACCTGCAGCATGACCGACAGCCGCCCGTAGTCGGACGACCCGGGCGCGGCCACCATGCGATCAATGACTTCCCGCTGCAACATGAAATGCTGATCGCGCACGGCATCGGCGTGCTCGGCCAGATGAAACAGCAGCGGGCTGGAAATGTTGTAGGGCAGGTTGCCGACAATGCGCAGCGAGCGGCCCAGCGCACTGTAATCGACCTTGAGCGCATCGGCCTCGATGACGGTAAGGCGCTCGGCAGGCCATTCCGATCGCAGGCGTGCCGCAAGATCGCGATCGATCTCAATGACGGTAAGTTGCCTGAGGGACTCGAGCAACGGGGCGGTAAGTGCCGAAAGACCGGGTCCGATCTCGATCATCAGATCGTCGGGTTGTGGATGGATGGCACGAATGATCTGCTCGACGATGGCGTCATCGACCAGAAAGTGCTGCCCGAACCGCTTGCGCGCCTGATGCACCATGCTCAACGCGGCCCGGTTGCGCGGCTGAAGTCGGGATCGAGTCGGTTTTCGATATAGGCCTGCCCGTACAGGCCGTTCAGCCACTGTTCCACCGCCGGTTCGATACGCCGCTGAAAGAGGATCTCACGGGCCTGCATACGCAGGTATTCCTCGCCCATGTCTTGATTGCGACGCTCCAGCACCTCGATGAGGTGCCAACCGAACGGCGATTTGATCGGTTCGCTGATCTGGCCCGGCTGCAGGGCGTTCATGGCGCTTTCGAACGCCGGCACCGTCTCGCCGGGCGAGAGCCAGCCCAGGTCACCGCCCTGAGGCGCGGTGGCATCGTCGGAATGCCGACGGGCCAGTTCTTCGAACGATTCGCCTGCAACGATGCGATCACGCAGATTGCGCAAGCGCTGCTCGGCCTGGTCATCGTTGGTGATCTGGTTGGTGCGCACCAGAATGTGCCGTGCGCGTGTCTGGGTCACGATCATCGGCCCCTGATCGAGCTGCATCGGGTTGGCCGGCGCCATCGAGACATCGGGCTGGGCCGGCTGCTGAGCGCTGCGCGGTTCGTCGCCCCACGTCAGCACCTTGAGAATATGAAACCCCTGCCCGCTACGAATGACCTTGGAAATTTCGCCCGCCTTCAGCCCGCGCGTGGCCTCAAGAAAGAGATCGGGCCACCCCTCGACGGGGCGCACGCCCAGCACGCCGCCTTCGAGCGCCTGCGGGCCGTCGGAGGACGATGCCGCCAGCCCGGCGAAATCGGCACCCGCGCGCAACTTGGCATGCAGGGCTTCAGCGCGCTGCTGCAGCTCGCTGACGGTGGCGGAAGGGGCATTTTCAGGCACCGCCACCAGGATCTGCGCGAGACCCAGCACACGGGGCGCCACCTGCTGCTGCGGTGCGGCGGGCGTGGCCGGCGCCCGTACAGGGGCGGGAGCAAGGCCACGCCCCTGACCGCGCAGGAACGCGTCGACTTCGGCATCGGTGATGTGCACCGTGGAATCAACCGCGCGTTGCCGCAGCATGTCGAAGCGCACGTCGCTGCGAAGCTCGTTCAGGTAGACTTCCCACGGCACCCCTGATTTTTCGATGTTGCGACGCAACTGTTCGACCGAAAGGCGATTGCGCTGTGCAATGGTCTGCACGGCACGCTGCAGCTGGCTGTCGCTCACCTGAATGCCCAGGCGATCGGCCTCCTGGCGTTGCAGCTCTTCCAGAATCATGCGTTGCAACACCTGGCGCTGCAGGATGCTGTGCTCGGGCACGGGTATGTTCTGTGCCTTGAGGTTGCGCTGTGCAATGGCGACCTGGTCGTTCACCTGCTTGAGCGTGATGACCTGCCGGTTCACGATGGCCGCAATACCGTCGACGAACTGCTGCGACGAACGGGCTGCAGATTTGGCGGCGCCGCTGTTGGGCGTGGCGGCGAGGCTCACCGATACGGCGCAGGCGCCCAGCATCGGAATCAGCAGGGCGGCCAGCCGGCGCCGGGCGTGCACACTACGCATTATTGATACCTCTCGAAGACGGTTTTTTCTGGTATGGGTGGAGTAATCGTCTGGTATCCGGAGATCCGTTC
>Ga0079223_10002511_pt1 | contig 11374 bp, 10 predicted proteins | sample Stecom2011_FD_75072 | JGI IMG/M metagenome (GOLD analysis project Ga0079223, IMG submission 75072) | Agricultural soil microbial communities from Utah to study Nitrogen management - Steer compost 2011 | ecosystem: Environmental > Terrestrial > Soil > Agricultural land | place: USA: Utah...
AATTTTGAACGCTTGATCCAAAACACGGAACCTGCTGCAAGCGCGGGTATTCCTAGTCTTCAGCTTCCAGCCGGCTTAGGTACATCTACAGGATTGCCAGTTGGCATGGAACTTGATGCTCCAATGGGAAGTGATCGCCGTTTACTGGCGATCGGTCAAATTCTGGAAAATATTTTGGGTCGTGTTCCAAGCGCATAAGCAAATTCCCCCTAAAAATCAATTTTATTAAGGATGAAAAAATGAATGACAATAGAATGGTAAATTTAGATCAGCAATGGAAAGACAAAGTTGTATTGGTCACGGGTGGTGGGAGTGGGATGGGGCGTGATTTAAGTCTCACCTTAGCACGCGCAGGGGCTAAAGTGGTGATTGGCAATCGAAATCATGAATTAGGGCAAGCAGTAGTAGATGAAATTAAAAAACTCGGTGGCCATGCGGTATTTAAGCTAACAGATATCTCCAAAGCGGAAGATTGTGAGGCTCTAGTTGAACTGGCACTGGATCGTTATGGTCGACTGGATGCGGCGTTTAACAATTCAGGCATTCAACGTGAATTCGGTTGTATGCATGAAACATCAATAGAGGATATATCCCACACCATTGATGTGAATCTCAAAGGTGTTTTGTATCTGATGAAATATGAAACAGCGGCCATGCTTAAAAATGGCGGTGGATCGATTGTCAATAATGCATCGATTTTTGGCTTAAAAGGCATGCCGAATACACCGGAATACATTGCTTCAAAACATGGCATTGTTGGGGCAACACGAGCAGTTGCTCTGGATTATGCTCAACAAAACATTCGTGTCAATGCGGTGTGTCCCGGTCCAATTAAAACCCCAGGTTTTGATCGGGTCACAGGTGGTGATGACCATCTATATGACGAGGGCGTACCTATGCGCCGTATTGGTCAAATGTCCGAAGTGACCGCGGCTGTGATATGGCTCCTGTCTGAGCGAGCATCTTATGTTACGGGTACGACGCTTTCTGTGGATGGTGGAATGTCCGCAGAATAAAGACTTTAAAAAATATATAAGGGCATAAGAATGATAAAAGCATTAAGTTACATAGTTGTAGAAACACCACACTTAGACGCATGGGCGACGCAAGCTCGCGATCATATCGGGATGCTGGTTGAAACGGTGGAGTCAAATCAATGTATCCGATTGCGTGCAGATGAAAAAATTCAGCGCTTTTTGATTATAAAAAATACTTCAGTTGCCCGCATGAGTATGGGCTTTGAAGTTAACAATGCCGAGGAACTCTTAACAATCACGCAAAGATTACACGATGAAGGCTATGTATGTAGCAAAGGTACAGTTGAAGAATGTGTACTTCGTGGTGTGACAGAGATGGTGTTCTTCCATGATCCAGATGGTGTGCGTATAGAGGTTTGCTATGGTCTGGCAGACGCCAATACGCCATTTATACCTGGCCGCCCGATTGGTGGATTCCGCACAGGCGATATGGGGCTTGGGCATGTTGCATTAATTACCGAACATTTCGAGCGATTAAGTCATCTCTACCGCCATATTTTTGGCTTTAAGTTGAGTGATCACACCCAAGCACCATTCAAAGTTGAATTTCTGCATTGTAATCCTCGACATCATACGATTGGCATTGCTCACACAGGTGGTCCAGCCAAAATCTACCACCTCATGCTGGAATACAACGATTTTGATGATGTCGGGCGAGCTTATGATATGGCATTGTCTCATCCTGAGAGTATTGGGGTCACGCTTGGTCGGCATATTAATGATCATGCCACCTCATTTTATTTAAAAAATCCAGATGGTTGGATGATTGAGTTGGGTTGGGCGACTCACACCATTGGTGCAGATTGGGAGCCAAGTGAACTGGAAGGCATGAGCCTGTGGGGGCATGATCGAACTTGGTTACCCGATGATAAACGTGAAGAAGCCCGACAAATTTTAAAACGGCTGGCAGATAAAGGTTTACGCGCACCCGTCGTGACCACTGCGCAAAATTTACCGCATCACCAATCATGATGCATCACCAATGATGATGGATAGTGAATAACTAAGGACGGTTTAATTGTATGTCTAATCTAAATATTAATGCACCACGTTCTCCTGAAATTGCCAACAGCATTCAAGTGAATGATTGCGTGATGAATTACCACGACCAAGGTCAAGGTGATGTGGTTTTACTCATTCATGGTTCAGGTCCTGGTGTGACGGCTTGGGCAAATTGGCGCAGCATTATTCCACAACTGTCAAAGCAAGCACGGGTGATTGCACCCGACATGCTCGGTTTTGGTTATAGCCAATGTCCGCCACATCAAAAATTGGACAGTATCACGTGGGTTGATTCCCTTGTGGAGCTGTTAAATGCACTTGCGATCGACCGTGTATCAATTGTGGGAAATTCATTTGGTGGAGCAATTGCTTTGGCATTTGCACATCGCTATCCAGACAAAGTGGATAAATTAATTTTGATGGGTGCAGTCGGCGTATCTTTCCCATTGACCGATGGGCTCAATAAAGTTTGGGGCTATCAACCATCAATAGACGCCATGCGTGGTTTGATGGAGGTCTTTGCCTATGATCACAGTATTATTAATGATGACCTTGTGAAGATGCGTTACGAAGCCAGTATTCGTGATGATGTGCAAACACGTTTTGAACAGCTGTTTCCTGAACCGCGTCAGGCGGGGATTGAAATGTTAGCGTTAACAGAAGATCAAATCCGCTCACTTCCTCAACAGACCTTGATTATCCATGGTCGTGATGATTTGGTGATTCCGCTAGAAGTGTCTGAACGTCTTGTCCGTTTAATTGCAAAATCTCAGTTACATGTTTTTAGTGAGTGTGGACATTGGGTACAGATTGAAAAAGCAAAAGAATTCACGCAATTATTGCTGAATTTTGTAGTTGCAGATTAAAAGTATTTACATAAAATTTTTAAGTATTTCTTAAATGAATAGGACAAAAATAATGAATCGTGACACGATTAAAGGGCGCTGGATGGTACAGTCTTGGGAACAATTCTATGACGATGGACGTACTGTCTTGCCTATGGGAAGCGAGTTAGACGGTTTTATTGAATATAGTGACTATGGCATGTCCTGTGTTATTAGCCAAAAAAATCGTAAAGCTTTTATCAGTGGCGGACAGTGGTCTGCCAGTGATACAGAAAAAGCAGGCGCGTATAACAGTTATCTCACGTATGCGGGTGGGTTTGATGTAGATGGAAATACCATTACCCATCATGTGAAATATAGTATTTTCCCTAACTGGATTGGAGGGACTCAACATCGTTTTGCTGAATTACAAGGCGATCTTCTTATTCTCAAAACAGCCAAGCTCGAAGCGGGAACGTCTGAAGCTCGGATTGCACAACTCACTTTTAAGCGTCAGCATGATTAATAGAGAATGCAAGGAAAGATGTAATCTGAGCTTTAGATTGTGGTGAGATGGATTTTAAGATTAATACTGAAATCATTTGAATAGTCGTTAGATTCGATGAAAGAAGTAAATATAGACGAATTGTCAGTAGCCCGATTGTGCAGCCGTTATTTTTGTTATTTAGAATGGATTTCTAAAGTGAATTTAAACACTTTAAACTCAAATTAGTTTTTAAATTTAACTTAAAAAAGTGTTCGGGATGAGCACACAAAATAATGCTGATATACAAGGAGTAATCACATTGCAAAAGTCAAGTTTTAATACGGCGATGGCCCCTGAATTAGTACTTTCAAACTATGAAGTTTGTAGCTCAAGTAATATTGAAGAGATTCGTTCGAGCGGAACGAAAATGTTATGTGCAAATGATTTAAGTGTGGAAAATGTAGGCAGTGCGCTCAATGCGCGATTCTTCTATCGAAAAATTGGTCACATTGGTGTTGGTCGAATGAGTTATGGTGGAGAAATCACCATTCAGCCTGCTGTTTTTGAAGATTTTTTTCTGATTCAGATGCCATTTTGTGGATTCGAGAAAATTACTTTAGGTAAAGACAAAATCTTATGCTCACCACAAGAGATCGGCATTATTAATCCATACGTCAAAAGCGTGATTAATCATCAGCCCAATACTGAAAAGCTGGTGATCCGTATAGATAAAAAGCTTGTTGAAAAAAATTGCCAGCAAATTTTAAATCGTACCTTAAACAAAAATATCGAATTTGAACCGACCATGTCCGTATCGACCAACGCAGGTATGCAATGGTTGCGTATGGTGAGTTGGATTTTTAATTTTATTTCTGATGAAGAAAACCTTTCTCCTTTGATGGTGGCACAGATTGAGAATAATCTGGCCAACATGTTGCTTGAGTATCAGCTGAATACCTATTCTCGGGAAATACATAATGATAGCGTTTCGATTGCACCTTCATTTGTAAAAAAAGTCGAATATTATATTCAGGATAATGCTCAAAAAGAGATTAGCATTAATGACTTGGCAGAGTTAGCCGGTGTCAGTGCACGTTCACTTTTTACCGGTTTTAAGAAATATAGAAATACAACGCCAATGCGTTTTTTGAAAGAAGTTCGTTTGCAATGCGCCTATGAAGATTTAAAAAAAGCGAGTCTTGGTTCAGAAAAAGTGACCACCATTGCATTTAAATGGGGCTTTACGCATTTGGGTTATTTTTCGACAGATTATAAAAATCGTTTTGGCGAAACGCCTTATGAAACGCTTTCTCGCTAAAAAAACTCATATTCATCTTTGAGTAGTGTGAAAAGATTTTATGGTGAATTGAATCCATAGCAAGGCTATGTCTGCTAGAGCTGAGTGATTTTGAGCGTAGCTAGGATCGTGTTTTCGCAAGGTTGTTTTACGTCATATTGAATATTCATGGTGAAGAATAAGCTTAGCAATCAATTTTGCCGATTCATGTCGTTATCCAGATGGTCTGTAGCGTCTTGAATAGTGCTATTTATATATTTGAGGAACAAATGTCGTCTATCTGTTGTTGACTGAACATATATGTGCATTTTGTGGATAAAACAGGCACTAGATGGAGCGCATCTGAGTATGAATATTTTCCATTATATAGGGAGTGAAAAACGAAAGATGTAGGAGTCACAGCCATGCTCATGGATGAAAATGTTCATAACCCGAATAACCCTGAAAATAGCCACGATCAAAAAAATAATTATCATAAAAGCAATGATGGCAATGTCGCTCAATCTGATGCAGAAAGTACATCGAGCATTAGCCATAAGGTCACGCTGAATTTCTCTGATGGGGTCAGCAAAGAATTTCAGGTGGAGCCGAATCGCAACATTTTAGATGCTGCTTTGGAAAATAATATTCCATTACTTTACCAATGCCGTTCGGGTAGCTGTTCTAGCTGTATTTGTACTCTAAAAGAGGGTGAGGCGAGTACTTTAGAAGGCAAAAGTTCGACCTTGCTTGCAAGTGAATACAATCTAGGTCATCGGTTACTTTGTGTTTCAAAAGCAGATGCTGATTGTAGTTTTGACTTAGATTATGGCAGTGACATTGGTGCAGTGAGCGCACAAGAAGTCAAAGCCTTTATCAATTCGATTGAGCACCTTGGTGCAAATGCTGTCCGCCTCAAATTAGAGTTGGCAGATGGCTACGATATGCAATTCCGCCCAGGTCAGTTTATGCAGATCAATATTCCTGATGTAGGAGTCTTCCGCAGTTACTCTCCCTCAAGTACCAATATCAATATCCCTGAACTGGAGTTTTTGATCCGTCTTATTCCAGATGGCAAGATGTCGAATTACTTGATACAACATGCCAAGGTGGATGATGTGTTGACGCTCTCAGGCCCTTATGGCTCATTTTTCTTACGCGAAGAACATAAGCGGGCTAAGCATATCTTTATTGCGGGTGGAACAGGTTTAGCTCCGATTTTATCGATTATTGATACCTTGCGTCAGAGTAGCGGTGTGAAACCAAAAATGTTGCTGAATTTTGGTTGTGCGACACCGGATGCACTTTTTTGTCTCGATGATATTGCGCTAAGAAGCCAGTGGTTACCCAGCCTAGAAGCCAGAATTTGTGTAGATCGTGAAGCGCAAGAAGGTCATCATGCAGGTAGTCCAGTGAGTGCACTGAGCGAAGCCGATATCACGGATTCAGACACGGTTGCCTATCTTTGTGGTCCACAACCGATGATTAATGCAGCTACAGCACGTTTATTAGAATTAGGCGTTAAGCCAGAAAATATTTTTGCTGAACAATTTGTTGCAAGTAACTAATGACTTTTACAGGATGAAGCAAAGGGATGAATGATCGTTCATACCAAACCATCGCTCATTTAATATCTAAGCATAAGGTTATTTGCAATGCAGGCATTTTTACAGTGTTTATCTCATACGCCCTTAATTGGGCTGGTCGATCCAGAACAGGCCATTTTGGATGAAATCCAAAATACGATTGCACATGCACGTCGTGAAATTGAGAAATTCGATCCTGAATTGGTGCTGTTGTTTGCACCAGATCATTACAACGGTTTTTTTTACGACATCATGCCATCGTTTTGTATTGGGACTGCGGCCTATGCAATTGGTGATTTTGGCTCAGCAAAAGGGGATTTGTCAGTCCCTCCTGAACTTGCCGAAGCTGCGGTTCAATCTGTGTTAGCGCAAGGCATAGACGTCGCCATTTCACATAAAATGCAGGTCGATCATGGCTTTGCTCAGCCTCTAGAATTTTTATTGGGCGGGTTAGATCGAGTACCTGTGATTCCGATTTTTATCAATTCGGTCGCTACGCCTTTGCCATCTTTTCAGCGCGCACGTCTTTTGGGCGAAGCCTTGGGAAATTTCGCTGCAGGATTAAATAAACGAACTTTAATCATTGGTTCGGGTGGATTGTCACATCAGCCTCCTGTTCCAGAACTGCATAGTGCCAATGATCATATGAAAGATCGAATGCTAGGGAGCGGCCGCAATTTACCTGCATCCGAACGACAAGCACGTACAGAGCGTGTGATAGATGCAGCACGGCATTTTGTTGATGATCAAAACAGTTTACATCCTTTAAATCCAGAATGGGATCAGTGGTTTTTAAACATGATCGCCACAGGGCAAGTCGATACGTTGGATACGCTGACGAACCAAGCGCTGTCTGATTTGGCAGGGAAATCTACACACGAGGTCAAAAACTGGGTGGCAGCCGCCGCGGCAATGTCTGCATTTGGTCAGGCAAAAGAAACAGCACGCTATTACCGACCTATTCCTGAGTGGATTGCAGGATATGGCGCACTGACACGGGTCTCGGTGAAGTAATTATTTTTGTATTTTTAAAGTGGCAACACAAACGTATTTGGGATAGCAATGATGTCAAAACAATGGACTGAAGTAGAAACGAGTCAATTTATTTTAATTCAAGACGGTGCGAGTACCTTTAATGTTCATTATAACGACATTGGGCAAGGTGAGCGTGTCGTGGTGATGTTGCACGGTTCTGGACCGGGCACGAATGGTTGGGCCAATTTCAATCGTAATATTCAACCGCTGACTGATGCGGGATATCGTGTAATTTTGATGGATTGCCCAGGATGGGGAAAAAGCGATACGGTATTGAATGACAGCGGTTCACGCTCAGATTTTAATGCACGAATTCTTAAAGGATTGGTCGATGCGTTGGACTTAAGCAAAATTAGTCTGGTCGGAAACTCGATGGGTGCGCACAGTGTGGTTGCATTTACTTTAGCATATCCAGATTTGGTCGATAAGCAGATTTTAATGGGTGGTGGCACGGGTGGTGGTGGTATTTTTACACTCAAACCCGCTGAAGGCATTAAGCGAATTAACCAACTATACAGAGAACCAAACCTCGAAAATTTGCAAGAAATGATGAATATTTTCGTCTACGACAGCAGTCGTCTGACTGAGGAAATGTTCACAAAACGCTTTGAAAGTATTTTGTTGCGTCAAGATCATCTTGATAATTTTGTGCAAAGTATCAAAGCCAATCCTAAACAATTTCCAGATGTGAGTTATCGCTTACCTGAAATCGCACATGAAACATTGATTATTTGGGGGCGTGATGACCGTTTTGTGCCGATGGATACAGCTTTGATTCTTCTGAATGGCTTACAGCGTGCCGAACTACACATATTCAACCGTTGTGGGCATTGGGCACAGTGGGAATATGCCGATAAATTTAATCGTATGACACTCGATTTTCTTGAGCATGGTATTTGTTAATCTAATTTGAGTGTACTGACGAAATTGATATTTTCAGCAGTGCATTCATTCTCAAGTTTTGACATGAATAAAATACTTTTTCAACACACTTGTTGAGCTACCTTTGGTTAACGATCAGAGGTATTTTTTTGCCTGAAATTTATTGATGAAGAATACCTTTATAAATTTAAATCTTCATAAAAAATAGTATGTAATTTCTTATTTTTGTTTATATTTTTCTAGCTAAAAATTGAAAAATAAATGATTACAAACTGCTTTTTCCCCTCCAAATGAGGCTTTTTAAATCTTTCTTAATATTCCTGCATTCCATGGATAATTCGTGCATTTTTTGGAGCGTTGAGCATTTTGTGATGACATAAGATGAAGTTCCTATGATGCAGTACGGTTAGTTTTAAAAGGAACTTTGAAATGTCTGAAGAAAAAATTATTCGACGTCGTGTCGTGCAAAAGGGCATCAGTGAAGCCCGTACTAATGATGCAAAGACACAGAGTCAGTATCAACCTTATAAAGATGCGGCATGGGGGTTTATGAACCACTGGTATCCAGCATTATTTAGCGAAGAACTTGCTGAAGATGAGGTTCAAGGAATTCAAATTTGCGGTACACCAATTGTACTACGCCGTGTTAATGGTGAAGTTTTTGCGCTGAAAGACCAATGTGCTCACCGCGGTGTGCGCTTATCTGAGAAGCCAATGTGCTTTAACAAAGAAACCATTTCTTGTTGGTATCACGGTTTCACTTTTGACTTAAAAAGCGGTGATTTGACGACAATTGTGGGTAACCCGAACGACAAGATTATTGGCACAACAGGCATTACCAATTATCCAGTGCATGAAGTGAACGGCATGATTTTTGTGTTTGTCCGTGACGAAGACTTCCCATTTGAAGATGCGCCACCACTTTCACACGACTTACCGTTCCGTTTCCCTGAAAGTAGCGAAAAATTCCCACACCCATTATGGCCACATTCACCAAGCGTCTTGGATGAAAATGCCATGATTATGGGGATGCATCGTACTGGTTTTGGTGACTGGCGTATTGCTTGTGAAAATGGTTTTGACAATGGACATGTTCTTGTACACGCAGACAATACCATTGTACATGCGATGGATTGGTCACTTCCTTTAGGTATCGTGCCGACTTCTGACGATGCAATCACCGTAGTTGAAGATGAAAATGGTCCAAAAGGTTTGATGCAATGGTTATTCACTGACAAATGGGAACCCATCTTAGAAAACCAAGAACTGAATGTAAAAGTTGAAGGCCTAAAAGGGCGTTTCTATCGTACATCAGTGGTATTGCCGGGCGTTTTGATGGTTGAAAACTGGCCTGAAGAGCATGTTGTACAGTATGAATGGTATGTGCCAATTACTGATGATACGCATGAATATTGGGAAATCTTGGTTAGAGTTTGTAATACCCCTGAAGAACGTAAGAATTTCAAAAAACGTTTTGATTTAGTTTACAAACCATTGTGTCTACATGGTTTCAATGACTGCGATTTGCATGCTCGTGAAGCGATGCAGAACTTCTATATTGATGGTACAGGCTGGCAAGATGAACAGTTGATGGCAACAGATGTTTCGCCAATCACATGGCGTAAATTGGCGTCACGTTGGAACCGTGGTATTGCAAAACCAGCACGTGGTGTTGCAGGTTCATCGAAAAATACTAGTTTGATCTTTAAAGATACGGCAGATGGTCATCGTCCAGGCTATAAAGTTCGTCAAATTAAAGAAGACTAAGCGCAGGTGTGCATATCGTAAATCGGTATGCGCTTTTTTTAAACTTAAAAATATATGTTGTTAAAAATCAAGGATGAATCATGAGCATGATGAAAGCAGCACGATTACATAGTGTCGGTGGTCGATTTACCATAGATGAGTTACCCATTCCTACACCAGGACCAAATGATGTCCTGATTCAGGTAAAAAGTAGTGGAATTATTCCCAATTTAAAAAATGTGACGACGTATTTCCCTGAATGGTATCCATTTTTACCATTGCCTGAATTGCCAGCCATTTTTGGCTTGGATTCAGCAGGTGTAGTGGTTACTGTAGGTGAAAATGTCACGACTTATCAAAAGGGGGATCGTGTTTATATAAATCCTGGTATTGGCTGTGGTGAATGTTCGTCTTGTCACTCAGGAAATGTAACTTTTTGTAATTCTTATACATTTATGGGATATTTCGGCTTTGGTGCTGGATCGACCAATGTATTTAAGCGTTATCCATACGCAGGCTATGGTCAATATATGACTGCTCCAATCAGCAGTTTAGTGCGACTTCCTGAAAATTTAAGTTTTGCTTCAGCGTCAAGATTTGGCTATATAGGTACAGCATATTCTGGCATTCGTAAATCACAATTAAGACCGTCTCAAAGCATTTTGATTTTGGGTGCAAGCGGTACTTTAGGGGTAAATGCCACCTTATTGGCATTGGCTTTCGGCGCAGCAAAAATCTTTGTTGCAGCACGAGACCCTGAGGCACTTAAACGTCTTCAAGCCCTGAATAGTCAACGCATTATTCCAATCCAAATGGGTGATGAGGCCATTCATGAACAAGTTCGTCGCCATTTACCAGATGGGGTGGATGTAATGATTGATACCCTTGGTGCTAAATCCCCGACAGCTTTGGCAACGGATGGGATGCAGGCGGTGACTCGTGGTGGTCGCATTATTCAAATCGGTGGTGTTGCAGGTCCAATTCCAATCGACCCACATCCATTTATGTGTGCGCAATTGCAGTATATCGGTTCGCTTTGGTTTACCACGGCGGAAGGAAATGAGCTAGCTAAATTATTTGAAGCGGGGATTTTAGATTTCTCATTGTTAGAGGAACACGCATATCCACTCGAAGCGATTAATGACGCATTAAATGATATTGAATCACAAGGCAATGGCTTTAGAAATTTCTATATTGCGCATGAAGAATAAGACTGATTTCACATTCGCCTCAGATTAATAAGGAATTAAAAGATGAGTAATTATCGTGTTTTGGTGACAGGGAATAATCAGAGCAATCAATCGCAGATTATTTCAAGTTCGCCGATAAAAGTTGACAATTATTTTCAATATCAACCGGGATTTAGCGTGGAAGTGTTTTGGCGAACTTCTGCAAAAACTCAGGTCGGTGGCGTGTTTAAAAATCCTGAAGTTGACCAAAGTACCATTTTACCTGAAGTGGCGGGTACTTCAGCCATGATCGTTACTTTCCCTTCTGCA
>Ga0079223_10002512_pt1 | contig 11371 bp, 8 predicted proteins | sample Stecom2011_FD_75072 | JGI IMG/M metagenome (GOLD analysis project Ga0079223, IMG submission 75072) | Agricultural soil microbial communities from Utah to study Nitrogen management - Steer compost 2011 | ecosystem: Environmental > Terrestrial > Soil > Agricultural land | place: USA: Utah...
CCTGGTACCCGGTGATTGGTGCCTTCCACAGCCGCGCTGAAGATCAGCTCAGGCTTTGGGTGGCCTGGAATGAGCAGGTGGTCAGTGCAGATCAAAAGGGTAGCGAGGGTGACCAGACTGCCACTAACGAGTTGTCCGAAAGTGCCGAAGAACCGGAAGCCATGGCAGATCGGCGTCGCAGCCCGCCGCCAGCACGCTGGATTGTGAAGCAGCGCTGGGAGCACGCAGAGGACATCACCCTGTACAGTTCGCCGGTGCTGGCAGACAACCTGCTATACAGCAGGCTTTGGTCCAGAGCTTATGGTGCAGTGCTTACCAGTGCCACGCTGACTGCTCTTGGCAGTTTTGACCGCTTGAGAATCAGAGCCGGCCTGCCAGCGGCCAGCCGTTATCTTGTGGTACCCAGCTCATTCCATTACCACAAAATGGCCACTGTAGAAGTGCCAGCCATGCCGGTTATGCCCACAGATGAAGGCTTTACCGACGCATTGGTAGCCCGCCTTCCGGATTTGTGGGCTGGCGAAACCGCCACGCTGGTCCTGTTTACCTCTCGCCGACAGATGCAACAGGTACGGGATACGCTGGCGCCTGACTACCCGGACCTGATTATTACCCAGGACGACATGGCCAAGGGGGAAGTGTTGCGCCAGCACTGTGAGCGCATAGATGCGGGCCGGTCAAGTGTGCTGTTTGGTGTGGCCAGCTTTGCAGAGGGCATTGATCTGCCCGGAAAATACCTGCACCACGTCGTGATTACCCGGCTGCCATTCTCCGTGCCAGACGATCCTATTGAGGCCAGCCTGGCTGAATGGGTTAGTCAGCGTGGTGGTAATCCGTTTATGGAAATCACCGTACCCGATGCGTCGATCAAACTGGTTCAGGCGGTTGGGCGTTTGTTGCGTACGGAACAGGATACCGGGAGGGTGACGATTCTGGACCGCCGTATAGTGGCCAGACGTTACGGCCAACTACTGCTGGATGCCTTGCCGCCGTTCCGACGGGTCATTGAACGCTGAATTGCTGACTTCCTATCCAAAAAAAAAAGAGCCAACCCATGTGGGATGACTCTTATCGAAGGGGATTCTTACGAACCCGGGCGTCGAATTAACGCAGAACAAGAAATCTGAAGGCCTGAAGTTTCAGAATTCGTAATGAGGCTTTCCCTCATCGTTGGGATAATAATAGGGGGTAAAAGGCGTAAAGGGATCGTCCAAAGGGCGTAGAAGGCTTAGAAAGTTAAAGTGAACTGTGATATTCATCACAAAACGATGGCGTTGATTTATCCTCCCAGCAATCCAAGTTCCCGGGCCCGGGCAAGCGCCTCGGTGCGCCGGCCCACGCCCAGCTTGCCATACAGGTTACGAATATGCGCTTTAACGGTGGCCGGGGCAACGTCCATTCTGGCGGCAATTTCTTTATTTGCGAAACCTTCGTTAATTAACGCAAGCACTTCCATTTCCCGTTGGCTGAGCGGTTCCTGAAGATTTGAAGTCTCTTTGCCGGAATTTTCCACTGGTAAGGGGGGGGGCGAGACTACCGGTTCTGCTTGTTTCTGTTTCTGCTCCCTGAGCATTGTCAGAATTGACCGGTTCCAGGCTCCAGGGGTTTTTAATTCTGGCAGGTTCAGCAACAGTTTTCGCAAACTCTGACTTTCTTCTGCAAATAAACGCATAAAACCTGCTTCTCTTGCTTTGACTACTGCCCGGGTCAGCATTTCCCGGGCTTCTGCGTCTTGTTTACGGGCCGCCAGCGATTCTCCGTAAACCAACAGGATTTCTACCAAATGACGATTGTGAGCGTCCCGTTCGGCATCTGGAATCAAGCTGGCAAGTATGTCCTGAGCCTGCTCCGGATTGCCCATAGCCAGCATAACTCGTGCGGTGCTGATCAGATTCTGCTCCCGATTCAATGGGTTGGTAAAGCTGGCATCATCTGGAGAGCCCAGACACTCCATGGCTTTCTCCACGTGCCCGGTTGCGAGGTAGCAGCGAGCGAGAAGCGCAGAGCTGGCGGGCGGCTCAAATACGATGTTGTCTCTGCGTTTTTTACCAACCGATGCCGCATCCTCCAGCACGTCTATGGCCTCTTGCAGGCGACCTTCGCTGAAGGCAAGGTGGCCACGAACGTATTGAATAATCACGTGTTGCCCTGGCTCAGTCCCCTTGTCTACATGTTCTAGCAAAGGTGCCAGATAGGTTGCAGCCAGTTGAGGCTGGTTACGTTCCAGATAAATCTCTGTCAACGCACTGTTTTGCCAGCAGGAGATGAGCCGTGGCTGGCTTGGGTCTGCGTAGTGCTGGTCTACCCAGGCCCGCACATCTGTGCAGGTTGTAAGGGCTACGTCTATATCGCCACGGTTGTACTGTATCCAGGCTAATAACCCTCCGCTGGATAACACGGTGCTGGGTTTTCGTTCCACATGGCCAAAGCGTATGGCCGATTGCAGAGCATCCTCGGCACCAGCTAGATCGCCTTTACCGTAATGGTCCAGGCCAACGCCGTAATAGGTCACCGACTTAAGCGGAATCTGGGTATGGTCGATATCCTTTAATACCTGCCGGGTCAGATCGCTGGCACTCTTGTCATCGTTGCGGGTTCTGGCCAGATAAGAGCGGATCAGGGAGATTTCACTTTGCAGCCCAAGGGCGCCTTCGGCATCGGGATGGGAATCGGCGACCTGACAATCGAGAACGTTTTCCAGGGAATTCAGCAAGGGTTCCAGTGTATCCACTCGATTGGCAAAGAACAGACCCCAAACCCTCAGCATTTGCAGTTGCGGATTGTCATCCAGTAATTCCTGTGGCAGCGCGTCTATCCAGTCAAGAACAGGCAGGTGGTAACCACCGTGAATCAGATTATTACCGTGCTCAGCAAGTACGTCTGCCAGCCAGAGCCACTTTTTGTTGTGCACAATCTGTGCGATAGCATCTTGTACAAGCCCGTGGTCCAGTAGCCATTCAATGGTTTTCTCGCGCAATTGCGCGGCTCGTTCCGGCTCCTTCTGATTGATGCGCTGAAGCAGGGCGTCGCGGAACAGATCGTGGTAACGGAACCATTCATTGTTGGTGTCCAGAGGGATCAGAAACAGATTCTGGGTAAGCAGTTGCTCCAGTCGCTTCTGGCTGTCCTCTTGTTCCCGGATGGCGTCGCACAGCGAAGCGCAAAGCCGCGGGCAGCAAGCGGTGTCCAAAAGAAACCTGGCCAGTGCTTCCGGCTGTTGATCGAGCACTTCAGTTAACACATAGTCGCTGATATATCGCTCATCAATATTCAGATGTGCGCCTTCAGAGCGCCCTGATTTTCCGCCGCCAGACAGTGCCGAGAGCTGCATGGCTGCCACCCAGCCTTCTGTGCGCCGACAAATTATGCGGATTTCTTCTTCCGGAAGCGCCAGCCCCATGGTGTCGTGGAAAAACGCCCGGCATTCGTCTTCAGAGAATGCCAGCAGGCCGGGATGAATGTCCTGAACCCAGCGCCGCACACGCCACCGGCCAAGAGGCAAGGGCGGTTCAGTACGGGATGCCAGGGTTACCGTAACACCGGGCGGTAAATAATCGACAAAATATGCAAATTGACGTTGAATGTTGTTACTGTGAATAAAATGAAAATCATCGAGCACCAGTAACCAGGCGCTGCCATCGGCGGCTAGCACGTTCATTAAACCGGTTATTGTTGCCGTTACACTGTCTTCAGAATTTTGGTTGAGTTGTTTTTTGCAGTCATCCAGGCCGGCGAGCCCTGCATGCTCAAAGGCTCCGATCAGGTATTGCCAGAAACGCCGTGGCTCATCATCGTGTTCATCCAGTGACAGCCACGCTGCGGGTGCCGGGTTGCGGGCGCACAACTGGGCCACCAGCGTAGTCTTGCCGAAGCCAGCCGGAGCGATGACCAGATTTAGCCTTTTTGGGGAGCTGGAATCCAGAAGGGAACTCAGCCGGTCGCGTCGGACCGCGCGCGGGTCTGATGTGGGCCGGAGAAACTTGGTGGTAAGCAGCATTTGTTCCCTGGACGCTGAAAATATTGACAAAAAAGTGTCGAAAATGTGTTGATACCGATTGTGTGCTTTGCCACGGCCAAGTCAAGGGCCAGGATGGCGAAGTATTGAGTCATTGCCTGCGTAAATGCATTTTTGGTCTAAACTGATAAAAAGATATTATCTATTCCAAAAGGGTATGAAAAAATCTTTTTTATGCGTATGCTTTAAGACTGACCAATCACGGAGCAGCAGACTCAATGAAATTACAACAGTTGCGCTATATATGGGAAGTTGCCCATCACGATCTTAATGTGTCCGCAACCGCGCAAAGTCTTTTTACTTCACAGCCGGGAATATCAAAACAGATTCGCCTGCTTGAAGATGAGTTGGGTCTCGAAATCTTTGCCCGAAGTGGTAAACACCTTACTCGCATAACCCCGGGTGGTGAAATCATCGTTCGTGAGGCAGGGGAAATTCTGCGCCGGGCAGAAGGCATCAAAAAAATTGCTCAGGAATTCAGTAATCAACGAAAAGGTGATCTGAGCATTGCCACCACGCACACCCAGGCCCGTTATGCGTTACCGCCAATCATTAAGGGTTTTATCGAATCGTATCCGGACGTGTCCCTGCATATGCACCAGGGTACACCCATGCAAATTTCCGAAATGGCCGCAAGCGGAGCGGCTGACTTTGCCATAGCAACGGAAGCACTGGAACTGTTCACGGATCTTATCATGATGCCTTGCTATCGGTGGAACCGAAGCATAATCGTACCCAAAGATCATCCGCTGACTCAAATCTCGAACCTGACCCTGGCAGATGTGGCGAAATATCCACTGGTCACCTATGTATTTGGTTTTACTGGCCGCTCAAGGTTGGATGAAGCGTTTCAGGCTGAAGGCATTACACCCAAAGTGGTGTTTACGGCAGCGGACGCTGACGTGATTAAAACCTACGTTCGCCTGGGGCTGGGGGTTGGTATCGTTGCCAGCATGGCCGTTAATGCGAAAACGGATCACGATCTTGTTGCTATTGATGCCGGTAAATTTTTCCGCCCGAGTGTAACCCAGATTGGCTTCAGAAAAGGAACGTTCCTGAGAGGTTACATGTACGAGTTTATCCAGCGCTTTGCGCCCCACCTTACCAAAGACGTGGTTGACAACGTTGTTGCCCGTCAGAGCAGGCGGGCAGACATTGAAGCGTTGTTTAAAGATGTAGAGTTGCCCTGTTACTAGCGCCCGTCTGCTCTCAGTCTGACCTTGCAATCAGGTTTCCGGCATGAAGGCCACATTCCTTCTGTGTGGCTTCTTCCCACCACCAGCGCCCCTCACGTTCGTGTTGCCCCGGTAGCACAGGACGTGTGCAGGGCTGGCAGCCAATGCTCACAAAGCCTTTTTCATGAAGTTTGTTGTAAGGCACTTCCGATATCCGGATATAGTCCCAGACCTGCTTTAACGTCCAGTTAGCCAGTGGGTTGAATTTTACCAATGGCTTTTCATCAGTGGAGAATGCGCTGTCTATCTGCACTACGGGCACATCATTACGAGTACCTGGGCTTTGATCTTTGCGCTGGCCAGTAATCCAAGCGTCCAATGTAGCTAGTTTTCGCCTCAGAGGGTTAACCTTGCGAATACCACAGCATTCAGCGTGTCCGTCTTCATAAAAACTGAACAGGCCCTTTCGGTTTACCAGATTTTCCACTTCAGCAGCATCTGGAAACAGCACTTCCAGCGAAATACCGTAGTGCTTTCTGACGCGCTCCAGAAACTCATAGGTTTCCGGGTGCAGCCGGCCGGTGTCCAGAGTGAATACCTGCAGATTATCCGTGAGTTTATGGGCCATTTCGATAAGTACAACATCTTCGGCACCGCTGAAAGAAATGGCGATATTTCCGTAATGTTGAAGGGCCGCTTTCAGTATGGTTCGCGGGCTCTGGCCCTCGAGTTCATGCTGCAATGTCTGAATAGTGGTCATGTTCCATCTTGCCTGAGCTAAATATGCGAAAAGATTACCATTAGTGTCTCATTCCATAAAGGAATGACCATTTATATGGTTATAGCTATATTAGTTGGAACCAGCTCAAGAAGAACAATGCATTCCTCGTCGGATTTTTTTATCATACGCGGCCTATAGAAGGCTGAACCAGCCTGGCACACTTTACTGTTATTCAGGAGACCACTGTGGAACTTGCATGCCTTGACCTTGAAGGAGTATTGATCCCGGAGATCTGGATCGCGTTTGCCGAGAAAACCGGCATTGATGAGCTCAAGGCGACCACCCGTGATATTCCGGATTACGATGTGCTCATGAAGCAGCGCTTGAAATTACTGGATCAGCACGGGTACGGATTGCCCCAGATTCAGGAAGTAATCGCCGGGCTGGACCCACTACCCGGTGCCCGGGAATTTCTGGACTGGTTGCGGCTGCGGTTTCAGGTGGTGATCCTTTCAGACACCTTTTATGAATTTGCTATGCCACTAATGGCAAAGCTTGGCTACCCAGCACTTCTGTGTCATAAGCTGGAAGTGGCTGAAAACGGCCAGATTACAAACTACCTTCTGCGCCAGCGCGATCCAAAACGCCAGTCTGTGCGGGCTTTTCAGTTACTCAATTATCGGGTAATTGCCGCCGGCGACTCATACAACGACACCACCATGCTGGGGCAGGCTGAAGCAGGTATTCTGTTTCATGCCCCGCAAAATGTGATTGATGAGTTTCCCCAGTATCCGGCAGTGCACACTTTTGAAGATCTGAAACAGGAGTTCCTGAAGGCCAGTGCGGTTCATAGCGCCTGATATAATTCATTTTTAGTATTTAATCGGTACCACGATAGTTTTCAAGAAACGCCATCAGGGACTGTACCTTGGTGAGCGTTTCCTGATACTCACTTTCAGGATCGGAATCCGCAACAATCCCACCACCGCCCCAACAGCGTATGATGCCGTCGCCATCACAAAGCAGCGTTCGAATGGCGATGTTACTGTTCAGCGAGCCATCCAAGCCCCGATGAAACACCGAACCACAGTAAGGCCCGCGCCAGTGTGGCTCCAGCTCACGAATAATTTCCATGGCCCGGAGCTTTGGCGCACCGGTAATAGATCCACCGGGAAAGGCATCGAACAGGGCTTTCATCGGGGTAACACCATCAGCCAGTCGGGCATGGATGTGGCTTACCAGATGGTGAACGTTCCGGTAAGACTCCAGAGCAAACAGCTTATCCACTGCTACGCTGCCGGTAACCGCATTCACGCTAAGGTCGTTACGGAGCAGGTCTACAATCATCAGGTTTTCCGCACGGTCCTTTTCTGATTCTTGAAGCTCTGTCGCGTAAGCAGCATCTTCCTCCGGTGTTATTCCCCTTGGCCGGGTTCCTTTTATGGGGCTCGTGGTTATGGTTCGGCCGTTAATTCCGAGAAAACGCTCTGGAGATACAGAGAGAGTTGATGTTTTCCCTATGCGCATAAAGGCGCTGTAGGGTGTTGGATTGGCCTGGGCTAATGCCTTGAATGCCTGCCAGGGCGCGCCAGAGTATCGGCCTCGGAATTCCTGAGACACATTGGCCTGATAGCAGTCACCTGCTGCAATATAGTCCAGAACGGTTTTAACGCTGTTTTTGTAGGCATCCGGTGGCTGATTTGGTGAAAATGGCGCGAGCATTCGCCAGGGCTTACTGGTTTCAAGGGGTTCGGTTGTCTGCCACTGTTCCAAACATTCACGGGTTGCATCAGAGCACTCGGGGTGAATCCACAGATAACAGGTATTGGTGTGATGGTCGTGGCTGGCTGCCCACAGGTAGAGCCCTGCGTGAAATATCGGAACGGAGGTTGCGGTACAGAGCTTTGCCAGGCGCCTTTCTTTTACATACCCGAACTCGTAACTTATAAGGCCTAACCAACCACCTGAAAGATAATGTTTATCTGAAAGATCTGGTTGTATACGGTATCGGGTAACCTGAGCCTCCATATACTGAGCCAGTTCTGCGATACTGCTTGCGTTGGCGTCTGAATAGTCAAGCTTTCTGGTTTCAATGGCTCTGGCAGAAAATCCGCTGAAGGAACCGCGCCCCGGGTTACCGCCAATGCTGCCAATATAGGCAAAGTCTGGCTCGGTAGAGGCATGAGCCAGCAAGCGTTCATAATGGGACAGGCTAATAGGGGTTGGGGCAGTGAGACTCAAGTTGTCCTCGAATTAATCGGAAGAATGATAAACAGGCCACAAAACCGGCATTGCCCGTTTCACCTGACCTCTGTTCTGATCAAAATGGTCAGGCTCCACGGTAATCAGCAAATAGCCGGACAGCCGGTATTCTAACCGAGTTGATCATTTACCGTGTGGAAAATGACACAAACAAAACAGGAACCAAACCATGCTGTACCTAAAAACCTCCTTATTGAGCGCTGTAATGCTGTCAGCGGTATTCCTGGCATCGAATGTGAGTGCGCAGGAATCAAGTGCAGCGCCATCCAGTGAGGATATTGAAGTGGCCGCAAAAAAGACCGTAGCTGCGTTTATGTTTATTGCGCAACAGCAGTTGGTAAAGCTGACAGAAGAGGCGACGCGACAGTACGCAGACACGCTGATCGATCCGGAACCGAACATGCCTGCAGCCTGGATGCTGATGGATGATGAGGACACTGTTAAACGCATCAATATTGATGCGCAGGCGGTTGATGCGCCGGCGCAACTTCGCTTAATCATGTATCGGGCCGCAATAAAGTCTGTAGCCCGGCGGGGGAAAATAGATGCTGCGGCAATTCTTTATACAGGCAAGGTTAGCGAAGACAGCGATCAGGAGGCTTTGGTTATTGAATATGAGCACCGCCTGGGGATTTCTGCCAACCAGGTAATTCCCTACGAGGTAAGGGACGGCAAGGTCCTTTATGGTGAGCCGGTGATCGCTGATAAGCCATTCCAGTTGTTTTACGACAGCAAAGAGGAAGCTAAGCAAAGCCACCAGTAAGTTGCGAAGCAGTTACAAACAGGATGAGAATCAGTCGTGATTTGTTTCAGGTTGTAAGTAATGGGTTAAGAACTGTGAATGCAGTCACGGACTAGGACTGTAAAACAATCTTTAATGGGGTCGTGGAGCACAGAACTCCGCACCCAAAACTAAAAACTCAGACAAGAACAACATGAGTTTATAAGGAGAAGAGAATGAAAGGCCTGAAGAAACTTGCTCTTGTTGCAGCAATCGCTGCTGTACCGTTCGCTGCAAACGCCGACCTGAAAGCCATGAATGACACCGCTATGAGCGATGTTACTGGCCAGGCTGGTGTTACTATCGAACTGGAAACCAAAGTTGCCATCGGTCAGTTCAAGTACACTGACGACGGTTCCTTCGCTGTAAATGATATCGTTCTTGGTGGTGCTGGTGTAACTGCTATCGGCGCTGGGGCTGGTTTTAACGACCTGCTGGACCAACTGAAAATTGATATCGACATTGCTGATGACGGCGACGCCATCATCCACGTTGGTACACTTGACGGCAACCCGATCGACTGGGGTATGACTGTTGGCTCCATGGAGCTACTGGCTGGCACTAACGGCACTGACAGCACCACGCTGATCTCTAACCTTGAAGCCTTCGGTATGCTGGCGGCGTTGGAAATAAGTGTTGACACTGCTACTGACCACCTAAACATTGCCGCAGCGTTCAGCGTTGAGAATATGGATTTTGACGTTGATTTCCTGGGTATTGGTATCCGTGGTATGTCTATCAAAGGCGCTGGTACTAACTTTGACTACGCCGCCTATGGTATTGACGTAGCCGCACTGCCTCCACAGCAGCAAGCAGTACTGATGGGCTTTGCTAACGTAAACCTGGACGTTTACAAAGGCGCTGGCCTGGGTGCTTCTACTGCAGTTGACGTATTGCGTATCGACGTAAACAACGTCTTCATGGATGTGAATATCGCTGCAGTTGTTATTGGCGGAGCCTCAATCGGTTCACTCGCCATCGACAACCTGGCAGTCACCAACACCAAGCTGGCAGTATACGGTCACTAATCTGACCTGATACCAAAGTTTGGAGAAACGCCCCGCACTGCGGGGCGTTTTTTTTGCTAAAAAAAGAAAGAGCAAAAAATAAAAAGGGGGTCAGAACTAATGTTCTGACCCCCTTTTTATTTATTCAGGCCCCGGCTAAAGACATACTTACTGATCAGGTACCCTGATCGAAAGATCAAACCCACCGCCTGGTCTTGGGATCAAACTGATTGGGCCTTCATTAATGGCATGGGGAATATGCACCTGATCAATACCAGGCGGGTTGCCGATAGAGAAATTCAGATTCTGGCCATCGAATGCAATGCCCAACTGATTACCTAAAAATGTCTGGCTGAAAGGCTCGTCTGGAATCTGTGCCTGTTGTCCGTAGATCAGTGGCAAGGTTCTTGGTGTGAAATCTGCAGGAGGCTGAGCGCGGGCCAGTTCTTCTTGCGGAAGCAAGAGAGCGCGCCTTAAAAACTCATCTTCAGCATTGCCCAATGCATCGGCCTTGCCTTCCGTCATATACCGTTGCAATGCTTCCCGGTAGGCTTCTTCTTCAGCTTCTGTGAGCTCCGGTTGGCCCGGAGAAATTGTCAAAGACTGAAGTATGCGCACGCGCTCTTCATCCGATTTCTGGCGTTCTCTGGGCACAACAATTACGGCGGAATCCTTAACATAGGTATCTACCATTTCATCGGACGTCAGGGTCTGAACGCCAGCCATAACGGGTAAACACACCGTTATCCCGGCAATCGACGCAGCAAGCAGGTGTCGGCGTTTCATAATAGGGCCTTATAAAAAGTAAATACGAAGGGCGCTCTGGTACGGCGCAGGCTCCCTGAGAAGAGTATTTGGGTTGTTATGCCAAATTTCAAGGCAAAGCTGTATAAATTGTGATCAGGCTCTACAGATCAGTACCAAATGTGCTGTTCCGGTATGCTCAGGTGGCATTTCTGAAACCACCAACAAGGTAGTTGAAGAACAGTCCGTAGACGACAGCAAGAGGAATTGCTACCACCAGCGTAGCCGCCATTAGCTCTGGCCAGTAGAAGACATCGCCGCGAATCAGCTCGGTCGGTACGCCAGCGGCTATGTTGCGTGCCGCCGACTGGGAAATGAACGTTGCTGCATAAATGTAATTACCCAACGACAGCGAAAAAGCAAATACCGCACAGGCTCCTACACCCGGCCAAACCTGTGGCAACAGCACGCGATGAAAGGTGGTGAACTGACCACAGCCATCCAGCATGGCGGCTTCGTCCAGACTTCTGGGTACGGAGCGGAAAAATCCCAACAGTAGCCAAGTACAAAAGGGCACCGTAATAGTGGGCAGTACGATCACCAGCGACCAGATGGTATTGGCAACGCCCATCCACACGACAATCTGATACATGGGAATGAACAACA
>Ga0079223_10002513_pt1 | contig 11371 bp, 10 predicted proteins | sample Stecom2011_FD_75072 | JGI IMG/M metagenome (GOLD analysis project Ga0079223, IMG submission 75072) | Agricultural soil microbial communities from Utah to study Nitrogen management - Steer compost 2011 | ecosystem: Environmental > Terrestrial > Soil > Agricultural land | place: USA: Utah...
GCGGGCGCGCGCGACAACCACGCCTACGCCGCCGCCACCGCCGCTCAGCTGGGATTGCCCGAGGAGGCGGTTCTGACCGCCAGCACCGGCGTCATAGGCAAGGCCATGCCCATGGAGGGCCTGCTGGCGGGCCTGCCGCACGTGGCCGCCGAACTGGGCGAAGAGGCGGACGGCTTCGCCCGCGCCATCCTCACCACCGACCTCGTGAGCAAGGTGGCTGAAGCCGAACTGCCGGGCGGCGCCCGCGTGGTGGGCGTGACCAAGGGCTCCGGCATGATCCACCCGAACATGGCCACCATGCTGGCGTTCATCACCACGGACGCCGCCGTCTCGCAGGAGGCTCTGGCCGAGCTGTGGCCGCGCGTGGTGCGGAGCTCCTTCAACCAGCTCACCGTGGACGGCGACACCAGCACCAACGACATGGCCGTGGTTCTCTCGTCCGGCGCGGTGCCGTGCGACCTGGCCGCACTGGAGGGCGCCCTACTGGAGGTCTGCGTGAGCCTGGCCAAACAGATCGCGCGCGACGGCGAGGGCGCCACCAAGCTCCTCACGGTGAAGGTGACGGGCGCCGCCACGGCGGACGAGGCGCGCAGGGCGGCCATGACCGTGGCCGGCAGCTCACTGGTCAAGACGGCCATGCATGGCTCGGATCCGAACTGGGGTCGCATCCTCGCCGCCGCCGGCCGGTCGGGGGCGACCTGCGACCCCGCGCGCGTGCGGGTGGCGGCCCAGGGCCATGTGCTGTACGAGGGCGAACCCCTGCCCTTCGACGAGGCAGAGGTCTCCGCGGCCCTGCAGGCGGACGACGTGCTGCTAGAGGTCGACCTGGCCGTGGGCACGCACGCGGCAGAGGCGTGGGGCTGCGACATGTCCGCCGAGTACGTAAGGATCAACGCCGACTACACCACCTGATGTAGTCGGCGTTGAGCTGAACGAGGTTCGCTGGCGAGCGCCGTGAACGTTCCGGCTTCACGGCGCGGCCGTGGGTACGCGGCCCGCGGGGCTGGGCGCCCTAGCGCCGGCGCCGGTTGGCGATATGGATGGCGCGGCCGTGGGCGTGCTCGGCGGCCTCCATGACCCCTTCGGAGATGGTGGGGTGCGGGTGCTGCGTGAGGGCGATGTCCTCCAGCGTGGCGCCCATCTCTATGGCCAGGGCGGCCTCGGCCACGATGTCGCCCGCGTTGGGCCCCACCATGTGGAAGCCCAGGAGCAGGTCGGTCTCGGCGTCGCCGATCAGCTTGATCATGCCCGAGTCGACCCCCAGGGTGGAGGCCCGCCCGGACGCCATGAGCGGGAACTTGCCTATGCGCAGCTCGTAGCCGGCCTCCTTGGCCTCGGCCTCGGTCATGCCGACGCTGGCCAGTTCGGGTGAGGTGTAGATGACCGAGGGCACCACGGTGTCGTAGGCGGTGGGCTTGCCCGCGGCGTGCTCGGCTGCCACCAGGCCCTCCTTCATCGCCTTGTGGGCCAGCAGGGGCGCCCGCGCCACGTCGCCGATGGCGTAGATGTTCGGCACGCTCGTCTGCATGTGGTCGTTGAACACCTTCACGAAGCCGCGCTCGTCCACCTCCACGCCAGCCTGCTCGAGGCCCAGGTTCTTGCCGTTGGGGCGCCGGCCCACGGCCACCAGCACGCGGTCGGCCATGAGGGTCTCCTTCTTGCCGTCCTTGTCCTCCACCTCGACCTCGGTGCCCTTCTTGGTCTTCTTCTGGCCCAGGACCTTGGTGCTGGTGAGGATGCGGATGCCGCGCTTCTCGAGCGCCTTGCGGAGCTCCTTGGAGGCGTCCGCGTCGGCGGCGGCGGCGATCTGGTCCATCATCTCCACCACCGTCACCTCGGAGCCCAGCGAGGAGTAGACGTCGGCGAACTCGAGGCCGATGGCGCCCGCGCCGATGACCACGAAGCGCTTGGGCACCTCCTCACCGATGGTCAGCGCACCGGTGGAGTCGATGATGCGGTCGCCGTCCAGCTCGAAGCCGGGGATGGAGGCGGGGCTCGAGCCGGTGGCCACCACGAACGCCTTGGCGCTGTACTTCTTGCCGGCCACCTCGATCTCGTTGGCGGAGACGAAGCGCCCCTCGCCCTCGATCAACTCGATCTTGTTGCCCTTGAAGAGCATCTGGACGCCGTTGGTCTGCTTGCCGACGACCTTCTGCTTCCACTCCTCCACCGCGCCCAGGTCAACCTTGGGCTGGCCGAAATCGATGCCGAACTCCTTGGCTTCCTTGGCCTGGCGCAGCTCTGAACCGACGTGCAGTAGGGCCTTGGTGGGGATGCAGCCCACGTTCAGGCACACGCCGCCGACCGCGCCCTTCTCCACCACTGCGACCTTGAGGTCCAACTGGGCGCCTCTGATGGCAGCGTGGTATCCGCCGGGGCCTGAGCCCACTACGATCAGGTCGAAATCCATTACGTCCTCCAACGTCTAAGTGCACGGGCGTCTCAGTGCACGGGGCTGACGCCACCGGGTCGCGTGACGCTTCTACTCGCTGCAAGTGTACCAGCGGCCGGGGCGAACGTTCCGGGCCCGTGCCTAGCCGCACCGGTGCGTCTCTTCCGCCATACGCTGCCTTGCTGTTGACAGAGCCCGGTGCTGGGCCTACCATGCGCCCATGTTCACTCGTGCCACGCAAACCGCCGCCATCGCGGGGTCACGCCGCACGGTCAGCCAGCTAGAGCTATCAGAGCCGCCGAGCTGACGCGGAAACGCGTCCGGCTTCTGGCGGCCCCGACCCCCGCAGGTCGGGGCCGATTACTGTGGCGACGACTGGGGCCACGACTGTGGAGAAATGGCACCTTCCCAGCGCGACATATAATGGAGAAACGATGACCGAATCCGTCAAAGAACCCGCCGGCAGCGGCCGCCAGGAGCGTTACAACCCGGCCGAGATCGAGCGCAAGTGGCAGCAGCGCTGGCGTGAAGAGGGGCTCTACGAGGTCGACCTGCACGACGACTCGAAGCCTAAGTACTACTTCCTCACCATGTACCCCTACCCGTCCGGGGACCTCCACATCGGCCACTGGTACGCCGAGGTGCCCGCCGACGCCGCAGCGCGCTTCACGCGCATGCGCGGCAACAACGTGCTCTTCCCCATGGGCTTCGACGCCTTCGGGTTGCCCGCCGAGAACGCCGCCGTCAAGGCCGCGCGCGAGGGCGACAAGAACGTGCACCCCGCCAGGCTCACGTACGAGCGCATCGACCACATGAAGGAGCAGTTCGCCCAGATGGGCGCCATGTTCGACTGGTCGAAGGAGATAGCCACCTGCGACCCGGCCTACTACAAGTGGAACCAGCTCTTCTTCATCCAGATGATGGAGCGCGGTCTGGCCTACCGCAAGGAGTCGATGGTCAACTGGGACCCGGTCGACCAGACCGTGCTGGCCAACGAGCAGGTCATCGACGGGCGCGGCGACCGCTCCGGCGCGCTCATCGAGCGGCGCCTCATGCCGCAGTGGCACTTCAAGATCACCGACTACGCCGACGAGCTCCTCGATTTCTCGGGCCTCGACTGGCCCAGCCGCGTGGTGGCCATGCAGACCAACTGGATCGGCCGCTCCGAGGGCGCCGAGGTGGTCTTCAAGAGCGAGCAGGGCGACGACATCAAGGTCTTCACCACCCGCCCCGACACGCTGTGGGGCGCCACCTTCATGGTGCTGGCGCCGGAGCACCCGCTGGTGGCCAAGCTCACCAGCGACGAGCAGCGGGAGGCCACCGAGGCGTACGTGGAGCGCGTGTCGCACATGTCCGAAGTGGACCGCATGGCGGACGCCAAGCAGAAGTCGGGGGTGTTCATCGGCGCCTACGCCATCAACCCCGTGAACCAGGCGCGCATCCCCATCTGGATCGCCGACTACGTGCTCATGGGCTACGGCACCGGCGCCATCATGGCCGTGCCGTACGGCGACCAGCGCGACTTCGAGTTCGCCCGTGAGTTCGGCCTCGACATCGTGCCCGTGGTCAAGCCCGACGACACGGAGGGCGAGGTCCGCGCCGAGGAGCTCGAGGAGGCCTGGGACGGCCCTGGCACCGTCATCAACTCCGGCCCGCTCGACGGCCTGAGGCATAACGGCGAGAAGGGGCGCGCCAGCCCGGCCATCGCCGCCGCCATCGAGCACCTCGAGCAGATCGGCGCGGGCCGGGAGCAGGTCACCTACCGCCTGCGCGACTGGCTCATCAGCCGCCAGCGCTACTGGGGCACGCCCATCCCCGTCCTCTACTGCGACGAGTGCGGCATCGTGCCCGAGAAGGTCGAGAACCTGCCCGTGGTGCTGCCCGAGGACGTGGCGTTCCTGCCCACGGGCGAGTCGCCCCTCAAGACCCACGAGGGCTTCCTCAACGCCGAGTGCCCCAAGTGCGGCGGCGCCGCCAAGCGCGAGACGGACACCATGGACACCTTCATGGACTCCGCCTGGTACTGGTTCCGCTACCTGAGCCCCAACGACGACAGCCAGCCCATAGACAAGGAGCTGGCCGCCAAGTGGACGCCGGTCGACATGTACACGGGCGGCATCGAGCACGCCATCCTGCACCTGCTCTACGCCCGCTTCTTCACCAAGGTGCTCAGGGACCTCGGCTACGTCGACGTGAACGAGCCCTTCAAGCGCCTGCGCAACCAGGGCATGATCCTCGGCTCGGACAACGAGAAGATGTCCAAGTCGCGCGGCAACGTGGTGAACCCCGACGACCTGGTGGCGCAGTACGGGGCCGACACGGTGCGCGCCTACCTCATGTTCCTGGGGCCCTGGGATCAAGGCGCGCCCTGGAGCTACACCGGCATCGACGGCCAGGCGCGCTTCCTCCACCGGGTCTGGAGCCTCGTGGTGGAAGACGCGGCCAGCGCCGGCAACCGCGGCGACGGCAGCGTGACCGAGGCCGACGTGCGGCGCGCCGTGCACCACGCCATCAAGGAGGTGACGGAGGATCTGGAGGCGTTCCGCTTCAACACGGCCATCGCGGAGCTCATGACACTGCAGGGCGTGCTCACGAAGGCGCGCGCCGCGGGCCTCGCTGACAGCGAGGAGTGGCGCGCCGGGGTGAAGACCCTCCTCACGCTCCTCGCCCCCATCGCGCCGCACATCACCGACGAGCTGTGGCGCCGACTGGGCGAGCGGAGCTCCGTGCACCTCGAGAGCTGGCCCAGCCACGACCCGGCTGCGCTCGTCTCGAGCACCGTCAGCATGGCGGTGCAGGTCAACGGCAAGGTGCGCGGGCAGATAGATGTGCCGGTGGACGCCAGCAAGGAGGCCATCGCCGAGCTGGCCAAGGGCGAGGCCAACGTCCAGCGCTACCTGGAGGGCAAGGAGCTCGTGCGCGAGATCGTGGTGCCGGGCAGGCTCGTCAGCTTCGTCGTCAAGTAAGAGCGCCTACCACTTAACGCACTCACTGCGGCGCCAGCACCACCACGTCCTGCAGGGTGGCCAGGTCCACCCCCGGCTCGACGAGGAAGCTGCGCCGCAGTTCATTAGGGTCGGGCGGCAGCACCTCGCGCACCACGCCCACACGCAGGCCGGCGGGGAACAGTCCACCGAAGCTGGACGTCTCCACCACGTCACCCACCTCCACCGGGTCGTCCACGATGAAGCGCGTCACGCGCACCAGGCTCCCCACCTCGCCCACCGCGATGCCCTGACCGCCCTTGCCGCGCACGGTCACGCCCACGCGCGACTGCGGGTCCAGCACGGTGGTCACCACCGCGCTCCAGGGCGCCACCTCGGTGACTATGCCCACCAGCCCCGCGGGCACCGTGACGGGCATGTTGCTCTGCAGGCCGGAGGAACTGCCCATGCCCACACGCAACCGGGCGATCTCGGGCCCCGCGTCGCCGCCCACCACCGGCGCCACCGCCACCACGGCGGGCGCCTGCGTGGTGGCCACGGTGACCGCCTGCTCCAGGCGGCCCAGCTGCAGCTCCAGGTCGCGCCGCGCCTGCTCCGTTAGGGCCAGTTCCTCCTGCAGGCGCGCCAGCTCGCTCCTGAAGTCGCGCCGGTCCACCGCGCTCTGCAGTGTGAGCTTGAGGTTCACGCCGGCGCGGTGCAGCAGGTCGTGCGGCAGCGCCACGGCGGCGGTGAGGTCGGTGGGCACACGGCCCACGAAGGCGGTGAGGAGGAAGGTGGCCAGGCCCAGCGCCACGAAGACGTACCAGGCGCGGATGATGCTAGACAAGGTCGACCCCCAGACGCCGCGCAGCCACCACCAGGTTCGGCAGGCTCAGCCCGATCACGTTCGACCAGCAGCCGTCCAGCGCCTGCACCAGCACGGCGCCCTTGCCCTGCAGGGCGTAGCCGCCTGCCTTGTCTCGTCCCTCGCCCGTGGCGGCGTACCAGCGCACCTCGTCCTCGCTCAGCTGGCGGAACGTGACGCCGCTCCGCACCACCACCAGCTCCGCGCGGTCGCCATGCACCAGCGCATGGCCCGTGTACACCTCGTGGCGCCTACCGGCCAGCCGCCTGATGAACTCGCGGTTCTGCTCCTCGGAGGCCGGCTTCTCCAGGATCTCGCTGCCGAGGGCCACTACCGTGTCGGCCGCCACCACGAGGGCGTCCGGCCGCTCGTCCGCCACCGCCCGCGCCTTGCCCTCCGCCAGGCGCCCGGCCAGGGCGGCGGGTTCCTCGCCGGCCCGGGGCGCCTCGTCGATGTCGGCGGGCTGCACCGTGAACTCGAGTCCCAGCAGGTGCAGCAGATCCGAACGGCGCGGCGAGGCGCTGGCCAGCACGATGGGGGGCCTCTGAGGGGCCGCGGGTGGGTTCTGGTCTGGGGTCGTCACGGGAGAGGCCGGCACAGAACATAAGGATAACCATCCGCCGCCCATCTAGCCTGAGTACGGGCTGGAGACCCTACAAGGGCCGCCGGTCGGCGCGGCGGCGCAGCCCCAGCAGCCGGGGCGAGGGCCGGACGACGCGTCCGACCGGTATGCTCAGCCCGTGAACGATATAAGCAACGACGCCCAGAACGCGTCACCGAACCTGAGCGGCGTGGAGCGCTTCAAGCGCGAGGCCGCCCTGCGAGCTCTGGCGCTGGTGGAAAGCGGCATGGTCCTGGGCCTGGGCACGGGTAGCACGGCCCACTGGCTCATCGAGGGTCTGGGCGAGAAGCTCAAGCGGGGTGAGCTGAAGGACGTGGCTGGCGTACCCACCTCGGAACGGACCGAGGAGCACGCAAGGCGCCTAGGCATCCCGCTCGTCGACCTACCGCCCGCCGGGGCGGACCTGGCCATCGACGGCATGGACGAACTGGCGCCGGGCCTCGACGCCATCAAGGGCTTAGGGGGCGCACTCACGCGCGAGAAGATCGTGGCCGTGGCCGCCACGCGCTTCGTGCTGATTGGCGACGACAGCAAGTACGTGCGCCAGTTGGGCGAGAAGGCGCCCGTGCCGGTGGAGGTCGTAAGGTTCGGGCACGCCCGCACCCGCACGGCGCTCGAGTACCTGGGCGCCAGCGTGGAGCCGCGCCTGGCGGAGGGCGAGCCCCTGCTGACCGATAACGGCAACCTCATCTACGACTGCCGGTTCGAACCGGGCTTCGAAGCCGCCACTACGGCGTTCGCCCTGGCCGAGATCCCCGGGGTGGTCGAGCACGGCCTCTTCCTGGACATCGCCGACGTGGCGTTCGTGGCCAGCGCGGAGGGAGTCGCCGAGCACGGGCGCGAGTGGCAAGGATGATCGTGGCCGTGGGGCTGGACCTAGTGGAGCTGGGTCGCATAAGGCGCGCCATGCAGCGCAACCCCAAGCGCTTCGTGAAGCGCGTGTTCCACCCCGAGGAGGTGGCGGACCTCGCCGGCCGCATCGACCAGGTGCCCGGCCTCGCCGCGCGCTTCGCGGCGAAGGAGGCGTTCCAGAAGGTGTGGCCCGAAAGCTTCGGCTGGAAGGACGTATGGGTAGCGAAGGACGGCGTGAAGCCGTACCTGCGGTTCGCGCCGGACCTGGCGCAGGCGATGGAGGAGCAGGGCCTACGCGCCCACCTCTCCCTCACGCACGACCGCGGGCAGGCGGGCGCCGTGGTGGTGCTCGAGAAGGTGAACGGATGAACGTGAAGACTGCAACGGGGACGAAGGACAAGGCGGAGGGCAACAGGGAGCTCAAGTCGGTGGAGGCGTGGACGGACGGTTCGTGCGACACGGCCACCGGCCACGGCGGCTGGGCCTACCTGCTGCGCTACGGCGAGCACGAGACCAAGGCCTCGGGTTACGAGGCGGGCACCACCAACAACCGCATGGAGCTGACGGCCGCCGTGAAGGCGTTGGAGGTACTGACCGAGCCGTGCCGTGTGCGGCTGGTGACGGACAGCCAGTACCTCAAGAAGGCGTTCACGGACGGCTGGCTGGCCAACTGGCAGCGCAACGGCTGGCGCACGGCCTCCAAGGCGCCCGTGAAGAACCGCGACCTGTGGGAGAAGCTGCTGGAGCTGGAGAAGCGCCACGAGGTGGAGTGGGCGTGGACCAGGGGCCACGCCGGGCACGCGGAGAACGAGACGGTGGACCGTATGGCGTTGACCGCTAGGCGGACGCGGCGCGGCACCACCGATCAGGCCCGGTGACTACAGCTGGGTCAGCCTGGTCAGCCTTCTGAGCAGCTCACCCAGCGCCCTCACGCCCACCTCCAACGAGGCGGGGTCCACCCACTCGTCTAGCCGGTGGGCGTTGCCGCCCCGGTAGACGCCGAAGCAGAGCGCGGGGATGCCGGCAGCCATGGCCGCGTTGGCGTCGGTGCTGCCCGCGCTGGTCGAGGGTGAGAGCCCCACGGCCTCCAAGGCCTCCTTGGCGGCAGCAAGCAGGCGCGGGCTGGCGCAGCGGCCGGCGGGCCTGTCGCCCACCTGCTCGAGTTCCACCTTCGCGCTCATCTCGGCCGCGGCCTCGTGGATGGCCGCGAGAGCCGAGCGCTCCAAAGCGGCCAACGCCTCCTGGTCCACGCTGCGCATGTCCAGGTTGAAGCCGGCGCGCTCCGCGATGGCGTTGATGCTGGTGCCGCCCCATATCTGACCGATGTTGAGGCTGGAGCGCGGCGCCTTGGGCACGTGCAGGGCCGCCAGGCGCGCCATGGCGCTGCCGGCGGCGTGCGTGGCGCTGGGGGAGGGATAGTCGCCCCAGGAGTGCCCGCCGGGCGCCTTGAAGGTGGCCTCGTAGCGTCGTGATCCCACGCCCACGTCGATGACGGAGCCCAGGTAGCCGTCGATGGCGATGAAGATGTCGTGCTCGGCGCCGATGGTCTCCACCGCATGGCGCGCTCCGCGCAGGTCCCCGAGGCCCTCCTCCCCCACTGTGGCCACCAGCGTCAGGTTGGGCCAGGCGCCGCTGGGGTTCTTCACCCAGTGCGTCAGCACCGCCAGCGAGGCGGCGTTGTCGCCCAGTCCGGCGCCCACCCAGCGCTCCTCGCCCCGCCGCACGCTCACGTCCACGTCGTGACCGAAGACGCTGTCCAGATGGCAGGCCAGCAGGACCCGGGGGCCGGCCTCCGCGCCCGCGCCGCTGCCGGGCATGGCGGCCAGCACGTTGCCCACCTCGTCGGTGCTCGTCTCCAGGCCCGCATCGCGCCAGTGGCGGGCCACCACCTCGGCGCGCCCCTCCTCGGAGCCCGTGGGGGCTGGGGTGGTGGCTATCTCCAGTAACAGCGCTTCCAGGGTGCTCAGGGAAGGGTCGTCGGGCTGCACCGGACGCTCTCCCGCGGCCGGCCCAAGGGCGTCGTTCACTTGTCGGTGTCTTGCAGGGTGGCTATGCCCTCACGCAGGGCGTAGAGCGCCGCCTGCGTGCGGTTGTTGAGGCGCAGTTTGGAGAAGATCTCGGAGAGGCGGTTGCGCACCGTCTTCTCGCTGACGCCCAGCGAGTCGGCGATCTCCTGGTTGGAGGCGCCCTGCGCCAGCAGCCTCAGGATGTCCTCCTCGCGGTCGGTCAGCTCGCTGATCTTGTGTTCGGGGTGGCTGGGCAGGTCGCCCAGCTTGCGGAACTCGTCCAGGATCGACGCGGCCATCTCGGCGTTCAGCAGCGTCTCGCCCGCCGCCACGCGGCGGATGGAGTCTATGAGCTCCGTGGCGCCCGCGTCCTTGAGCATGTAGCCGCGCGCGCCCACCTTCACGGCCTCGAACACGTAGCGGTCCTGCCGGTACATGGTGAGGATGATGACGGGCGTCTCCGGCCGCTCCGCCAGTATGGCCTTGGTGGCGGCCACGCCGTCGAGCTCGGGCATCTGGATGTCCATCAGCACCACGTCCGGCTTGGTCTCCAGCGCGTAGCGCACGGCCTCGCGGCCCGTGGACGCCTCACCGATGACACGGAAGTCCTCCTCGGTCTCGAGGATGCTCTTGAGACCCTGCCGGAACATGGCGTGGTCGTCGCACAGCAGCACGCGGATCATGGCCACCATCGTAGCGCACGCTCGCCCCCGGCGCGTATGGGTTGGGGCGCTGCGGGACCCGGACGCGGACGAACCCGGGTGGCAGGCAGCCCAGCGAGGGGAGCGGGGTGGTGGCAGGGGACCCGTGTCCGCTGGCATCCGAACCGCACGGACGTCGAGCGCGTGGTAGCCTGCCGGCGCAGCTGCCGGGCGCGTGGCTCAAGCTGGTGGGCACCATACCGCCGCACATGGCCGGTGCCCCCCAGCCTGGGTCGGGCGCCCGGCAGCTGCCCCGAGGAGGGTCCATGGGGCCCACCGTTCCTCGGACCCAACGGAGAGTTCCAACGTATAGGAGGGCGCATGGCGCACCCAAAAGGGCTCCTGATCGAGAAGGCGCAGAAGCTGGGTCTGGATAGACCCGAGTTCGACACCGCCAAGACAGGACCGGAGCACGAACCCGTTTTCATAACCGACGTAGTACTCGACGGCGAGGTCATAGGCACCGGCCAGGGCAGATCGAAGCGCGAGTCCGAGAAGGCCGCCGCCAGCGAGGGGCTCGAGGCGCTGAACGCCCGCGAGAGCGGCGGCAAGGGCCGCAGCGCGGGCAAGTCCAGCTCGCGCGCAGCGAGCAAGCGCAGCGGATCGGCTTCCTCGGCCGGTGATTACACCCAAGGCGCGCAGGACGCGGAGAGCGACGACGAGGACGAAGACGTTGACGTCTTCACGGGCCCCTGGCCCATGTTCGACGACCTACTGGCCAGTGTGCTGGAGGTGGCCGAGAAGCGCGTGACGGCCGACCTGCGTGGCGACGCCGCCCGCGTGGCTATCCGCGACTTCTCGCTGACCCTCTACAAGGAACTGCTAGCCGACCTCGGTGAGGTCGTGGAGGAGGACGAGGAAGAGGAGGACGACGACTGAGCACCGTCGTCTCCGCAGGGGGTCGCCGCCGAGGTTCAGTCCGCTTCGGCGTCGCCGCCCATGGTCTCAGCGAAGCGCTCGAGGCGCCGCAGCTCCGAGGTGGCCTTCTCACGCACCAGCATCTCGTGGA
>Ga0079223_10002514_pt1 | contig 11371 bp, 12 predicted proteins | sample Stecom2011_FD_75072 | JGI IMG/M metagenome (GOLD analysis project Ga0079223, IMG submission 75072) | Agricultural soil microbial communities from Utah to study Nitrogen management - Steer compost 2011 | ecosystem: Environmental > Terrestrial > Soil > Agricultural land | place: USA: Utah...
AAACTTATGCTTCCTGAAAGTTGTAGAGCTTCGCTAATAGCTTTAGTTGGATCCTCATCAATCAAGCGTTAAAGCTTTTCCGAAATATCAGTTAGTTCCATTTAACCTCCTAAAAATCTAACGTCGCAGTACCAACTTTGTTATGTGCCGGCTAACAATATAGGTAATATTATTTACTAACTTAACTTGTTCGCCTACGTTAGCACACCTGAAATCCAGCCTACGACTTCAAACTGCTTACACGATGTACTGCGCTCCTTTTTTAATTTACTATGAAACGCTTATCTATCTTTACGGCCAAGGTGTTATAGAACCTTGGTCGTAAAGATAATCACAGCGACATTCTATACTCAATAACCCCAGGCTTTTCTGCTATCCAATCATATAGTTTCTGTCCTGGCAGATTCGTTTCCTGCGTATGCCAATATAAACGTGCACACTGTTGCTTTCTTGCCTGTTCTTGTACAAATTCAATCAACTGTTTTCCTACGTGTAAGCCTCTTGCTCTAGGCGTGACATATAGGTCTTCCAAATAGCAAAAATCATTAATAGCCCAAGTAGAAGAATGGTACAAGTAATGCACAAAACCTAAAACTTTGTCAGAAGATTTTGCGATTGCACAATAGACCTTTTCGTTGTTATCAAAAAAACGATTCCATGTTGCTAGTGTTGTTTCTTCTGATATAGAAACCTTATAAAACTCTTGGTATTTCAACCAAAATGCTAGCCATTGTTGATAGTCATTAATTTGTATAGCTTCAACAGATACAAGTAAGGGATTTTTTTTCATTTTATATATTCCTAGATTTAAGATTGAAAAGTTTTATATAGACGATCGAATACTCGTCCGTTCAATATGGCATAAGCGATCAGCCCAATTAATAATCCCCAAAAAGCACTGCCAATACCAAACAATTGAATATTAGAAGCCGAGGCGAGAAAAGTGATTAGCGCAGCTTCACGTGTTGTATTGTCTGACAACGCATTGGTAAGACTACTACCAATAGTTCCTAGCAATGCCAGCCCTGCAAGTGTGGTAATAAAAGTGCTGGGTAATGCCATAAACACAGCTGCCAAAGTGACACCAAATAAACCCACCAAAATATAGAACACACCGGCAGCAATGCCCGCAACCCAACGTTTCGAAGGTTCCTCATGCGCTTCTTTACCCGTGCAGATCGCAGCGGTAATAGCGGCAATGTTAAAAGCGTGCGAACCAAAAGGTGCCATCAGCAATGAGCCAAGCCCCGTTAAAGCCACAATGGGGTTTGCACTGGTTTTAAAACCATCGTTACGCAGCACTAACATTCCCGGCATGTATTGCCCCGTTAAAGTAATCAGAAATAATGGTAACGCCACACTCAATAAGGCATGCCATGAAAAACTAGGCTGAGTGAACACTGGAATTGCAAACTCTAATTCAACTCCCGAAAAGTCAACTCGTCCTTGGCTCACCAACAGTATTAACCCCAGTACTAAAATACCTACCACGGCATAACGTGCTGTAATGCGTTTAAATAATAGATAAGCAACTATTAAAACACCTGCTAAAACAGGCTCAAGCGTTATGCCTGAGAAGGCATTAATACCAAACTGCAATAGAATTCCTGCCAATAAACCTGAGGCGATGCTGGATGGAATCAGTCTAATCACTTTTTCAAAATAACCCGAAACCCCAAGCACAAGAAAAGCTAAAGCAGAAATAAGGTAAGCACCAACAGCTTGCTCATAAGGTGTTGAAGCTAAAGCGACAACCAAGAACGCTGCCGCTGGCGTAGACCATGCAGTAATAATGGGTTCGCGATAGCGCCAACTTAATACAATGCCCGTGATCCCAACACCAATTGACACCGACCAAACCCAAGAAGCTGTTTGCTCTGAATTTAAGCCAGCAACATTCGCCGCCTGAAAAACCAAAATAAAGGTTCCACCATAATTCACCAGTACTGAAACCAGCCCTGCAACAATAGGGTTCCATAAATCTGAAAGTGTATTTTTTTGTTCCATTGATCTACTCACAACCCATCCCGTTAAATGTTCAAGAAGAATTGTTTTATATGCCGAATTTGGCATGATGTAACCATCCATTTAATAGCTAGCAGGCAGACCATTTGTTCAAACACTCACAACTGGAGTCCGTAAAAGCAGCACTTATGCATCCAGCTTATGCAAAGTACCCGCTGTATTTACGCATTCAGAGGGCATTACGTCAGTTAATACTGGATGGCGTGTTACAAGCGAACAATCCCCTGCCTGCTTCGCGTGCATTAGCTCTGTCGCTTAATGTCTCACGCGATACGGTTGAAAATGCGTACAGTTTATTGCATGCGGAAGGCTATATTGAACGACAGGTTGGCAGTGGTAGTTTTGTAGCAGAAGTGCCGCAACTTTATAAACCCAAGCGTAAAATCGCCACACAACCTATTGAGCAGCCAACTACTCAATTGAGTAAACGTGGGCAGGGCATGCTCAATAATGACGGGGTTAGAGAAGCATTAACCCCACACCCTTTTGCGCCAGGTATTCCTGAAACACGTCTATTTCCACTGACGCTGTGGGTGCGTTTAGAGCGGCAAGTAATTCGCGAGTATCAGTTTAAAGCGTTACAACACAGTGATCCGCAAGGCACCAAAGAACTACGCAGAGCCATTGCCCACTATGTAAATTTAGAGCGTGGCGCTCATGCAACACCAGAACGCATATTAATTTTAACCAGCTCGCAGCAAGCCATAGCCCTATGTGCACTCAATCTGTTAGATGCTGGTGATCATATTTTTACTGAAAACCCCATGTATCAAGGTGCCCGTAAAGCTTTTGAAACAGCAGGGCTAATCCCAGTGCCTATTCCGGTCGATCAGCATGGCATCCGAATTGACCTATTAAAGAAATATTCCACACCTGCAAAAGTAGTGTCTTTAACACCTTCACATCAATACCCAACAGGCGTAACATTATCGCTTGAACGCCGTTTAGAACTAATTGAATGGGCAGAGCAGAATCAAGCGTGGATTATTGAAGATGATTACGACAGTGAATTTCATTACGCTGGGAAACCCACAGCCTGCGTACAAGGTTTAGACCCTTATCAGCGCACCATTTATATTGGCACTTTCACCAAGTCTTTATTTCCGAGTGTGCGTATTGGATATATGATTTTACCAGTACAGCTCGTCGCGCCTATGACCACAGCACGTACTTTGCAGGATGGGCATACGGCAACAATATCACAGCTGACTCTAGCGCGTTTCATTGAAAATGGTCATTTTGGTGCCTATATTCGGCAGATGCGTCAAGTGTATGCCAAGCGTTTGACATATCTTGAGAAGCTTGTGCGGACACACCTTAAAGAGTTTTTAGAACCACTAGCACCTTTAGGTGGCATGCAAATGCCCTGCGTGCTGGTATGTAGACTCAGTGAGGAAGTGATTATTGAAAACGCTAAACAAAAAGGCATTGCCCTAACTGGCTTGTCTAGTCTGTACATCACCACACCTACGCAAACAGGGTTTTTACTTGGGTTTGCAGCCTATACAGAACGCGAAATGGAGCTTGCTATACATATACTAAAAAATATATTTATAGCTAATACGGACTAGCTTAGAACTTCAACTAAGTGAAGATATTTACAGTGCACATAACGCTTTTCTCACCAGTAAAATAAGAGCACAGCGAGTAATTTATCTGAGTGCATTGTCTTATTATACGGTACTTCAATCTACTTTCACGGCCCCAGAACATATTTATTGCATTTGATTTTTAGAAACAACACTTATGGAAGAATATCTCTTGTTTCTTGCTTTCAAAGCGTAGGCATATTTATAGAGTCTATATTCATCCCCTTCATTACTTCAAGGTACGCTTTGTAGTGGTCAAGAAAAACTGACTCTTCTACCATGGCACCAATTTTAGAAAATATAGATATCCCTCTTTCAGCAACAAAGAACTTACGTTCAAAATCAACCACTTCATGAATAAAGAGATCATGATCGAGTGACATTAAGTCGCTAGGAAAGCGACAATATTCGTTTTACTTTGTAGCGATCTCAAACTCAACTTGATCATATTCATTTTCAGCATCGAAAGCTGTTCTTAGTTCGCTCTTCGCCAAGGTAAATGCTTTTCCTATTGTAACTCTGCCTGATTTTTCGATTTCATGGTAAACCCACTCTGGACTAGGCTGGTTACTGGAGTAGCATAAGATCAATTTTTTATCTTTTCGTTTAAACGAAATCATTATTTAGTACTTCGAAGCCGGTATGACACCTAACGCCTTGTTATGCATAGCTTTATGCCTCTTACTGAATTCCATATCTCAGAAACTACAAACCTAAAACTGTTGCTGTTAAAATTATTTCTGAAATAGATTTCTATCTTACAGCTATAAATCTGATGTGATTTCGATTAGTGCATATGCCCGGTCCGCGCTTGATCCGGTAAATTTCAATTGCACTTTATGATCAACATTTCTAGTTACCTTAAGCTTGGTTTCACTGATGTCTAAAATATCCAATGCTTTAACGCCTTCGCCGCCAGCCACTAACGATTCATCTTCGGTATAACATAGTATTTCAAGTTCGCCATTCAGTTTGCTGAGCTTTTGTATTAAGTCTTTAACTTTCATATTCAATCCTATGTTTATATTGTATAACGTCGCATTAAGAAGAAATTTATAGTTGGCTATAATTTTCCATTTGAATGCCTTGTTAGCTGTACTTTACACCGAACTATCTTTTAGGTGCTTGTTGTACATACCCGAACTCTGGTTGAGGTTTTGGAGCAAACAATTTAGCAATGGTGTCTTCAAGTTTTAAGCAAATATCGACGCCATAATCAGTTAAACGATAAGTAAAATATTCATTACCGTTAAAGTCGCTTCCATTCTCTTTTTGGATTAAGCCAACCCTTTGAAGTTTAACCACAGCAAGATTTAGTGCTGGTGCAGGAATATGCTGCAGAATTTTATTAGGTAACTCCCAGCTTATACAGCCCTCCACATCGTTATTGTAACTTTCTAACAATGAACCCAAGACAATAAGATCATTTTCTGACACGCCATTTAATACATTATTAATATCAAGTTTTTGCACTTTAGGTGTACTAATCTCTTTGAATACACCTTTATTATTCATTTCTCTTTTTATTTGAGTTGAAGCATAGGTTAATGATGATGTTAAGTTGTCATCGGAACGATTGGGGTCATAATCTGTTGGAGTTATACCGAGTAAATCACTTGGGAAATGTAACTCCACATTCCGAGGCTTTATAATAAAGCATCTTTCTTTACCGATAGACCCAATAAACAAACCAAGCTCAAAAAGTACGTTATCTCGTACAACATATTGTTCTCTTGATCGCATAATAGCCAGGTCATCAGGAGAAAATATAAAAGCTGAAAAATCTACTGATTTAGACTTTAAAATAAGATCATCTAACGTATTACTTGATAAGTTAAACGTACCATTACGCCATATAGTAACTTCAGCATCAAACTCTAAATTTTCAGCTATTGCGTCAGCTATAGGTAAACTCTCTACAGAAGAGCCTATGAATATTCTCGGCTTACTCATTTGTAACCAAATCTCCATGTACAACTAACGTTTGCAGCACTCGCGACCTTGGTATAGAGCCAGAGGCGTAGTGGAAAGGGCATCGCAGCGCCTGCACTTTTATGCACTCAACCGCTGCCAAACTTCTTTTTCCGTCGGGGCACTATCTTTGTGCTTGATCTGGACACGACCACCACTAGAAACTGCTCTTGCCCAGGTAATAATGGCGTTTCGAGGGCTCTGCTGCCAGTTATCGTCAACTAGCCAAGCCTCTAGAGATGGAATGTCGATGGGTACACCGTTTTTGTGAAGGGCCCTCAACGTTACCTTTATCCTATCTTCATCCAAAGCATGTAATCCTGACTTGTTGCATGTAACAGATAGTGATTTAAAGGCTTTTTCTAACATCTTGTCCATATATTCTCCTACGTGTGCGCAGAGCCGCCGCTTATATACGCCCAGCATGGGCATGAACTAATGAGGTGAAAGTCCTCTGTAGGAAGGTCATCATCCTTAGCGATTTATGATCGTTATTAGATGTTAACTACTAGCGAATGGCAAGGGCAGTTCCGCGAGGAGCTGTCTAGAGGAAGCCGGACGCAAGGCTGCGATCTGAGATGAACAAAAACATCATATGAGGCGTAGGCTGAAGGCGAGTTGGCACAGGGCAACGAAGCAATGTTATCTAACTGTCACCGTAAATGATGTAGTAGTGAAGTAACAGTACATGCTCTTATCGGGAGGGATCTGCTTAACCTGTGCATGCGGTATCACCAGCAAAGGCCCATGGCGCAGCTCTAAAACTCCGGGAATTAATCAGGCTTTATCGAATGCTTATTTAAAATCTCAGGGACTGTATGAGTTACGGGATGGTTGGATTAAGCCTTAACATTCTTAGTGAAACGCCCTGTGCGGAGCCGCATGCAGGGTGTTGTGGGGGCTGAAGACTAGAAACCCTCGGCTACCCGATTAAGGCTCAGGTGTTTCGTCTAGTGGCGTACAGGCTTCAAGAAACATTCGACCATACTCTGTTAATTCTAGATAACGATCTGTTGTATTTCTAACTTCAGGAGATGGCCTATCGAAGTCAGGGGCAAGATAGCTAGCCTCAGAGTATTCAAGTAACTCAACGAGTTTGAGGCGTTGCAAATTCTCTAGCCATAGTTGAGCATGATTAAATTCACTGAAACCTAATTCTATACAATAATTTAAAAATTGATTTTCAATGCTTACACTTCTGTAAGAGTTAGCGTCTGTTTCTTTTAATAGCGTAGTTCCCTCTATTTTGTAAAAGCTAATAAATACCAAAGCCTCTTGCGGGGAGAGCTGACCTATTAAATTTATGTACGATGGATGTACCATTGACTGACTTCTAGAGTCCATGGATTTTAATAATAACTCTGCGTACAGGTCACGAAGCTCTGGTGAATCAGAGGAAATTGAAATTGAAGTTATTGCAGAGACGACGATATTATTTGGTGGTGAGCACCGGAATTCTTGTGGCGTTGTAGCTAAACGTTTTTCAATTTTTGCTTTTAGCCAATCTTTAGAGTGCTCAAACCCCCAGTCAAGCATTGCGACTGGAGACAAGCCAACTTTGAATAGTGTCTCCAGAGCTGCCCCAGTCTGGCGTGCTGCAGGCCTAGCAATGTCGGCATATATGTCAGATGCAACCTTACCGATTGTTTCTTTTATTGCTTGATAACTTTCATTTTCGATTGCCATGGAAATTACCTATGATATTGATTGCCCTAACGCAAAGCTAAGAGGCGTGCGTTAGCACGTCCTTGCTTGAGCGCCTTGTGTACGCCCAGCATGGGCATGAACTAATGAGGTGAAAGTCCTCTGTAGGAAGGTCACCATCCTTAGCGATTTATGATCGTTATTAGATGTTAACTACTAGCGAATGGCAAGGGCAGCTTCGCGAGGAGCTGTCTGGAGGAAGCCGGACGCAAAGCTGCGAGCTGATGAACCAAAACATCATATGAGGCGTAGGATGAAGGCGAGTTGGCACAAGACAACGAAGCCAAGTGATCTAACGGCCACCGTAAATGATGCAGCAGTGCAGTGACAGTACACGCTCTTATCTTGGGAGGCCTGCTTAGCATGCGATCGGTAAATCACCAGTAAGGCTCTGGTTAATAAGCACCTTGTCTCTAAGAAATATATCGCCAGTGGTTATCAGCACTGAGTTGAGCAGGAACATTGGATTCGGAGCAGAGTGCAAATGGCCTATTGGCGACAGTGGCGAAAACCACGTACTAAAGTAAGAAACCTGATGAGGTTGGAAGCCGCAGTTGCATGCGGTATCACCAGCAAAGGCCCATGGCGCAGCTCTAAAACTCCGGGAATTAATCAGGCATTATCGAATGCTTATTTAAAATCTCAGGGACTGTATGAGTTACGTGATGGTTGGATTAAGCTTCATCATTCCTAGTGAAACGCCCTGTGCGGAGCCGCATGCAGGGTGTTGTGGGGGCTGAGGGCTAGAAACCCTCGGCTACCCGATTAGATTTTATCTGCACTTTTCTCGAAATAAACATATGTATTTAACGAAAAGATCTGATGTGTAGTGAGCCTTATTATAGAGGTCTTCTCTTTCTTGTTGAGTTGGTGATTTTCCGTGCGCCCTGTTGTTTCGCTCTTCTCGTAAAGTGCTCAAGTGATGGTCTTTTGTTACAACTCCTTCCCTCATCACACATTCAATCATATTTACGAGCCTTGACATATCCTTTGAATTTACATTAAAAGCTTTCTCAGCTTTTTGCTTTTCGAGATACTCCTTCAAACTGGTTTCAAAAATCAATCCGAGCTCGAATAGTGCAATATCAATATTTTCTACGGTCAACAGAGATAGCGGGCGCTTTAACAATTCTTTTATCTTGGGGTCATCTGTATATTTAGAAATATCAATATCGATCTTTTCAACATTTTCTACGTGATCATAAATAGCGTAGTATGAGTTTCCATCTTTGAATTGACGTATATCACTCATCTTGTCCAAATAATGATAAAAAGTAGGGCGAAGACACTTAACTGTTTTCGATATATCTTTGTACAAGTCTCCTTTAGTTACAGGCGTATTGGGCCTATCAAACAATATAGATCTAATTTCATCTTGCACCCTGTCCCTTAGAAGAACCTTTTCCATTTTTACGTTTTTAATTAAATCATCAAAGCTACCACAATAAACGGACTTACACCTCCGCCCTTTAACAGAAGCTATTTCTAATGCCTCTGTAGATAGAAGTCTTTGCCTGACACTTACACCGGATAACCCTGTGGATAGCTCTATAGCACTTATCAATTCAGGAAGATCGATGGGGTTCCTCCCTTTCATCGCAGTGATTATGGCTTCATTGAAATCCTTTATAGAAACTGAGATTTTTTTGGATCGAGACGTTGCCGCTTCCATTCTCCACGCGCTCAGCGCAAACAAGCCCTTCCCGACCCGGGAAAATATTGGCTGATCATTTAAATATGTTCGTAATGATTTTTCTGAAGCATCTGACCTCAGCTCACTAACGCGCTTTTTTATATCTGCAAACGAAAGAGGTTCACCCGATTCATGAAGAACTTTCTCAATTGCCTGTATTATGGTGATATTATTCAAGTTATCCCATTCTGAAAGACCCCACTCACCACTTCGCCCTATGGGTGTGAATCGATTGTCAGCTACAAGCTGATTCTTTAAGTTGGTCTCCTTAATAGATCCTTTAGAACCTTCAAGAAAATTGATTTCTTGTGCAATTTTCGAAAAGTGCACCGGCTTCCTCTTGGACTCCAATACCCTATAAGCTTTATCTGAAGCACTACGTAACCGTGAAAACTTAACCAAAACGTCGTCATCTTCTCGTTCAATATCAGTGGTTGCTGAAAGAGCGACCATAATAGAATCATTTGATATCGATTTTTTATTTTTATTATATTTCTTTGCAGAAACAATCAAATCGAATATTGGGACGACTTTCGGGCTATCGTAGATGTGATCTAAAGCAACAAAAACTGATTCAATTTCCTTTTTATTATACTTTCGAGCAAGGCTCCACGACTCGCATATACTCCCTCGAAACCCAGGAATAGTTCGAGGCAGCTTGACGTACCCTAGAACCTCCATAAATAGGTCCAAGTATGCGTCATCGATAGTTTCTCCAAAATAATCTGAAAAAACTTTATCTACATCATCTTTACGAACTAGCCATTCAAAATCGTACAGCGAGGATCTTACAGTCTTATATGAAGTATATATTTTTGGGCATAAGCGCCACTTTTTAGTTTTTAACTCACTCAAAAGGGTCTTATCCAATTCTTTAATTGATTTCGCTTCAATCTGCCGTATACGCTCTCTCGTCACATCATAGAAAGCTCCTAGGTCTTCCAGCGTGTATATCGAGTTTCCTTCAAGACCAAATCTTTTATAGAGAATATCTCGATCTCTTTTTAGGTTTTTTCCCTTTGTTTTTGATAGATATAACTCTAATACTGCAGGAAATGCTTCAACCAAGTTTCCCTTGGCGGAGGAAAGATACTCATCACGAGGATCAATCATTAGTTGAATATCTTTTTCAGTTGACTTTTCGACCTTATTAATGAATTTAAAAACTGCCGCTTGGCTCTCTGACACCGTCTTTACTCCCACACCTCGGACACCAGAGAATCCAGACAGGACAATAGAAATGGCATCAAAACTATTTTTAGCGCCAGCCTGCAATGATAGATTTAATGCACGAGCAGGTAACCCAATAGCATCAATTGGTATTTTTTGAGCTCTCTCTACAAAGCTTTCAGATAGCTCCTCTTTTATTGTTATTTGATTATCCATTCAAATACCTTTGGTCTGCGGTGATCGAAAATCTAACAGCTTATTCATAGGCATGCTCACTTTGTCACTCAGAGCAGCTTACCTAAAATTAATATAAGTGGTTGAGTATTAAAGCTTTTATTGAGAAAGGCAAGATTGGTGCAGGTGTGGATTCGAGTATGCTCGTTTATGCTATTTGGAGATAGCAGGCAATTAAAGTTTTTATATTCCTAAGTAATTGATTATTATGGTTTTTTACCTATAAACAGGTAAATACTATGAAGTGCTGAAAGCTCAAAACGAGCACGTTTACCTAAATCTGTTAAATAGGCTGTTTATTCATATAGCCTTTAGATGAAGGTTTTTAAAAGTTAATATTTTTAAATCTACGTTAATCGTTGGTCAGCACTTCAAAAGCATAAGATCTAACTAATAGTTAAATTTCTTCATCTAAACGCTTCTTCAGGCAATAAGCTTTCAAACGCTCTGCGTAACTCACCTATGGTTTTATAGGGTAGAGGGGGGGGGTAATTTTAGTGCTTGCTCTGGTTCATTTATTAATACGAGATGAACTTGTAAAATTTCAATTCAAAATGCTTCCTTGGAACGATAAATACGCCTTGTTTGAAACTTGTGCCCAGTTTAGAACTTATATCAAAAATACTCTTTTAAAAAACTTCAAAAAACACGTTTGGCACAGTTTGGGCACATCCTGGGCACAGAAGCTTTTTGAGTGGTTTTGCGTGATATAGGGGTTAGCTCATGAGTTAACCCTTATATTGGGCACGTTTATGACCTATCTTCTATTGGGGGTTAGTTTTGTATCGAAAACTGAAATTTTAAGAATTTGTAACTGGTTGATATATAAGGAAAATGGTGCGCTCGGTGAGGTTCGAACTCACGGCCTATCCCTTAGGAGGGGATTGCTCTATCCAGCTGAGCTACGAACGCATAACTAATATTTTACTCTATTTTGACCCATGCCCACTGTGTCTAAAAAGGCAATGAGCTAACCCTTAGGAGG
>Ga0079223_10002515_pt1 | contig 11370 bp, 9 predicted proteins | sample Stecom2011_FD_75072 | JGI IMG/M metagenome (GOLD analysis project Ga0079223, IMG submission 75072) | Agricultural soil microbial communities from Utah to study Nitrogen management - Steer compost 2011 | ecosystem: Environmental > Terrestrial > Soil > Agricultural land | place: USA: Utah...
TACGATGCTTCCGTCCCAGAAGAGCTTGTTTATTCAGGTTCGAAAAAACTGGATGATGCTGTTGAAAACAGTCCATTAAACGCTGGAAAATTAGTGCTTTCTCCAACACGAACATACGCTCCAATTATTAAAAAGATTTTATCGCAAATTGATAAAGCCCAAATCCACGGTATGGTACATTGTAGTGGGGGAGCGCAAACCAAGATTCTTCACTTTGTAGAAAACCTTCACATTGTAAAAGACAATATGTTTCCAGTACCGCCACTTTTCAAACTCATTCAGGAGGAAAGTAAAACGGAATGGAAGGAAATGTACCAAGTGTTTAATATGGGACACAGAATGGAACTGTACGTTTCTCCAGAAATTGCAGCGACCATTATTGAAATTTCAAAAACCTTTAATGTTGATGCACAAATAATAGGAAGGGTAGAGGCTTCAGATGAAAAGAAGCTTACAATAAGCAGTGAAAACGGTACGTTTACGTATTAAATTAGTGAGAATGAAAAAAATATTTGGGGTAACAGCCCTTATACTCTTTTTTAGCTTAAACAATTTATTTGCTCACTCAGAGACATTGTCGGTAGAGATAAAAAAAAGAGATACTGTCGATTTAGGTTGGCGGATTAAAAATGAGGTAGGCTTATTACTTAATCAAGTTTCGTTCACAAATTGGAATTCTGGTGGAACAAACTCTATTTCAGGTATTATTTCTGGAAAATCTGCAGCTAAATTCAAAAAAGAAAAATGGTTTTGGAAATCAGATTTGAATTTAAAATACGGGTTAAATAAGCAAGAAGGTAATGGAATTAAAAAAACCGAAGATATAATCGAGGTGAATTCTAGCATTGTTTATGAAACCGATTCCATAAGCAATTGGTTTTATTCTGCACGATTTAGTTTTAATACGCAATTTTCTGATGGTTATAAATATCCCAATAAAGATGAAGCCATTTCTCGATTTTTTGCCCCGGCCTATATGTTTTTCGGAATAGGAATGGAATATGGTAAAAACATAGACCATTTGTCTTTTTATGCATCTCCTTTCACAGTAAAAACAACATTCGTTTTAGACGATCACTTAGCCAATAAGGGCGCTTTTGGAGTAAACCCTGCTATTTATGATGAAGAAGGAAATATGTTGAGAGAAGGCGAAAAAGTAAAACAAGGGGTAGGGATTTTGTTAACCAATAAATACGAAGAACAACTTTTCGAAAACATTAAACTGAATAGTCACTTGAAGCTTTACACAGATTACATCAATAATTTTGGGAATATTGATGTTGATTGGGAAGTTAATGTAGATATGAAGGTTAATAAGTTTGTAAAAGCTACTTTGGGCTCTCACCTGAGATATGACGATGACATAAAAGTAGAAACCAAACGAAATGAAATTACAAACGAAGAAATTGTAATTGAAGGCCCTAGCGTTCAATGGAAACAAATTCTAGGTGTAGGAATAGTGATGGATTTAGATATGATTTCAAAGTCTAAAGGGGCGTCTTAAGTTTTATATATATTCGTGTTCGATGAGTGTAATTTTCGTATTACTTAATTGCTCTCAAAAACCTTAAGAATTCAAAGATCCTTTTTATTCTCATCTAGAATATTATCGGGTAAACGTCTTATGTTCTATGTCTTTCTGTCCTAAATCTCTTCAAAATTCCGAATCAAATCCAATATAAAAGAACAACCCATATTCTCTAATTAGATTTCGCGCAAAAAATTGTAGCTTTGCAACCATTATTAAACCTATATGTTAGACAGACTTCACATAATAAAACAACGTTTTGACGAGGTAAGCGACCTTATTATTCAGCCCGATATAATCTCGGACCAAAAGCGTTATATCGAATTAAATAAAGAATATAAGGATTTACGAATCTTAATGGAAAAGCGGTCGGAATATCTGGAGCTTACCAGCAATATCGAGGAAGCTGAAGAAATTATTTCAGACGGAAGTGATGCCGAAATGGTTGAAATGGCAAAAATGCAGCTTGAAGAAGCTCAGACCCGTTTACCACAGCTTGATGAAGAAATTAAATTTTTATTGATTCCGAAAGACCCTGAAGACTCCAAAAATGCCGTAATGGAAATTAGAGCTGGAACGGGAGGGGACGAAGCCAGTATTTTTGCAGGAGATTTGTTTAGAATGTACACCAAATATTGCGAAAGTAAGGGTTGGAAAACTAACGTCATGGATTTTAGTGAAGGTACTAATGGTGGTTTTAAAGAAATTCAGTTAGAAATTGAAGGAGATGATGTATACGGAACCCTAAAGTTTGAAGCAGGCGTACACCGAGTACAACGTGTGCCTCAGACCGAAACTCAAGGTAGGGTTCACACAAGTGCGGCTACAGTAATGGTTTTTCCAGAAGCAGAAGATTTTGATATAGAAATTAACCCTAAAGATGTTCGTGTAGATTTCTTTTGTTCGTCAGGACCTGGAGGGCAATCAGTTAACACTACTTATTCAGCGGTGCGACTTACTCACGTTCCTACAGGACTTGTTGCGCAATGTCAGGACCAAAAATCGCAACATAAAAACAAGGAAAAAGCTTTTAAAGTACTTCGCTCAAGGCTTTATGATATGGAGTTGGCAAAAAAGCAAGCAGAAGATGCGGCTAAAAGAGGCTCGATGGTAACTAGTGGCGACCGCAGTGCTAAAATTCGTACATATAACTATTCACAAGGTCGCGTTACCGATCACCGAATTAATTTAACGCTTTACAACTTGGGAAATATTATAAACGGCGATATTCAGGAAATTATTGATGAACTTCACTTAGTTCATAATACTGAAAAGTTACAAGAATCTGGAGAATCGTTTTAGAAATGACTTAAAAGTGTAGAACGAAGTGCTAATGAAATTATAATACTTTTTGTGAAAGCTGAGTTTATTCCTATACTTTACGACCCACTGCTGCATGTCCTATTAACGATCCGACGTAAATAATTTCAATTACATGACAACCAACCAATTAATTTCTGAAATTAAAAAGAAAAAGTCTTTTCTATGTATCGGTCTAGATGTAGATTTAGATAAAATCCCCACTTTTCTTTTAGACGATGAAGATCCAATTTTTACATTCAACAAAGCGATTATTGATGCTACGCATGAATATGCAGTAGCTTATAAGCCCAATCTTGCTTTTTATGAAGCTTATGGGCTAAGGGGTTGGAAATCTTTAGAACGAACTATAAAATATTTAAATGAGAATTATCCTACTGTTTTCACGATAGCTGATGCAAAGCGAGGAGATATTGGCAATACTTCTACAATGTATGCTAAAACATTTCTAGAAGCTTTAGATTTCGATTCGGTTACCGTTGCTCCTTATATGGGCAAAGATTCTGTAGAACCCTTTTTAAATTTTAAAAATAAACATACCATCTTATTAACGCTCACGTCTAATGAAGGCGCTTTTGATTTTCAAACTAAAAAAATAGAAGAAAAGGAATTGTATAAAGAAGTGTTGGAAATTTCTAAAACTTGGGAAAATAGTGAGCGCCTAATGTATGTAGTAGGGGCGACCAAAGCGGAATATTTTAGGGAAATCCGGAAAATAGTTCCCAATGCGTTTCTTTTAGTTCCTGGTGTGGGGGCTCAAGGTGGTAATTTAAGCGAAGTATGCAAATATGGTCTTTCAGCAGATGTTGGTTTATTGGTTAATTCTTCTCGAGGAATTATTTATGCTTCAACAGAAAGTGATTTCGCTGAGGCTGCTTCAAATGAAGCCAAATGCTTACAAAACGAAATGGAAGCTATATTGAAGAGTCAACTACCAAATTTCAATTCGTAATTTTCTTTATTTCTTCATAAATCAATTCAGCTTGACGATGTAATTTTTCGCTCTTCTTGGGGTCGTTTAATGATATCTCGTAAGACTGATGCATTAGTTTCCTGTGACGAATTTTCAATCTTTCAAGCTTCGATTTTCGTTTAAACCATTCGAACATATTGCTACCTTTTAGAATACGAAATCTACAATGATAATTCTCGATAGTCTATTAAAAGTAGGTTAATGATTTTGTAAAGTATTCCGAAGAAAATTTTAGGCAACAACATTAAAAAAGCAGATTTCAAAAGGATGAGACCTGCTTAGTAAAATTATTTTCTGTGTGACGTTTCAATTAGTCCTGCAAGGCGAATACACTTCGTAATAGGTTAGTGGTTCTTGCAGAAACATTAGTTCGTATTTCTTTTTCTTCAACCGCAATCATCGTGAAAACACCTTTAAGGGCTTCTTGAGTAACATAGTCGGTTAAATCTGGATTTACCTTTGTTACGAATGGAACCGAGTTATATCTATTAATAATATTACTCCAGATTTGATCTGCACCCACTTTTGAAAAGGAATTCTTGATTACAGGATTAAACTTTGAGTACAATGCTCTGTTGGTCCGTTGCTCTAAATAATTAGTAGCCGCATTTTCAGGTCCAAGTAGAATATTTTTTGCATCAGTAAAAGAAATTTCTTTAACGGCTTGAACGAAGATAGGCGTCGCTTCTTTTACTGCGTCTTCAGCAGCGCTATTAAGTACCTTGAGACCTTCATCAGCAAGACTTCCAAGTCCGATATCCCTTAATGTTTGATCAACTTTTTGTAATTCTTCTGGCAATAGAATTCGCACCATTTGATTATTGTAGAAGCCATTTTTCTGTGTGAGCTTTGTAACCTGTTTGTCTATTCCCATATCCAGAGCTTGCCTTAATCCATTAGCAATTGTGGCCGAATCCATTTGAGTAGGCATGTTATTAACCACCTGTTGTAATTCTGCACAAGAAACGAAGGTAAATATCGAGAATACTAAAAATATTTTTTTATAGAACATGAAATATGATTTTGGCTGCAAAGATAAAAAAAAGACCCATCCCGAAGGAAAGGTCTTTCTGAATGGTCGTCGTTATAAATATTACTTAATAACTTTAACTGTTTTAGATGTATTTCCAATAGATACTTTAACCAAGTAAGCACCAGAAGCAAGAGCGCTCATATCAACTTTTGGAGAAATGATACCAGGTTGAGAAGATAGAACAACTTTACCTAAAATGTCATAAACAACAACTTGGTCAACAGCAGTTTTAGTGCTAATGTTTAAAACGTCTTTAACAGGGTTTGGATATACGCTGAAGTTATCAGCAGTAAAATCTTCTTTTCCTAAAAGACCAAATCCTGTAACGATATCATCAATAAAGTATGTTGTGAATTCGCTAGGTGCATAAAAGTCAATAGCGCCTAAATAAGGAACAGTTAAGTCATTGAATGGAGTTTCAGCAGGAATAGCGATTTCACCATTAACATTCATTTCAAGTGTTTTGTCATCAAGATTAAGAATGATTTCGATAGGAAACCACTCATCGTGAGGGAAAAACCATACAGCAGACCCGTCGGCAACTTGTCCTTGACCAGGAGTAGTGTTATCAGGGTTAAAGTAAAGGTCTGGACTCAAGAAAGAACCAGGGCTTTGATCACCAGGATTTGTTGTTCCCTGTAAGTTAAAATAACCTTCCTTACCTTCAGGAATAAACATGCTTAGTTTAATAGAATAGATGCCACTATCAGGTTGATTATCGAATAAATATAATTGATCTTTTCCTGCAGGAGCATCTACTTCATCAATCATTAAAGATTGAAAACCGGAGTTTGCTTGTTCCAAAGAAACGATTCCGTCTTCTACACCTCCTTCTTCTCCTGACCATGTTTTCCATAAATCAGATTGAGATGAAATAAGACCTGGCGCAAAACCTTCAAAATCTTCTGTCTGGTCTACTTGTGCAAAGGTTGCAGTAAAACTGAAGGCACCTACTGCAAATGCCATTAAATAAATTTTCTTCATAATATTATAGTTTATTAATTATTATTATACCCGCAATATACAAAACGAAGATTTCTTAGAATATAAATTTGACGTTTTTTTAATAAAAAATGTGGATGCGCCTAGACACATCCACATTTTTAAACTTTTTTTAAACTGAAAATTACTTAATAACTTTAACTGTTTTAGAAGTATTTCCGATTAATACTTTAACCATATAAGCACCTGAGGCAAGAGCGCTCATATCTACTTTTGGAGAAATAGTAACAGGTTGAGAAGATAATACAACTTTACCTAAAATGTCATAAACAATTACTTGATCAACAGCTACTTTAGTGCTAATGTTAAGTATATCGGTTACAGGGTTAGGGTATATGCTGAAATTATCAACAGTGAAATCATCTTTTCCAAGAAAACCTTCTGCGTAAACAACATCATCAATATAAAGTTCGTTAAAATTATCCCCTCCTGCTTCTACTGGAGCCGAATAGAAATCGACAGACCCTAAATTTGAACCAGAATAGAACGGACCATTATAAACTTCATTTCCATCAAGTAAAATAACTACAGTATCGGCATCTAAATCGATATGGTGAGTAATTTTAAACCAAGTGTCTTCAGGGTAATCAAAAGCAGCTACAACGTTTGCTGGGTTTTGGTCGTCTACAATCCATCCTGTAGCGGGGTTTTCGTTTCTATAATTGTAATAAACGTTAATTGCCCAAGCTCCAGCTCCTGGGTCTTCGTTTTCTTGGAAATTATAGTATCCGCTTTTTCCAGCAGGCACATAATTATACCAAGATACTGTAAACTCACCAGAGGATTCACCTCCTAATTTTAAAATTGCATCTTGAGTGCTGTCGTCTCCAATCATCCCTGATTGAAATCCTGAATGCGCATAAGTGTCCACAATAATAATTCGTTCAGCTTCTGCACCCGCTGTCCAAGTGGTCCAATGATCATTCTCGAGAGGCCCAAACGGATAGCTCTCCATATCATCATTAATAATTTGTGCATTTGATGAAAGGAACATTCCTGTCATTGCAAATGCTAATAAGTAGACTTTTTTCATAATATTACGATTTTGTTGTTAATAAATATTACTGCAAGATACAAAATATACAAATTCGCACAACAAAAATTTTTATATTTTTAGTAAAGGCAAAGTGGACTTTACAAGCATTTTCATTAGGTTTTCACTAAATTTGCCAACTGTTATAAAATATCCTATTTACTATGAAAGTTATTAAACCATATATCCCTAAAAATAATGTTCGAATTGTAACGGCTGCCTCGCTATTTGATGGTCACGATGCTGCAATTAATATTATGCGTCGTATCATTCAATCTACAGGTGTAGAAGTTATTCACCTTGGCCATGACCGTAGTGTTGAAGAAGTTGTGAATACTGCTATTCAAGAAGATGCTAATGCTATTGCTATGACTTCTTATCAAGGAGGTCATAACGAATATTTTAAATATATGTACGATTTGTTGAAGGAGCGTGGCGCTGGACATATTAAAATTTTTGGCGGCGGCGGCGGTGTAATTCTTCCTTCTGAAATCAAAGAGTTGATGGATTATGGAATTACCCGCATCTATACACCAGATGATGGTAGAGAGTTAGGGCTTCAAGGAATGATAAATAATTTAGTTGAAGAATCAGACTTTCCTATAGGTGATAAACTGGACAATGAATTTGAACAGCTTCCTTCAAACGAAATTGGGGCTATATCAAGAATTATTTCGGCTGCAGAAAGTTTTCCAGAAGTAGCTGAAAAAACGCTCGATAAAATTCATACTAAAAATAAAAACAGTACTATTCCTGTTTTGGGTATCACAGGAACCGGAGGGGCTGGTAAATCTTCTCTTGTCGATGAACTGGTACGAAGATTTTTACTTGACTTCCCAGATAAAACAATGGGAATTGTATCTGTAGATCCTTCAAAAAGAAAAACAGGTGGTGCGCTACTCGGGGATCGTATTCGTATGAACGCTATTAACTCGCCAAGAGTATATATGCGAAGTTTAGCTACTAGACAAAGCAACTTGGCACTTTCAAAATATGTTACCGAAGCTATTGAAGTTTTAAAAGCTGCTGAATACGACTTAATCATTATTGAAACTTCAGGAATTGGTCAAAGCGATACGGAAATCTTAGAGCATAGTGACGTTTCGTTATATGTAATGACTCCAGAATTTGGAGCTGCAACACAATTGGAGAAAATTGATATGCTCGATTTTGCCGATTTGGTTGCTATAAACAAATTTGATAAACGAGGATCGCTGGACGCATTGCGCGATGTTAAAAAACAATATGTTCGAAACCATCAGTTATGGGAGACACCTCAAGATGACCTCCCTGTATATGGCACTATCGCTTCGCAGTTCAATGACCCAGGAATGAACAAGTTGTACAAAGCAATTATGGAGAAAATTGCTGAAAAGACGAAATCAGAATTGAAGAGTGATTATCATGTAACCGAAGAAATGTCTGAAAAAGTCTTTGTAATTCCCCCAGCACGAACACGTTACCTTTCTGAAATTGCTGAAAATAATCGAGCTTATGACAAAAAAGCAAGTCAACAATCTGAAGTAGCTCAAAAACTGTATGGAGTTTTCAAGACGTTAGAATCTATTTCGGGTATTACCCCAGAATTAGACAAGGCTGGTATTGTTTCAGAACCTATTTTAACCGATGACAGCAAAAAAGAATTATTAAAGTTATTATTAGCAGAATTTGATCGTGAAAAATTGAACCTAGATCCGTATAATTGGGAAGTAATTATGGGTTGGGAAGAAAAAGTGAACAAATATAAAGCTCCAGTTTACAGTTTTAAAGTTCGCGGAAAAGAAATTAACATAGACACTCACACCGAATCTTTGTCGCATACACAAATTCCGAAGGTAGCTTTACCAAAATATCAAGCTTGGGGAGATATTCTTAAGTGGAACTTACAAGAAAATGTTCCTGGTGAATTTCCATATACTGCTGGATTGTACCCGTTTAAGCGAACAGGGGAGGACCCTGCACGAATGTTTGCCGGAGAAGGAGGCCCTGAGCGAACCAACAGACGTTTTCATTACGTAAGTCTTGGTTTACCCGCTAAACGATTGTCTACAGCTTTTGATAGTGTTACTTTATACGGAAACGATCCAGATCATCGCCCTGATATTTATGGAAAAATAGGGAATGCCGGAGTTTCAATTTGCTGCTTGGACGATGCAAAAAAACTGTACTCAGGATTCGATTTAAGTCACCCAATGACATCGGTAAGTATGACAATTAACGGACCTGCACCCATGTTATTAGGTTTCTTTATGAATGCTGCTATTGATCAAAACTGTGAGAAATACATTAAAGAAAATGGATTGGAGGCCGATGTTGAAGCGAAAATCAAAAGCTTGTATGAAAATAAAGGAATTGATCGCCCAAAATATCACGGAGAACTCCCAGAGAACAACGACGGACTTGGGTTGATGTTACTTGGGGTAACTGGAGACCAAGTTTTGGATGCTGACGTTTATAATAAAATAAAATATGAAACCCTTCAGCAAGTTAGAGGTACTGTTCAAGCAGATATTTTAAAGGAAGACCAGGCTCAAAACACTTGCATTTTCTCTACGGAATTTGCTTTACGACTAATGGGAGATGTTCAGGAATATTTCATCGAGAAGAAGGTAAGAAACTTCTATTCGGTTTCTATAAGTGGATACCATATAGCCGAAGCTGGCGCAAACCCAATTACACAGTTGGCTTTTACTTTGTCTAACGGGTTTACGTATGTTGAGTATTATTTAAGCAGAGGAATGGATATTAATGAATTTGGGCCAAACCTTTCGTTTTTCTTTAGTAATGGTATAGATCCTGAATATTCTGTAATTGGTAGAGTTGCCCGTAAAATATGGGCTAAAGCAATGAAAGAAAAGTACGGTGCTAATCCACGTGCGCAAATGTTGAAATATCACATTCAGACTTCTGGGCGCTCGCTTCACGCTCAGGAAATTGATTTCAACGATATTCGTACAACCCTACAAGCGCTGTATGCTATTTATGACAACTGTAATTCCCTTCACACAAATGCTTATGACGAGGCAATAACAACTCCAACTGAAGAAAGTGTAAGACGGGCAATGGCCATTCAATTAATTATTAATAAAGAACTAGGTCTTGCAAAAAATGAAAATCCAATTCAAGGAGCATTTATAATTGAAGAACTGACAGATCTTGTTGAAAAGGCGGTTTTGAAAGAATTTGACAGCATTACCGAACGTGGGGGAGTGTTAGGCGCTATGGAAACGATGTATCAACGTAGTAAGATTCAGGAAGAGAGCCTGTATTATGAAACCTTGAAGCATAATGGAGAGTTTCCAATTATTGGGGTTAATACATTCTTAAGCAGTAAAGGTTCACCTACTGTTCTCCCCGCTGAAGTAATTAGAGCTACCGAGGAAGAGAAACAAGTGCAAATAGGTACGCTTCAAAATCTTCATAAAATGTATGGTGAAAAGGCGGCTCCTGCACTTGAAAAGGTGCAAATGGCTGCAATTCAGAACGAAAACATGTTTGAACAATTAATGGAAGCTACGAAAGTATGTTCTTTAGGACAGATTACAGAATCCTTATTTAAAGTAGGAGGACAATATAGGAGAAATATGTAAAAGATAGGTATAAAATTAAGAGCCACGACAAAAAGACGTATTTTTATGTCAAATGTCGTGGCTTTGAATAATTGTAAATAACATACCAACGTAAACTTAGTCAAGAATCCAAAGGTTTTTTTCTATTGGACAATCCTTTTGATAGAATTGTGGGAGTGCTTGGTGGCATAAATCAAGTTGGTCAAGCCATTAATAGTTATATTGACCTTAGGCCATTTCGTTAATCTTCCAAATTGTCTTCCTCTTCATCAGTAGAGTCTTCAAATTCATCTAAACCACTAAAGAAATCGGCAGCATCAAAGGGGATGTCATCATCTGGGTCGTGGTCATCATAATTTACGCTTGGCGGATTAAAGAGTCCCCATCGGTCTATAATGTAATCCCAAGGATCAAAAGTTTTCACCCATTCGGCAAATAGAATTCGAAATTCTTCAATTTCCTTTCTTAATAAATCACAATAGTCTATTTCTTTAAATCCGTGCATTTCTAAGGCGGTCATATGAACGGATAATTCCCTTGCAGCTTTTCGGATTATTGCGGCATTTTCCATTTTAAGGTCATATAGCTGACTTCCCCAAGCTCCAGCAATCTTAGGCGCGATTTTGGAGGCGTCTTCCACAATATAACCAGTATATTCTTTGAGTAAATCCTTTTCAAACTCTGAGTTGGAATTGTTATTGGTTTTTGAAGCTAATTCAGCAATGTGATAGGCCAAATCCCAAATTAACATTGCTTTTTTATAAATAGGAGATTTTTCAAAACTTTTGAAATCCATATTTTCATTCTCTTCCTCAAACATAATTCAAATTTAAAAGTGTATCACAAAACTACGAATCGGAATAGTAAAAAACCTAATTTAGCCACAACCGTGGATTAAAGCGTGAGTTGCCA
>Ga0079223_10002516_pt1 | contig 11368 bp, 10 predicted proteins | sample Stecom2011_FD_75072 | JGI IMG/M metagenome (GOLD analysis project Ga0079223, IMG submission 75072) | Agricultural soil microbial communities from Utah to study Nitrogen management - Steer compost 2011 | ecosystem: Environmental > Terrestrial > Soil > Agricultural land | place: USA: Utah...
TAGGTCTGCGCAGAGATTTTAATTCCCGATTTTTCGAATTTACCCTCTATTTCCTCTAAAATTCGCTTCAACAATTCGTGTCCTAATTGCTTCTTTCTATAGTTAGGATGCACTAAAACCCTTCCTATAGAAGCATAATCCGAATGAAAATCACCTTTTATAAAGAACCTACCATAGGCTACTAATTCATTATCTAATTTAAGCATGGCATGATATGCTTGTGCATCTTTTCCATCGATATCTGCATACAAACAAGTTTGTTCCAATATGAATACCTGCTCCCTAAGTTGTAAAATAGCATACAAGTCGGAAACGGATAACGCATTAAAAGGAGCAAAAGTAAATTGCATATATACTATATAAGAAGACTGCTATAGGTCTATTTTATTGACTCTTTTTTCATGTCTACCACCATCAAATGACGTTTCAAAAAACACATGTACCATTTCTTTTGCTTGTTCTAGTGCTGTGTATCTGGCTGGGATACTTAATATATTAGCATTATTATGCTGTCTAGCTAAGTTGGCTATTTCTTTGGACCAACACAAAGCAGAACGAACACCAACGTGTTTATTTGCCGTCATATTGGCTCCATTGCCACTACCACAAATAATGATACCATAGTCTACTTTTTGCTTGGAAACAGCTTCGGCTACAGGATGAATAAAATCAGGATAATCTACACTATCGGCACTATCTGTACCGTAATTAATAACTTCATGTCCTTCGCTTTTGAGCATTTTAAGAATACTTTTTTTGTATTCTGTTCCAGCATGATCGTTGCCAATTGCTATTTTCATAAGTAATATTTTATACAAATATACAATATCATACCGCTTAATTTGATTTTTTAGAAGCTATTAAAAGAGAAAATTTATTGCTTTTAATAGGTTTTTACACTCTTTTTAATTCTATTTTAAGAAGCTGTTCTACCCTAATTATAGTGTTATTTTTTTATAAATTTTAGACGTATTTAGAGCTTAAAACAGCTGTGTACAACTTGTGGATAAGTGTGGATAGCTACCTAATAAGTTTGTTTGATTTGCATAGATTTATTATCCATTAGGTTTAAAAAATGAGTTTCCAAAATAATGTTCTTCTTTAGTTATCCCATCGAAATCTACAGTTTACCATTGCTTACCAACAGGTATATCCAAAATAACTTATCAAAAAACAGCTGTGGACAAACTATTTCATACTTTGTGAACAAACTACTTAGCATATTAGTAATCAGCAATTTATATTGTTTATTATTTGTTAGTAGTCAGTGTACAAGGAAAGCATAAGTTTTATACCTAATAATACGATAAAAACTTATCCCTATTATCCACACGCCATAATATGCAATAGTCTTTATTTAAATTTTTAAAAAGAAAAAATAATATGAATAGTAATGTGGACAAAGGTGAAAAACTGAAAAACTTTAGAATATTGAAAAACGTATTTGTAAAGCGAAAGAGGCAGTAGCTGAAGAAGAAATAGTACATTTACAATAATTAAAATAGATTTATGTCGAAGAAAATAAATTCGTTCAGAGAGCAACGAAAAGAAGGAATCAATGAAAAAGTGATGGAGGCTTTGCGCAAGGCAGGAAAAACTCCTATGAATCACAAACAGATTGGCGTGAGTATAGGGATGACCAAAACGCAAGATAGAAAAAGTATACAAAAAGTATTAAAGGCTTTATTAGCCACTGGACAAATAGAAGAAATTGCGAGAGGAAGATATGTATTGAATACTTCCAAAGAATTTTTCACTGGTAAAATGGATATAACCAGTTCTGGAAAGGGCTACATTATTGTAGAAGGATTGGAAGAGGATATTTTTATCACTAATAAAAATTTGAATAAATCCTTAGATGGAGATATAGTTCGTGTATCTACATTTCCACGCAAGAATAGAGGAAAGGTAGAAGGCGAAGTAGTGGAAATTATAGAACGTAAGAAAAACGAATTTGTAGGAGTGATAGATATACACGAGAATTTCTCGTTTGTACGTACCTCCGACCATAAAATGTATACCGATGTTTTCGTTCCAAAAGGACGAATTAAAGATGCACAAAACGGGCAAGTGGTATTGGTAGCATTAGATGACTGGCCCGATAAAGCTGAATCTCCGTACGGAACGGTAGTTAAAATACTTGGATACCCGGGGAAACACGATACAGAAATACATGCTATTCTTGCCGAGTATGGTCTGCCAGATGTCTTCCCAAAAGAAGTAGAAGATTTTGCCAATAGTATAGATACTCGAATCGATGAAAACGAAGTAAAGAAAAGAAAAGATCTACGCGATTTATTAACCTTTACTATTGACCCAGCAGATGCTAAAGATTTTGATGATGCATTGTCTCATCGCGTTTTAGAAAATGGAAATACAGAAATTGGGGTGCATATTGCCGACGTATCGCACTATGTAAAACCTGGATCAATATTAGATCAAGAAGCTTTTATAAGAGCAACTTCTGTTTATTTAGTAGATAGGGTAGTTCCAATGCTCCCAGAAGTATTGTCCAACGAAGCTTGTTCTTTACGTCCAAATGAAGATAAATATACTTTCTCTGTACTATTTGAACTCGATAAAAAAGCAAAAGTTGTAAATCAGTGGTTTGGTAAAACAGTAATTCGTAGCGATGCGCGATTGGCTTACGAAGAAGCACAACACGTAATAGAAAATGCTTCGGATGATGAAGCTTGCAACATTCCAAAAAGATTAGCAGGAGACGATAAGGAATACCAATTACCAAAAGATATTGTAAATGCTATTCTTTCTATGGATAGATTAGCAAAAATACTTCGTAAAAATAGAATGAATAATGGTGCTATATCTTTTGATAAGATAGAAGTGAAATTCATTTTGGACGAAGATAATGAACCTACTGGCGTTTACTTTACCGAAAGTAAAGATGCAAATAAGCTTATAGAAGAGTTTATGTTGCTTAGCAATAAACACGTATCGGAGTTTATTGGAAAAGCAAATCCTAAGAAAACTTTCATTTATAGAATACATGATCAGCCAAACAGCGACAAGTTAGAGGCATTACAGAACATTATAAAACGTTTTGGATATCGTATCAACACGCAAGAGAAAGGAATGCTCTCTAAATCTTTAAACAAGCTTTTGAAAGATGTTCATGGAAAAAAAGAACAGAATTTAATAGACACGCTCACTATTCGTACCATGAGCAAGGCGGCCTATACTACCCAAAATATTGGGCATTACGGTTTGGCCTTCGATTATTACTCACACTTTACTTCACCTATTCGCCGTTACCCGGATATAATAGCACATCGTTTACTGATGCATTATTTAGAAGATGGTAAAAGTGTTAAGGAAGAGGATATAGAAGAAATGGCTTCGCATTGTAGCGAAATGGAAATGCTTGCAGTTAATGCCGAACGAGATAGCATTAAATATATGCAAGTGAAATACATGAAAGACCACGAAGACGAAGAGTTCTTAGGCGTTATTTCTGGTGTAACAGAGTGGGGAGTATATGTAGAAATAGTCGAAAATAAATGCGAGGGAATGGTTCGATTGCAAGATATACCTGGTGACTTTTATGTGTTTAATAAAGAGGATTATGCCGTTCAGGGACAAAAAACAAAATACACTTATCAATTAGGTGATGAAGTAATTGTTCGGGTAAAACAAGCAGATTTGGTTCGCAAGCATTTAGATTTTATATTACTTGGACACAAAGGTGCTAAATCACCTAAGTAAAATAAATTGTATTTTTGGTATTTATGGATAGTGGACTCCTATACGCACCTATTTACGGATTAATATTAGCTTTTTCCTTTGGACCTGTTTTCTTTACTTTAATAGAAACCAGTATAACCAAGGGATTTAGGGCTGGTTTATCTTTTGATTTAGGTGCTATGTTTGCCGATATTATCTTTTTATTAATAGCTATTTTTAGTACTTCCAAAATCTTAGATAAATTAAAAGACGATCCAGCATTATATATTTTTGGAGGAGTTCTTATGCTAGCCTATGGCATTATAACCTATGTACAAACAAGTCGTTCGATATTTAAAATAGTGCGGGAACACTATGCAGTGGTAGTCAAGAAAAACTTAGGAAGCCTATTCTTAAAAGGATTTTTATTGAATTTTGTAAACTTTGGCGTCTTGGCAGGTTGGATTGGTATTCTGATTATAGCTACAACTAGCACTGGCAGTACACAACACATGTACCTATTTCTTACCATAGTTTTAGTAACCTTCTTCTCTATAGATTTATTAAAAATACTTCTTGCCAAAAAATTAAAAAGTAGAATGACACCGCGTTTTATTATCAGTACCAAGCGCTGGATTAGTATTCTTATTATGGCATTTGGTGTGTTGTTACTCTTGCAGGGAATCTTTTTTAATAAGTTTACACCAGATTTGAATTTACTTCCTAGTAACGAGAGAATAACTAGTATAAGCGAATAGAAAAACAAAAAAAGCTATCTCTAAATGTAGAAATAGCTTTTTTTTTGAGGCATCGAGCGGATTCGAACCGCTGTACAAGCTTTTGCAGAGCTCTGCCTAGCCACTCGGCCACGATGCCTTTTGTAGGACAAGCGCAAACTTAATTAAAAATAATTTAATAAGCCAATATCTTGAAGGGATTAGTTTTTTACAAGGTTATCTTTCTACTTCCATAGAAACACTTACTTCTGCTACATCGCCTCCAATAGGAGGATTTACTTTAGCAACCGATACCCATATTTTATTTACTGGTTTGGCTTCTTTTAAAACCCGATCAATGATGCGCTTATTTACATGTTCTAAAAGCTTAGAACGCACTGCCATTTCTTCTTTTACGATTCTATTTAGCAAAACATAATCCACCGTATCGGTCAACTCATCGCTTAAAGCAGACGGCATAAGATTTGTCCAAACTTTAAGATTTACAAGGTATTCCGAGCCTATTGCAGCTTCTTCCATCAAACAGCCATGATAACTATATACACGAATATCTTTTAAATGAATCACTCCCATCTTTAATGCTTTTTGCAAAGATAGTTTTAATATCTTTGTTTTATACTTTATATATAATGGAAAAAGAAACGACAAGCCTTAATTTTCTAGAACAAATAATAGAAAAGGATTTAAAAGAAAAATATACTAAAGATCAATTACGCTTTAGGTTTCCACCAGAGCCAAACGGATATTTACATATCGGTCATGCCTCTTCTATCTGTCTTAATTTCGGATTAGGAGAAAAGTACAATGCACCGGTTAATATGCGTTTTGATGATACCAATCCATTGAGTGAAAAGCAGGAATATGTGGACGCTATAAAGCGCGACGTAGAGTGGCTGGGCTTTGAATGGGCTGAGGAATTGTATGCTTCGGATTATTTCCAGCAGTTATATGACTGGGCGGTAGTCTTAGTGAAAAAAGGCTTAGCGTATGTAGATCAACAAACTTCCGAGGAGATTGCGGAGCAAAAAGGAACGCCTACCACGCCTGGTACTCCAAGTCCTTTTCGCGATAGAAGTGTAGAGGAAAATCTAGACTTGCTAGAACGTATGCGTAAAGGAGAATTTGAAGAGGGAGCGTATGTTTTGCGTGCAAAAATAGATATGGATTCGCCAAACATGCTTATGCGAGATCCTATAATGTATCGTATTGTAGATGCGCCACATTATAGAACAGGCGAGGAATGGAAAATATATCCAATGTACGACTGGACGCATGGAGAAAGTGATTATATAGAGCAGATTTCTCATTCATTCTGTACCTTAGAGTTTTTACCGCATCGCGAACTATACGATTGGTTTTTAGATCATTTATATGACGATAAAAAAATAAGACCTATTCAGCGGGAATTTGCACGTCGAAATCTAAGTCATACTATTGTAAGTAAACGTAAATTATTGCGTTTGGTGGAAAAAGGAATTGTAAACGGATGGGATGATCCTAGAATGCCTACCATTTCCGGATTGCGTAGACGTGGATATACACCAGAATCCATTGTAAACTTCGCTAAAAGCATTGGAGTTGGAAAGCGTGAAAACTTAATCGATGTATCGCATTTAGAATTTTTCATACGCGATGACTTAAATAAAAAAGCAAACCGTGTAATGGCGGTGCTAGATCCTGTGAAATTGGTGATTACCAATTATCCAAAAGGGAAAGAAGAGTGGTTGGATTCCGAAAACAATCCAGAAGATGAAACAGCTGGGTATAGAAAAATACCATTTAGCCGTGAAATTTATATAGAACGCAGTGATTTTAAAGAAGAAGCAAATAGAAGGTTCTTTAGATTGACTCTTGGAAAAGAAGTGCGTTTAAAGAATGCATATATCATAAAAGGAGAGTCGGTAGTAAAAGATGAAGATGGCAATATTTTAGAAATCCATTGTACATACGATCCTGATTCTAAAAGCGGTAGCGGAACAGAAGCTTCAAAAAGACGAGTAAAAGGAACCTTGCATTGGGTGTCTATTCCTCATGCCTTAGAAGCAGAAGTACGTTTATACGATCGATTGTTCTCCGTAGCTGATCCAGAAGGTGATAAGGAGGTAGATTTTATCGAACATATAAATCCAAACTCTTTAGAAATTATTACTGGATATGTAGAACCAAGCTTAAAAGATTTAGAAGTAGAAGATAAAGTGCAATTTCAACGTATCGGTTATTTTGTTGTAGATAGAGATACAACGGAAGATAAACTGGTGTTCAATAGAACGGTGGCCCTTCGAGATTCATGGGAAAAACTAAAGGAATAAGAATATATACTTAATTAAAAATAAGTATATATTTATTATTAAGTTAACCGTTAATTAACAAGGTTTACCATCTATTATCGATAGTTTTGGTACTAATTAATTTATTCAACTAAACTTAAAACAAACAAACAGATGAGATCAAATACAGGAGAAACAATTTTAGCTTTATTAACCGGTGCTATTGTAGGTGCTGGAATTGGTATTTTATATGCACCTGCTAAAGGTAGCGAAACCAGAAAAATGATTGGTGAGGAAGCACATAAAGCTGGGGATCGTATACGTGAAGGCGTTGAGGAAACCGCTTCAAATCTTTCTAAGAAAGCGCAGAAAACACGCTCTAATTTCGAAAAGAAATTAGCGGAAACTTTAGAAACCACTAGTCATAAAGCAGACGATATTTTATTAGCTTTGGAAGATAAGTTAGAAGATCTTCGCAAACAAAATGCAAAATTAGGTAGTAACGTAGCTAATAAAAAATAGAGTTTATGCCGTATCGAAACTTCGGAGATAACCTACATAAAATAGGGGATAAAATATTAGAATTTGGTGAGTATAAACTAGACTACTACAAGTTACTTGTGTATAAAATCGTCATGAAAATGGCGCGGTCTATATTTTTTGCTCTGCTATTTGGCGCTGTTTTATTACTTATTTTTATCTTTATTTCTTTTGGATTAGCACATCTTATCGGTGAAGCTTTAGGAAATATTGCCTATGGATTTTTAATTATGGGAGGGTTCTATATTCTTGTATTATTGCTAACGATGGCTTTCGGTAGAAAGATTCTAGAACGAAGAATTTTATATAAAACATCGGAATGGTTTATAAATGACGATTACAAGAGTAAAAGAGATTAAACTATGAAAATTAATAAAAGATATAGAAGTTTCGAAGATTTAGATCGTGATTTAATGCTATTAGATCTCCAAGCAGATATATGCAAAGAAGAAATCCGATTGGTAACACAAAAAACCAAGAATGCATTTAAACCTGCAGAAATGGTTGGATCTTTCTTTTCTGGATATGTTCGACGAACCTTGACGGAAAAAGCCATAGATGTAGCACTTAATCTTGTTCGTACGTGGCGATATCGTAGATATTGACACACTACATGCGCAAAATACAAACAACCGCTTTAGAAGCTTCTAAAGCGGTTGTTTGTGTTTTATAGATAAAGATTACAAAGAGTCTATTCTTCTTTTTTCTTATTTTGAGTTAATCTTTTTCTCTCTTCATTTTGCATTTTTATTTGCTCCCCCACTTGATTGCTTGCAACAAATGAAGCCAACATATCGTTTAGCATATCGCTACCTGATTGTGGGCTATTTGGAAGTAGAATTAAATTAGAGTTGGTTGCTTCTCCTATAGACTGCAAGGTATCGTAATGCTGAGTAACTACGATCAACGCAGATGCTTCTTGTGAGTTGATCCCTATTTTATTAAGAATGTCCACACTTTCTTCAAGACCTCTAGCAATCTCACGTCTTTGGTCTGCAATACCTTGACCTTGTAGACGTTTGCTTTCCGCTTCAGCTCTTGCTTTTGCAACAATTCGAATCCTTTCTGCTTCCGCTTCATATTCTGCAACCACTTTTGCACGCTCCGAAGCATTGATTCGGTTCATGGCTACTTTTACTTTATCATCTGGATCAATATCTGTTACTAAAGTCTTTATGAATCGATATCCATAGCTTAGCATCGCGTCGTTCAGCTCTTCGCTTACTGCGTTGGCAATATCATCTTTTCTTTCAAAAACGTCGTCTAAGCGCATCTTTGGAACCTCTGCACGCACCACGTCAAATACATAAGAAGTGATTTGCCCATGTGGATCTTCTAGTTGGTAAAAAGCATCGTATATCTTTTCTCTTCCAACGCGGAATTGAACCGATATTTTTAATCGTACAAATACATCGTCCTTTGTTTTGGTTTCCACCAATACATCTAGCTGTTGTACTTTTAGATTTACGCGCCCTGCGATTTTATCGATAACCGGAATTTTAAAGTTGATTCCAGGTCCTGCAATTTTCACAAATTTCCCAAGTCGTTCTACCACTGCAGCACTCTGTTGTTTTACTATAAAAAGTCCGTTTAATAGTATTAGGACAATAACTCCTAAAATAATATATCCTATCATCATATTTTTTTATTAAAAATAACTAAAAACTTAGAATAAACTTGGATTAATTTATTTCTTCTATAAATGATTTTATTCTGCTAACACTTTTCTCTTTTCCAAGAAGCTCTATAATCTCAAATACATCTGGTCCTTTCATTTCTCCAACTAGGGATAAACGCAATGGCATCATTACTCTACCAAATCCTATTTTTTCTTCTTCTACCCAATCCTTAACCACGTCGGATAGTGAAGTGCTGCCCCATGTATTCTGCTCCGATAATATTTCTGCTACTTTTTGTAAAATCTCCGCAGTATCTTCTTTTACCGCTCTGGCTTTTGCTTTCTCATCATATTCTGTAGGACACACAAAGAAGAAATCTCCTTGTTCCCATAAATCTTTAGTAAAACTAATACGCTCTTTTAAAAGTGTTACTACTCTCTTTAAGTCTATAGAAGAATCTATATTTTTCTCTTTTAGAATTACTTCTAATGCGTTTACTAGAAAGCTATCTTCTTTCTTTTGCATGTATTGGTGTTGGAACCAATCTGTTTTCTCTGGATTAAATTTAGCACCGGATTTGTGTACTCTTGAAATGTGAAATGTTTTTACTAATTCATCTAAACTAAATATTTCCTGTTCCGTACCAGGATTCCATCCTAATAGTGCAAGCATGTTTATCACGGCTTCTGGCAGATATCCAGATTCTCTATAACCCGACGCTACCTCGCCATCTGGTGCATGCCATTCCAATGGAAAAACTGGGAATCCCATTTTGTCTCCATCTCGTTTGCTTAATTTTCCTTTGCCTACTGGCTTCATTATTAAAGGTAAGTGTGCGAATTCTGGTGCTTCCCAACCAAAGGCACGATAAAGCATCTTGTGCAGTGCCAAGGAAGGCAACCACTCTTCTCCACGAATTACATGGGTAATGCGCATGGTTTCATCATCCACTATATTTGCTAGGTGATAGGTAGGCATTCCGTCGCTTTTGAACAACACTTTATCGTCCAGCGTACTAGTATTTACTTTCATCTTGCCACGGATCATGTCCTCTAGTTCCAAAACTTCAGATGCAGGAGATTTAAATCGGATTACATACTCTTCTCCACTATCAAGCTTTTCTTTAAGCGTAGCTTCGTCCATATTCAAAGAGTTGTTTAACTCCTCGCGATTATGCCAGTTGTAGATAAAAGTTTCTCCTTTTCCTTCGTATTCTTTACGTAGCGCAGCCAATTCTTCTGCTGTATCGAAAGCGTAGTAAGCATTTCCGCTATCTAGCAACTGCATTGCGTAGTCTTTATACATCCCTTTTCGCTCGCTTTGTCTGTAGGGACCACAATCTCCTTCTTTCCCAGGACCTTCATCGAATGGGATGTTCAGCCAATTCAATGCTTCTACTATATATTCCTCTGCGCCTTCTACAAACCGATTTTGATCGGTATCTTCTATGCGGAGTATAAAATCCCCATTGAATTTCTTTGCAAATAAATAGTTGTATAGAGCCGTACGTACTCCTCCTATATGTAATGGTCCCGTTGGACTTGGTGCAAAACGCACACGAACTTTTTTAGACATGATGTTTAAACTTTTAGTGGATGCAAAGATACAAATACTAGAGGCTAATTTGTATTTATTTCCGAATCCTGTTTCAGAATATTTATTGGGATGAACTTTTTAAATCGATCTTAATAATAAATAAGGAATTGTTTTCCTAAATTGATAGCGCATAAAATGTAGAGATGTCCAGTCGTAAACTTCGAGAGAAAAGGAACTGTTTAAACTGTGATAGGTATGTGGAAGATGTATTTTGTTCGCATTGCGGACAGAAGAATATCATCAATAGACCTTCATTCTCTTATCTGTTTGCTACTTTTTTCAAGGACTTAGTCAATTACGATAGTAATTTCTGGCAAACTATTTCCATCTTGTTTTTAAAGCCAGGAGTTATTGTAAACCAATACCTTGCAGGAAAGAAAACTAGTTTTGTGTCACCGATTAAACTCTACTTTTTCATCAGTTTATTTACTTTCTTATTACCTTCTATTCTGATAGATTTTAAGAAGGAAGAGAATATGCTACTGACGGAGTCTACTTCTCAAAAAAGCAACTTTATTCACCTTGATTTTTCAGGTAACTCCAAACCAAGTCAAGTATCAGACTCTGTCCAAATTGCTTCTTCCCAGGAGATAGCAAACGATTCTATCGAAAGGAAATCGGAAGAAAATGACCTTTCTGAAAATCGCTTCATTAGTTTTGGAGAGTTTCCACTTTATGCAAATGCAAACACTACGAAAGAGTTTGATTCGATTCATAGCGCTCTCTCCAAGGAAGATAAAATGAATTGGTTAGTGAAACCTTTATATCGAAAAAATATTGAATTAGAAGAGAAAGGTATTATGCTTGATGGTCAATTTGAAGAGATATTTGCCGCTTCGTTTCGAAATAATTTTCCGCGAGTGCTCATTTTATATCTACCATTATTTGCTTTGATTTTATGGGTTTTCCATGGAAAAAAGCAATGGAA
>Ga0079223_10002517_pt1 | contig 11367 bp, 7 predicted proteins | sample Stecom2011_FD_75072 | JGI IMG/M metagenome (GOLD analysis project Ga0079223, IMG submission 75072) | Agricultural soil microbial communities from Utah to study Nitrogen management - Steer compost 2011 | ecosystem: Environmental > Terrestrial > Soil > Agricultural land | place: USA: Utah...
CCGTGTCCGATACAGCCAGTTGAATAGATAATATTATGATCCCCGATAAATCCTATTTCAGGAACCATGTCGAAATTGGCCGACACCGCACCGCCCCATTTGTAATAGATCTTTTTATGTTTAAGCGATGGGAACAGCCAGCGAAAGTGCGCTTCCAAATCTTGCCAGACGCCGGGATCATGCCATTTATCCATGGCATCTCCATATTCAAAGCCAATATTTCCGCCGCCCATCGTGATGCGACCACATTTGGTGATTCGTAAATAATGAACCAGCTGGCGATTGTCTTCGATCGACATGCGGTCGCGCCAGCCCAATGTTTCCCATTCATCTTTTGTTAGGGGCTCAGATACAATCTGGTAAGTCCAAACTGCCCGCTGCCGGCTTCGTAGCTTGCGAGGCCCAGGCAGTGTGTGGGTCCATGCATTTGTCGCCAGAACCAGCTTCTTCGCATGAATTGTCGCATTCGACGTTTTGACCACTATGCCGTCATCTGATCTGCGAATATCGGCTACAGCCGAATTTTCATAGATCTTTGCTCCAGCCTCTTCGGCCAGAGTCTTTAATGCTCGAACGTGTTTGCACGGGTCCAGAATTCCGGTTTCGGGTTCGTAAATCGCGGCGCGAATATGAGGCGAATTCAGCTTCGATTTCACCTCATCCTGCTGATAAAAAAAGTAACTTCCGTCCTTTGCCAGATCACATAGCAGACGATAGGTGCTTTTCAGCCGCTTCTCCTGCCGCTCTGTGTAGGCAACTCGCCACATGCCGGTATGTTCATAGTCGGAATCCAGGCCTTCGTTTTCGATCAGTTCGTGAACGTAGGCTACCGCTTTCTGCATGTATTCCTGAGCTTCTCGCGCCTTCTTCTTGCCCCACCTAAAAACGGTAGTCTCCGGCTCCATCCCGAATAAGGACATGCTAAAGCCGCCATTTCGACCCGAAGCGCCAAAGCCGACTTCATTCGCATCCAGCACCATAACGTTTAGCTCGGGCTGATCGCGTTTCACCTCTCTGGCAGCGGTTAAACCAGTGTAGCCGGCCCCGACTATGAGAACGTCGGTGGCATAGCTGCCTGCAGGTAAAGGATCATTCGGGTGATAGGCCCCGTATTTGTGCTGCCAAAATGAATAATTTTTGGCCATGTCGTCCAGGGCGCTGGTTGTCATACAGACTCCGTTTTTTGCCTGAAAATATACACGTCATGCGCCTTTACTCAAGCATTATCCGGATTCGCTTTTAGCAGCCAAGTAAGTTCTCAAAACCAGTGTTAACATGTGTACGTATCATCCGCAGGGAGAGCAAAACTCATGAAGGGACTCATAGCCACACTTACACTGTTAGCAACGTCAATCGCCCAAGCGGGCGCCTACCGCTGGGTTGATGAGAATGGTCAGACTCACTTCGGTGATCGGCCACCTGCTAATGCAGTCACCAAAGAAGTGCGCCTGGAAAAGGCCCAGCCATCTATTGATGCAACAGCTCGTGAGCGTAAGCAGCGGGTAGATGAGTTCCTTCGGCAAAGTGAGAAGGAGCGAGCGGCCCGGAAAGAAGCTGAAGCTCAACAGGAGGCAAAAGCTGAGAAGCTTCGAGTTCATTGTGAGCGCATGGAGGCACGGCTGAAGCATCTGAATACTGTTTCGGGGATTTATCAGTTGAATAAGGACGGCGAACGGGTTTTTGTAAATGATGAGGAGAATGAGCGCATTCGTGAGGAGTTTCGAGCCCGTGTGCACAGAGAATGTAATATTTGAATCTGCCTGGTCGCAGCTTTATTGTGACTTCTGACTGATAGGCTACGGGTATTTTATGGAAAACGAAAAGAAAACGGCTGAGCAGGGCAACACAAAACCTGAAAAGAACTTGGCCGATCTTTCTACCCCTATCTACGGGCTGTTTATCCTGGGTGTGCTTTACACCTTGTACCTCGCCCACCAGATTATCCTTCCAATTGTTTTGGCACTTCTAACAAGTTTGCTGTTGTCTCCACTGGCCACTCGCATGTGTTCAGGCCTGCGTATTCCGCGGGTGGTCAGTTCGCTGATTCTGGTGCTGCTGATGCTTGCGGGTATTGCTGGTGTTTCGATGGCCGTTGCCACGCCGGCTTTGGAGTGGGCGGGCAAAGCTCCGGAGGGTATTTCCCGGTTGTTGGTGGGTGAAAGCGAACTCAAGCGGCAGATCAGCAAGGTCACTGAGTCGGCACAGAAGGTAGAGGACTCCGTAAACGAACTCTCGGACAGTGGCGGTAAAAAGACAACGGCAGAACCAACCACGGTCGTTCTGCAAACGGACTCCTGGCGCGCCCAGCTTATGAATAAAGCCCGTGATGGCATTGCGGGCCTTGCGCTTGCCATGGCGCTTACTTATTTCCTGTTGGTTAGCGGTGACAGGTTAGTGCTTAATTTCGTGCGCCAGTTGCCGAGACACCACCGCAGAACCGTGCTGCGCATTAGCAGGGACTCCCAGCACCAGATTGCACAGTACCTGGCGGTATTGGGCATAAGCAATACATCGGTTGGCGTGGCGACGGGTCTTATGGCCTGGGCTGTTGGCCTGCCAGACCCGGCAGTGTGGGGGCTGGTGGCAGGCCTTGCGCGTTTTATTCCTTATCTGGGTGTTATTCTAACCATCCTGCTGCTGGCAGTTGTTTCCGCGGTGAGCCTGGATACTTTGTGGATGATGGCGATTGCACCCTTGGGATATCTTGCCCTGACCACCATGGTGGGTTTCTTCATCGAGCCGTGGATACACGGTTTTCGCATGGCGATTAACCCCGTTATTATTTTTGTTTCGATCTTCTTCTGGGGCTGGCTCTGGGGGCCTGTAGGCGTATTGCTTGCAGTGCCACTGATGACCGTAATTCAGGTGGTTCTGAAGCAGATTCCCAAGTTGCGGCCTATCTATAAGGTGATTGCCCGTTAGTGTGGCACCAGCTTCTGGTGGGCGCTCTCGTCTCTCCCTGACACATGAGTGAATGTCTCCTATCCTGAAGAGACGGCATACATTCCTCAGGCAGGGACGATCATTCACTTATGATCCCGAATACCATGAAAACCATAATTCTTACCGGTCATGGCGATATCGAGAAGCTTGAATATAAAAACGTGCCCATGCCTTCTCCCGCTCGGGGAGAGGTGCTGGTTCAGGTAACTGCGACTGCCAAAAACAATACCGACCGCAAAGCCCGGGAAGGGCTGTATCCCACCAAAAAGGGTGAAACCACCTCGTTTCAGATGGGCGGTAAGCCCACGTTAATTTTCCCCCGTATTCAGGGTGCTGATATTGCTGGCCATGTTGTTGCCGTAGGCGAGGGTGTTGATCCCGGCCGCATTGGCGAGCGAGGTTTGTTGGATTTCAATATCTACGCAAATAGCCGCCCAGACATAAATCTTGCCCCTGACTATTACGGCCATGGTGCAGATGGCGGATACGCAGAGTACGTCGCTGTTCCTTCAGGCCAGTTCCACTGCGTTCCAAATGAAGGCCTGGCAGATGCACAACTCGCCGCAATGGGAATGTGTTCGTATCAGACAGCCATGCATATGCTTACCTCTGCTCGCGTGGCCGCCGGAGAGCGAGTTCTGGTCACGGGCGCAAGTGGCGGTGTTGGCACCGCGCTGATACAGCTGTGCCGGATTATGGGAGCCCTGCCTTATGCGCTGAGCACGCCAGATAAAGCTGCAGCGCTTCTGGAACTGGGTGCAGAATCCGTATTCGACCGCTCCGATATGGACAGCTTTGTAGAGCGGGTAAAGGCCCAAACCGGCGGCAAACCCCTTGATGCGGTTATGGATCTCGTGGGTGGCGACATGACCGACCGCTTTATCGACGCCATGATCTTCGATATGAATGCCCGCGAAACCTATCCTCGCCTAAGCATTGCCGGAGCCAGTGGCGGAAACATCAGTGAAATCCTCTGGACGCGAATTTACCTCTATCAGGTGCAGATTTTTGGTGTTTCCCACGGCACCCGGGAGGAAGCAGAGCAGTTAATCGAGTGGATTCGGGGAGGCCAGCTCAAGCCCGTTCTCCACGGCGCTTTCCGGCTTTCTGAACTGCACCAGGCGGAGCGTTACTTTATGAACCGTGGCAGCAATTATCTCGGCAAGATTGTCATAGTTCCAGATTCACAGTGGGAAGCGCACGGCAAACCCTGGTCTCTGGAGGGCGGTGTATGAAACAGGAACTCACTATTCAGCTTATGGACACCCATGCCGGTGGCGATGTCAGCCGCATTGTGACCGGTGGTATTGATACTTTGCCGGGTGACAGTGTGCGGGCCCAAATGGAGTATCTTCGTGACCACGCCGATGGCTTGAGAAAACTGTTGCTGGAAGAGCCCTATGGCATACCCGAAATGTCTGTGGATTTGTTGGTTCCTCCTTCCGACCCACAAGCAGCGGCCGGTTACATCATCATGGAGGTGATGGGCTACCCGATTTACTCCGGTTCCAACACGATCTGCACCGCAACAGCCGTGCTCGAGGCTGGAATCGTGCCAAAGAAGGAAGGCAAACAGAGCTTTATCCTGGAGTCGCCTGCTGGCTTGGTGCGCATCGATGCACTGGTTGAAAACGGCGTGGTTGAAGCGATTACCTGCGAAGGCCTGCCAAGTTACATAGACACCTATCGCGCGACTATTGAAGTGCCATCACTCGGCACGGTCACCTATAGCGTGGCATACAGCGGCGGGTTCTACGCACTGGTTGATGCTGAAGCCCTGGGATTCGATCTCATTCTGAATGAAGAGCGCAAGCTTGCAGACGCTGCTTACGCGATTGTTGAAGCGATACGGGCAGAACGAGTGTTTTTTCATTATACCCTGGGCGATGTGGGCCCTTTGCCATTTCTGCATTTTATGGGGCCGGTACATCAGGTTGCAGATGGCCATTACCACTCCCGCTCAGCGACCTACGTGCATCCAGGCGTTATCTGCCGAAGTACAACCGGCACAGGCACCTCGGCCCGGCTAGCTCTGATGAACCATGAAGGGCTTATCCGCCCAGGCAACAAGCTTGAAACTGTATCTTTGCGGGGGACAAGCTTTGTTGGTGACTTCTCTGCTGCAGAGCAAGTAGGTGATTATCAGGTTGTGAAAAACAATATAACCGGGAAGGGGTACGTGATAGCGCATTCAGATATTGTGGTGAATTGCGAGGACTCACTGGTGCAATGCGATGGGCTCCGCCACATTCTCAGCAGCCGTTCTTGTGATTGATCCATACGTACGTAAATGCCTGTTTTAGTGGATTTATCTATTCACTTAGTAAGTTAGCATGCTGATAATATATCAATTCTTTAAACTACCGTGCCATGGGCGCCCGTATCATCTAATCTTAAAAGCCCAGCACGCTTATTAACCAGGGAATATAAATGCTCAGCGTCTCATCACGATTTTCATTAAAGCAAGCCCAGTGGACGTTACTGGCTGCTTTTGCATCTGTAATTTTAGTTGGTTGTTCTGAGCCCGCTGCGCCTGTTAAGGCACCTCCACCCTCGGTCTCTGTTGTTGCGTTGAAAAGCACAGAGGTGCGGCCTTCACGTGATTTTGTGGCGCGCACGGCAGCGTCTGCAAAGGCAGGTCTTACCCCACGTATTGAAGCTGAAATCAAAGAGATACTCTTTCGCGAAGGTTCCCGGGTCAGTAAAGGGGATATCCTGGTTCGATTGGAAGCTACTCGTGCTAATGCGGATATCCAGCAGACCAAAGCTGAATTAACGGCGGCCAGAGCGGAGCTTGAGTCCGCCCGGAGAAACCTCCAGCGAGGAGAAGAAGTCGCGAGCAAGGGATACCTTTCTGATGCCGACCTGGACAAACTCAAAGACCGTTTTAATGCTGCAGAGAGCCGTTTGGAAGCAGCCGGTGCTGCCGTTCAAAGAGCCGAGCTCACTTTGGAATATACAGAAATCAGAGCCCCGTTTGACGGCTGGATAGGCAGGCTGAATTACGACGTGGGTGCCGTTGTCAGTCCCGCGACAGGGCCGATTGCCGATATTCTGGTAACTGACCCGATCTATGTGGAGTTTCAGCTTGATGAATCTGATTATGTCGCGTTTCGTCGCGCAGGCAGCGCCTCAGATGAAGATGTTGCCAGCTCACTATCCCTGCGGTTGACTCTGCCAGATGGCGGGATCTACAACCAGGAAGGCGTAGTGAGCTTTGCAGACGTGCAGACCAATGAAAGTACGGGCACAGTGAATATGCGGGCAGTGTTCCCCAATCCTGATGCAGTTCTGCTTCCCGGATTGTACGTAACGCTTCGCATTGAAGGTCGGGCGGGTGAAGCACAGGTCCTTGTACCGCAGGTAGCGATTCAGGAAACCATAGAGGGCAAGTTTGTATTGGTTGTAGATGAAGAGCAAATGGTTTCCCAGCGCTTCATCCAAACCGGGCCGCGTATTGGAGCCATGCTGACCGCGGAGAGTGGCCTTGAAGTGGGCGAGAGAGTGATTGTTGAAGGGCTCCAGAAAGTTCGCTCAGGGGTAACTGTCAGCCCCGTCCCGAGCCAGATAGACACGGAAACCGGTGTACTGACCAGTGCTGAAGAGCCCGCTAAAGAAGGTGAGGCTGCACAATGATCAGCAGTACTTTTATTCATCGCCCTAAATTTGCCTTTGTTATCTCCATCCTCATAACGATGGCCGGACTTTTGGCGCTGCAGGTGCTGCCCGTCAACATGTATCCGGACATGGCGCCGCCTCAAATTCAGGTAACGGCGGTACTTCCGGGGGGCAGCGCGCAAATTGTAGAGGAGGCGGTTGTTCGCCCGATTGAGCAGCAGCTCAATGGTGTCGAGGGCATGATTTATATAGAGTCGACATCGTCCGACGATGGCACTGCAAGTATTAAACTGACCTTCGAGAGTGGCACAGATACCGATATTGCGCAGGTAAACGTGCAGAACCGGGTGGCACTGGCCGAGCCCTTTTTGCCCCAAGAGGTCCGGCGGCAAGGGGTGACTGTCAGCAAACAGAGCGGCAACATGCTGATGGGCGTTAACCTCGTATCGGATCGCCCCGACCTGGACGCTGTGTTCTTGAGCAACTACGCCTCAAGCAACCTGATTGAAGAGCTGGGGCGAGTGCCGGGTGTTGCCTCTGCAGAAGTTATGGGCGCGAAAGACTACAGCATGCGCATATGGCTTGATCCCCGGCGCATGAAATCCTTGCGGGTTACAGTGGCTGAGGTGGTTGCCGCGCTGCAGGAGCAGAACCAGATTGTTGCTGCCGGCAAGCTGGGGCAGGCCCCGGTTCCTGAAGGCCAGCAATTTGTGTACAGCATTCAGAGCAAGGAGCGGTTATCCGACCCTGATGAGTTTGCCCAGATGATTATCCGGGCAAAGCAGGATGGTGGCTTTCTGCGCCTTAACGATGTCGCGCGTATCGAACTGGGCACGCGGTCATACACATCTACGGCCAAGCTGAACAACCAGGATACCGCGTTTATCGTGATCTACCAGCTACCGGACGCCAACGCGCTCGAAGTCGCTGATAAGGTGAAAGCGACCGTAGAAGGCTTCGCTCAGACCTTTCCGGATGGTGTCACCCACAGCGTATTGTTTGATTCTACCAAGTTCATTAGCGCGTCAATCAGAGAAGTTGTGATCACGCTGATTCAGGCTATCGGGCTGGTTATCCTTGTGGTGTTTCTGTTTCTGCAAAACTGGCGCGCTACCTTGGTGCCCGCCATTGCCATACCCGTCTCCCTGATTGGTACCTTTGCGGTCATGGCGGTGATGGGCTACTCGATAAACATCATTACCTTGTTCGGTTTGGTACTTGCCATCGGCATTGTGGTAGATGATGCCATTGTGGTGGTGGAGAACGTCGAGCGCATACTGCAGGAAGAAAAATTGCCCATCAAAGAGGCAGTCTCCAAGGCGATGGAGCAGGTAACCGGGCCTATTATTGCCACGACACTGGTTCTACTTGCCGTGTTCGTTCCTGTCGCTTTCATGCCTGGAATTACCGGTAAGCTGTATCAACAATTCTCCGTAACCATCTCTGTGGCAGTCATCATTTCGTCTATCAACGCGCTGACTCTCAGCCCGGCGCTGTGTGCAACCTTGCTGGGTGGTGGCACTAAAGCGGTCAAGTGGCTGCAGCCTGTTGAACAGTTGATTTCAGTCAGTACCAAAGGCTATTCGAGCCTGGTGTCAAGCCTGCTACGCAAAGGGATTGTCGCTGCGATTGTGCTCGCTGCCTTGTTGGTAGGTACTGCGGGCTTGTTCAAGTCTGTGCCGATGGCATTCGTGCCTCCGGAAGACCAGGGCTTCCTGTTTGTAGACGTGCAACTGCCGGTTGCTGCGTCTCTGGAACGCACTGACACAGTGCTCAGTAAAGTAACAGACATGGTTTTGGACGATCCGGCTGCTGTCGACTTCATTTCGGTTTCGGGCTTCTCTTTGTTGGGGGGCGCAGGCTCTCATAATGGCTTGGGCATTGTGGTGCTCTCCGATTGGGCCGAACGAGAGACTCCCGAGCTCGGGCTTGGTCAAACGATACCGCGTTTGTATTCACGGCTGGCCACTATTCCCGAAGCCCAGGTGATGGTGTTCAATGCCCCGCCCATTCCCGGGATTGGTGTTTCAGCAGGTTTTGATTATCGCTTGCAGGACAACCTGGGCCGAGACGTTTCAGAGTTGGCTCAGGTAATGAACGGGTTGATTTATGAGGCTAACCAGCAGGAAGGGTTGTCGCGGGTATACAGTACCTATCGGGCCAACATTCCTCAGTATCTGCTTGAGGTGGATCGAAACAAGGCAAAGGCGCTGGGTATTCAGCTGTCTGATATATTCTCTACCTTGCAGGCTCAGTTAGGCTCGTTGTATGTGAATGATTTTACCCGCTTCGGGAAAAACTACCGGGTACAACTACAAGCTGAGGGTGAATTCCGCAAAGGCCCGGAGGATTTGTCCTATTACTCTGTTCGGAACCGGGACGGCGATATGGTGCCGCTATCCACCTTGGCCACGTTGAAGCCGGTTCTTGGGCCTTCCAGCATTGCGCATTTCAACCTGAAGCGGTCGGTGACCATTTCCGGGGAGGCCGCACCCGGCTTTGCCAGCGGTGATGCAATTGCAACCATGACTGAACTTTCAAAGCGCCTGCCCCAAGGCTACGAGTTCAGCTGGTCTGGCCAGAGCTTGCAGGAAATACAGGCGGGCAACCTGGCTATCGTGATCTTCATGTTGGCGATTGTGTTTGTGTATTTGTTTCTGGTTGCACAGTACGAAAGCTGGGCGCTGCCATTTGCAGTTATTGGTGCAGTACCCATCGCCATTTTTGGTGCCATGGCCGGCTTGTGGCTAACCGGGCTTGCCAACAACATATATGCTCAGGTGGGGTTGGTTCTGTTAATCGGTCTGTCAGCGAAAACAGCCATTCTGATTGTTGAGTTTGCCATGCAGTTGCGAAAGTCGGGCATGACCGCCACAGAAGCTGCCAACAAGGCTGCGGTGCTGCGGTTCAGAGCGGTACTGATGACCGCTCTGTCCTTCGTGCTTGGCGTGCTGCCACTTGTGTTAGCCACAGGCGCCGGGGCAGGCAGCCGCGTCAGCCTCGGTGTAACCGTGCTGAGCGGCATGATTGCAGCAACCGTGCTGGGAACGCTTCTGGTGCCCATTTTCTACAAATGGGTTCAGACGGTTCGGGACCGCAAGGAGGCCTGATTTTCCCGATCAGGAAAGGCGCCCACTGCGGCGCCTTTTTTCGTTTCTGCGCATCACGTACCAGGCGATAAACGCCACTAGCGATACGGTGAGAATAATTAGCGTGGCCAGCGCGTTGATCTTTGGGGACACGCCCATGCGTACCGATGAGAACACTACCATCGGCAAGGTGGTGGAGCCGGGGCCGGATACAAAGCTGGCAATCACCAGGTCGTCCAGCGACAGGGTGAACGCCAGCAACCATCCGGACACCAAGGCCGGTGCAATCACCGGCAAAGTGACCACAAAGAAGGTCTTCAAGGGTGTGCAGCCTAGATCCATGGCGGCTTCTTCAATGGAACGATCCACTTCTTGTAGCCGCGCGCTCACCACCACCGCCACATAGGCGCTGCAGAAAGTGGTGTGAGCAATCCAGATGGTCACCATTCCACGATCTGCCGGCCAACCGGTCAGCTCTGCCAGTTGAACAAACAGCAGCAACAGAGACAAACCGGTGATGACTTCCGGCATAACCAGAGGGGCGGTAATCATGCCAGACAGCAGTGTTCGCCCCCGCATGCGTTTGAATCGGGTGATCACAAACGCACACAGGGTGCCCAGGCACATGGCCATACTGGCGGAGTAGAAGGCGATTTTAAGACTCATCCACACGGCCGACAGTATCTGCTGGTCTTCAAACAGGGCGCTGTACCAGTGGGTGGAAAAGCCGGCCCACACGGATACTAGCCGGGATGCGTTGAACGAATACACGATCAGCACAAACATCGGCAGGTACAAAAACAGCAGGCCCAGAATCAGCATGACCTTTGAGAAGCTGATACCACGAGCGTTAACCATTCTTCGACATCTCCCGACTCTGGAAGCGGTGGAACAATACAATCGGCACCAACAGCAGTGCCAGCATCACAATGGCCAACGCAGAAGCCACAGGCCAGTCGCGGTTGTTGAAGAACTCTTCCCACAGCACCTTGCCGATCATCAGCGTATCCGGGCCACCCAGCAGTTCAGGAATCACAAACTCACCGACAGCGGGAATGAATACCAGCATGCAGCCCGCCAAAATGCCGGCCTTAGATAAAGGCAGGGTAATGGCCCAGAAGGTCGTAATGCTGCGGCAGCCCAGGTCTGATGCTGCTTCCAGCAGGCGCAGATCCAGCTTCACCAGGTTGGTAAAAATGGGCAGCACCATAAACGGCAGGTAGGCATAGGTAATGCCCAAAATCACCGCAAAGTTGGTGTTCAGCATTTTCAGCGGTTCGTCGATCAGCCCCAGCCAGAGCAGCAGGCTATTCAGCAGTCCCTGATTACCGAGAATGCCCATCCAGGCGTAAACCCGAATCAGGAACGAGGTCCATGACGGCAGCATCACCAGCAACAGCAACACCAATTGCCAGTGTTTGGGCGCGCGGGCCATAGCGTAAGCCATTGGGTAGCCGATCAGCAGGCAGGCGATGGTGGAGATGAGTGCGGTTTTCACCGAGCCCCAATAAGCTGCAACGTACAGGCTGTCGGACAGCAGGAATAAATAGTTTCCGAAATTCACCACCACCGACAGGGTGTTTTCTGCCAGTCGGAATACCGGCTCGTAAGGCGGTATGGCCATCACGGCCGACGTCAGGCTGATTTTCAGGATCAGCGCGAACGGCAGCAGGAAAAACAGCAACAGCCACGCGAACGGAATGCCAAACAGCACCCG
>Ga0079223_10002520_pt1 | contig 11366 bp, 7 predicted proteins | sample Stecom2011_FD_75072 | JGI IMG/M metagenome (GOLD analysis project Ga0079223, IMG submission 75072) | Agricultural soil microbial communities from Utah to study Nitrogen management - Steer compost 2011 | ecosystem: Environmental > Terrestrial > Soil > Agricultural land | place: USA: Utah...
ATTTTGTAGAAAATTTATATGGACAATCCCTTCGTGTAGAATTTATCCACTTTATCCGTCCAGATCAAAAATTCGAGTCCGTGGAAGAAATGATCGATCAAATGCACCAGGATAAAGAAGCTACACTTCGTCTTTTGGATTAATGGTTTTCTCGAATTGATCTATATCTACCTCTTTTTGCCAAATTCCAAGTAGAAGGGTCGCTGCCGAATTTCCAATCATATTGGTCAATGCACGCGCCTCACTCATAAATCGATCGATACCGAAAATAATGGCGATGGCCTCGATGGGGATGTTTCCGATAACGGGAAGTGAAGCCGCTAAGATAATAAACCCGCTTCCGGTGACACCCGCGGCGCCGTTGGAAGTAAAAGTCAGCACAAAGAGTAAAAACAATTGGTCTCCCAAGCTCATTTCTATGCCAAGGGCCTGTGCCAGAAAAATGGCCGCCATCGTGAGGTAAACTGCGGTTCCATCCAGATTGAAGGAGTAGCCTGTGGGTATGACCAAGCGAACTAAAGGCCCGTTGATTCCTGCACGCTCCATTTTTTCCATCAAGCTAGGAAGGACTGACTCGGAAGAAGAGGTGCCCAGTACAATCAAAAGCTCCTCTTTTAGAAAACCGATAAATTTCCACATACTGATCTTATATCGGTACAACATTAATCCTAAATAGATAAAAATATAAATCAGGCAGGCTACATAAAACCAGAACATCAGCATCCCTAAAGATTTCAGTACCCCCAAACCATATTTACCGACCGTAAAACCAATCGCGCCCATTGCTCCCAATGGTGCTACTTTCATAATCATCTTGATCACCACGAAAATACCGTCCAAAAAAGATTGCAGAACGGATTTAATGGGATCAGCACGGACGCCTATTTTGGATAAGGCAAAGCCAAAGAAAACCGCGAAAAACAGTACTTGTAAAATATTTCCGTTCACTAAAGCGGCCAAGATATTGTCCGGGATAATATCCAATAAAAACTCGACAATGCCCCTTTGATTTTGTTCGCTTTCGATAAAGCCGCTCACCTGTGAAGTGTCGATGGTAGTGACATCGATATTCATGCCATCACCTGGCCGAGCTAAATTAATTACGATCAGGGCGATACCCATGGCCACCCAAGTGCTGAGTTGGAAATAAAGCATGGAAATCCCACCGATGGCCCCTACTTTTTTTACATCCTCCATGCCGGAAATACCCAGCACGATACTGCAAAAAATCAAGGGTGCTATGATCATTTTAATCATTTTAATAAACCCATCACCCAAGGGCTTCAGCGCTACCCCCACATTGGGAAAGAAATGTCCGATCAGGATTCCGATTAAGATGGCGACGATGACCTGAAAATAAAGAGTTTTAAAAGCCTTCTTCATGGATAATTGGTTATTTGGCTCCAAAAATAGCATTAAATTACTCCGTTGATAGCCTATTTCAGATTATTTTTGAAGAATGCTCAAAATTGCAGCAAATTATTTTATATTTTTGAAGTTATGGCAAGTAATGTGTTTTATTCTTTTATGGCCCTGTGCCTGACTTTTATACCTTTGGTAAACCAGGCACAAATAAATCCCGATTCCATCTTAGTATTTGATCGAGCTGGAAAACAGGTCTCATTTAACACCGTATTGGAAGCCACTCAGGGTAAAAAATATGTATTCTTCGGGGAATTGCACGGCGTGGAGCTTTCACATGCGGCAGAATTATTGTTGTTAAAACATTTGCATGATTCGGTTGATGATCGCTTGATTTTGGGTATGGAAATGTTTGAAATGGACGTTCAACATATTGTGGATGAATATTTGACTGGATTGATCAATCAACGTAGCTTTGAGACCGAGTCTCGGATATGGACGAATTATGCGAAGGATTACAAGCCCTTAGTCGAATATGCGCGTGAGAACGGTTTGCCCGTTGTGGCCAGCAATGTTCCCCGACGCTATGCCAATTCAGTATACCATCAAGGTGTGTCTGTATTGTCCAACATGTCCCGATCAGCTAAAAAGTACTTCCCTAAACTCCCTTTAAAAGTAAATTATGATCTACCGAGCTATCGGGCCATGGCCACCATGCTTCCTGATCACAGTGCGGAAAACTTCATCGCCTCCCAAGCGCTGAAAGACGCCACAATGGCGATGAATATTGATCGGTATATGACTCGAAACAAGGTCATGCTACACGTACATGGAGCTTATCATTCCACCAATTGGGAAGGAATTATCCCTTATCTCAGGAAGGTGCGTGAAGGCGAATTGTTGTTGATCACTACGGTGATGCAGCCTGAAAATGGGGACCTGGATTCCAGCGTTTTTGAAAATGCAGATTATACCTTAGTGAGCCCGGCACAAAAATAATCACTCATTTTTTTGGAATTGTAAAAATAAATACTGAACATTGTCCCCGTTAAGAAGAAACACATGAATAGATCAACAAGCATGATGGCCGTGATGATGATGATGCGAAAGTATCGCAAAGGCCTGCTTGTGGACTAAAGAATAAAAATTAGATCTAAAGAAGCCTTTGCAAATCGCAAGGGCTTTTTTTTTGCACCTACTTATAGGATTAAAGGAGCAAGGATTAAAGGAGCAAGGACTAAAAGAGTAATGACTAAAAAAAGAGTAATCACTAAAGGAGCAATGATGCAGATGATGTCAATGTTGAAGGACATGATGATGTCCTGTACCCGCCTCCGAAAGCGATTGTGTTAGTTCCAAGTAAAAGATGAACTCGATCAAAGTCCTTTCGGCCCACCCGGAAGGACTTTTTTGATTTCGGGCTCCGGCAAAAAAAAGCATGCAGGTGCATCCCCCGTAAAAGTACGAACGATAACAAATAACCAATTAAAATTTTAAAAGCAATGAGTTTCCAGACCGATCTTCTAAATCATATCCCCATCGACCCCCTCACCGGAGCGATCGCTGTACCGATTTATCAAACCTCGACTTTTGCGCAGGAAGCTCCTGGGGTCAATAAGGGATTTGATTATTCCAGGACCAATAACCCGACCCGACAAATCTTGGAGAACTTAGGAGCTAAACTAGAAAATGGCGCTGCGGCCTTTGCGTTTTCGAGTGGCATGGCCGCGATCGATGCGGTGATCAAGCGACTTGAAAGTGGTGATGAGATTGTAGCGGTGGCTGACATCTATGGAGGTGCATATCGATTGTTCGAGAAGGTCTATGCCAAGTTTGGGATTCGAACGCGCTATGTGGACACGTCGGACTTGGAACAGGTAAAAGCAGCCATAACTGCGGACACTAAACTATTTTGGGTCGAAACTCCCACTAATCCCACCCTTAAGATTACCAATATCCCCGCGATCGCTGCACTGGCTAAACAACATGGAATATTGCTATGTGTAGATAATACGTTTGCCACACCGGTTTCACAGAAACCCCTGGACCTGGGCGCAGATTTGGTGGTTCACAGTGTCACTAAATACCTGGCTGGGCATAGCGATGTGATCGCGGGTCTCGTGGTCGCAAAAACCGAAGAACTCGGACGTGAGATCAAGTTTTATCAGAACGCCTGCGGAACCGGTCTGGCGCCGTTCGACTGTTTCCTCACCATTCGAGGCATAGAGACCTTGAAATACCGTTTCCAAGCTCAAGCGGATTCGGCCTGGAAAGTCGCTCAGTTTCTGGAGCAGCACCCAGCCATCGAGCAGGTGTACTATCCCGGACTTCCCTCCCATCCCGGGCATGAGCTGGCTCGTAAACAGCAAAAGTCATTTGGAGCAATGCTGAGTTTTCACCTCCGAGACGATACTTGCGAATCCGCGCTGGCATTGGTCCAACGACTTCAACAATTTATTTTGGCAGAGAGCTTAGGGGGGATAAAAAGCTTGGTCTGTCTCCCCTGTGAAATGTCGCACAAGACCTTGCCAGCGGCTGCCAGAGCACAAGCCGGAATCCGAGATAGCCTCATCCGCTTATCCATCGGATTGGAAGAAACGGAGGACCTGATCCGGGATTTGGATGAGGCGCTCTCGCCCCTATTCAACAAAAAAATTTCCAACCATATACCCATTCATTCTTAACTAAAAAGCCATGAGCATACCAGAAGATTGTAGTCCAGAGCGGTATCGTTTCGAGACGCAGGCGATTCGCACCCAACTACCACAAACCGCTTATCGTGAACACTCCGCTCCCTTATTTTTGACCTCCAGCTTTACCTTTGAAGATGCTGAACAAGGTCGTGCGATATTTGCGGAAGAAGTGGAAGCCTACTCTTATTCCCGATTCAATAACCCCAACCAGCAGGAATTGGTGGATAAAATTTGTCAAATGGAGGGCGCCGAAGCGGGTTATGCCTTTGCGACAGGGATGGCGGCTGTATACTGCTGTTTTGCAGCACTCTTCCAACCCGATGATCACTTGCTTTCCTGCTCGGGGATCTTTGGTTCGACGCTGAGCCTGCTTTACAACACCTTTCCGGAACGAAATATCAAAACCAGCTTTTTCCATTTTACCGCTACTGAAGAGGACATTGAAAAGTTGATCCGCCCCAATACACGCGCTATATTTTTGGAAAGCCCGACCAATCCATGTGTGGATCTTTTAGATTTGGAATTGCTAAACAGGGTGGCTAAAAAGCATGGGCTTTTATTCATCGTGGACAATACCTTTTCCACGCCTTACCTACAGACTCCGATCAGTTGGGGTGCCGATGTGGTATTGCATTCGGCCACTAAATTACTGGACGGGCAAGGCCGAGTATGTGGCGGAGTGGCAGTTGGACAGAAAAGGTACATCGACCCCATTTACCTGTTTGCACGTACCATTGGGACTTCCATTTCCCCGTTTCACGCTTGGATTCTGTCCAAAAGTCTGGAAACATTGCATGTACGGATCGATAGGCATTGTGAAAACGCTTATAAAATCGCGCAATTTCTAGAGCAGCATCCCGCCATTGATTTTGTGAAATACCCCGGATTGAAGAGTCATCCTCAATACCCATTGGCCCAAAAATACCTGAAGCAGGGTGGAAATGTATTGGCTTTTAGTGTGAAAGGAGGGCTCGAGGAGGCCCAACGCTTCTTGAATGCGGTTCGGTTGATCTCAATGTCCGCTAATGTGGGCGACAGTCGCAGCATCTTGACTCACCCTGCATCGACCACACATTGCCGCCTATCAGAGGTGGATCGTTTGGAAAACGGGATCACCGATCAATTGATCCGGTTTTCTGTAGGATTGGAGCATGTGGACGATTTGATCGCCGATCTGGATCAGGCATTGACCCAAATAAATCCATTATTACCTAAATAGATTATGAAAGTATCTGAACATATCAAAAACGCAGCGGGCAAAACCCTGGTTTCTTTTGAGGTGATTCCGCCATTGAAAGGCCAAAATATTCAAAGTATTTATGATGCTGTGGAACCGTTGATGGATTTTAACCCGCCTTTCATCGACGTCACTTATCACCGGGAAGAATATAATTATCGGGATGTGGGAAACGGGCTTTGGGAAAAGAAATCGATCCGAAAAAGACCCGGAACAGTGGGCATTTGTGCCGCCATTCAAAACCGATTTAAAGTGGACGCTGTGCCGCACATCTTGTGTGGAGGGTTCAATAGAGAGGAGACGGAGAATTTTCTAATCGATCTGAACTTCTTGGATATCGATAATGTGGTAGCGCTGCGTGGAGATCCTGTGAAAAACGAGACATATTTTCGCCCTGACCCTGAGGGAAACCACTATGCTTCTGACTTGGTGAAGCAGATTCGAAACCTGAATCAGGGCATCTATTTAGATCCGGAACTGCGCAACACCTGTCAAACGGACTTTTGTGTGGGAGTGGCCGGCTATCCGGAAAAACACTTGGAAGCGCCGAATTTCGAGACCGACCTGTACTTCCTCAAGGAAAAAGTGGAAGCGGGTGCGGATTACGTGATCACACAAATGTTTTTTGACAATAAAAAATATTTTCATTTTGTGAAAAAATGCCGCGAAGTGGGTATCAACGTTCCCATTATCCCTGGTTTGAAACCCTTGGCCAGTAGTGGTCAACTAAATTTATTGGCCCAAAGATTCAAGGTGGATCTTCCCGACGACTTGGTGGGAGCCGTGCGTCGGGCGAAGTCCGAAAAAGCCGTACGCGAAATCGGAATCGAATGGTGCACTTTACAATCGCGGGAACTGGTCGCAGCCGGCGTCCCCGTGCTGCACTATTACTCCATGGGAAAGCCCGACAACATCAAAAAAACCATACTCCAAACATTTTAAATTATTTATTTTAACTTTTCAATCATCATGCAAACAAACATCCTTGGTTATCCACGTATTGGTAACAACAGAGCATTAAAAAAAGCCAGTGAAAAGTACTGGTCAGGTGAACTATCAGCAGAGGAACTGCTGGAAACCGGACAGGTAATTCGACGTAAAAACTGGGAACTTCAAAAGGAAATCGGCGTAGACCTCATACCCAGTAACGATTTTTCATTTTATGATCAAGTGTTAGATCTGAGTGTCACTTTAGGCGCCATCCCCGATCGATACAGCGATCTATTGAGTCAGAAAAACTTAAATCCCTTGGATTTATATTTCGCGCTGGCCCGAGGGTATCAAAAGGACGGACTCGATCTGACGGCGATGGAAATGACCAAATGGTTCGACACGAATTACCATTACATTGTACCGGAGTTTTACAGAAATCAGCACTTTAAACTCTTTTCTTCGAAAATATTTAATGAGTTTGAGGAGGCCAAAGCACTGGGAATAGTGACCAAACCCGTGATTATTGGTCCCGTCTCCTTCCTACTACTCGGCAAAGAAAAGGAAGAAGGCTTCGATAAGTTAGATTTGTTGGAGAATCTCCTGCCCGTCTACGTGGAATTACTTCAAAAATTAAAAAGCCTGGGAGCCGTGGATGTCCAGATTGATGAGCCTTTTTTATGCCTGGATCTAACTGAAAACGAAAAACAGGCTTTCAAGTCCACTTACGAACGGTTTTCGGCGGAAAATCTGGGCCTAAATATTCTCTTAACGACATATTTTGACGCTTTGGGGGATAATCTATCGCTGGCCAGCAGCCTCCCGGTGTCGACGCTCCATGTGGATTTGGTTCGAGCTCCAGAACAATTAGATTCGATTCTAAATGCCCTGCCTCCAACGCTGAACCTATCCCTTGGATTAGTGGACGGCAGGAACATCTGGAAAAATGACCTGGAAAGCTCATTAAACACCTTGGGTAAAGTCATTGCAGTGCTCGGTTCGGAACGGGTCATCGTCGGTACTTCCTGTTCATTGCTCCATTCTCCCTGCGACTTGGATTTGGAACAAAACGACGCGTCTCTTTCACCAGCACTAAAAAATTGGCTGGCCTTCGCCAAACAGAAAGTCGAAGAGGTCATACTTTTGAAAAAATTAGCCCTAAAAGAAACTTCAGCGACAGATTTAGACGCCTATGAAGCGAATAAAAAAGCGATAGCGGACCGGAAAACTTCGACATTGATCCATAATCAGGCGGTAAAGACACGGGTGGAGAACCTGGACGAGGGATATGCCACCCGTCAACAACCTTATGCGATCCGAAAAAAAGCACAGCAAGATGCCTTGAACCTACCGCTATTTCCGACGACCACGATCGGGTCATTTCCGCAAACGACCGAAGTCCGGACATGGCGCTCACAGCATAAAAAAGGCTTACTAAACGATGCACAGTATGATCAATTGCTGAAGGAAGAAACCGAGCGAACCATTCGCTGGCAAGAGGAAATTGGCTTGGATGTGTTGGTTCACGGTGAGTTCGAGCGTAACGATATGGTGGAATACTTCGGGGAACAATTAGAAGGCTTCGCCTTTACCCGCCATGGTTGGGTGCAAAGTTATGGTAGCCGTTGTGTGAAACCGCCCATCATTTTTGGGGATGTTTCCCGGCCTCAGCCCATGACCGTGTATTGGTCTTCTTATGCCCAATCCCTCACCGCTCAGCATGTGAAAGGAATGCTTACCGGTCCGGTTACGATTTTACAATGGTCTTTTGTTCGGGACGATCAACCCAGATCGAGTACCTGCCAACAGATCGCGCTGGCCATTCGGGACGAAGTCGCAGACTTGGAAAAAGCGGGGATACGCGTCATTCAGATCGACGAACCGGCTATTCGGGAAGGACTTCCATTACGTCAATCGGAGTGGGCTGATTACTTGGATTGGGCCATTCGTGCATTCCGAATCGCTTCGAGCCCCGTTCAGGACAGCACCCAAATCCACACGCACATGTGTTATTCGGAGTTCAATGATATCATCGAACACATTGCCGCCATGGATGCTGACGTGATTACGATCGAATGCTCCCGATCGCAAATGGAGTTGTTGGACGCATTCGCTAATTTTGAATATCCCAATGAAATCGGACCGGGTGTATACGATATACACTCGCCTCGCGTACCTGCACAGGACGAAATTACCGCATTGTTAGAAAAAGCTGCAGAAGTCATTCCGGCGGATCAACTTTGGGTCAATCCCGACTGTGGTTTAAAAACCAGGCATTGGGAAGAAACTCGAAAAGCATTGATCGCCATGGTGGCCGCAGCCCGGGAGGCCAGGTCGATTTTAGCTGATGGCGCGGTTTCCTTAAAGGACACGGTCTCTTCAGACTAAGGCGGTTGCCTCAACTACATCAGTCATACACTTCTTTTTCGCCCCTCCGAAAATGTGCTAACGTTTTCGGAGGAGTGAAAAAGAATTTATCAAAATCATGCTTAGCCATTAATAACCTTCTAACGCAAAACCAGTTCTGCGAGAAGGATAAACGAGAATACGACTGTTCTTTGGATAATGTCGACTCAATTTCATGGGTAATCCTACCAAGGAATGGCGATGTGATACTTCCCCCTCTCGCGCGGAAGCGAAAAAGATCAAATCATTTTCCTGTACCAGTGGTCTTAATCCGGAAAGGTCATCCCACTCTTCATATTCCGTAAACTGCACTCGAGTAGCTGCCTTGTTATCCTCCAAATAATGTGTGACAGCCTCTTGACTCCGAGAATCACAAACGACATGGACACTTAGAGTCAATTCCTGAGCTAATCGCAGCACTTTAGCCATCCAAAACTCAAAGCCCAGCTCGGACTCGGCCAAAGGCGGGCAGAAAACCAATATCCGATTATGGGTAACCAGCGGTTGAACCAAATCACACATAAATATATTAATGTCGGTTCGATTCAAAATACTTTCCGTTCGCTCCCCGACCATCTTTTCAATAATTCCGGGTTTGCTCGGCCAGCCCAAAATAATTCCATCCGCATTCACTTCACGGGAAGCTCGGCTGATACCACTGGCAATATTATAATCAATGGTCGCGCTGAGGTTCACCTCGGTTTCACTACCAGAAGCATATTTGGCAGTGGAATCCAGATTCTTTCGGGCGCGTTTTAGGTTTTGTTCGGCCATCTCGTTATTCGGAACCACGGTCAACACTGTAATCGGCAAAGGTGAACGTGGGCTTTTGATCATGGTCGCAAAGTCCAGCAAGGATTCCATATTGTTCAAGTTAGCGATGGGCAGCACGAGCTGTTCCTCCCGAGCGATATCCTTCTCCCTGTTGATCTCGTCTTGATCCCCAGCCAACACGACCTTTTTTGAAGCGCTTTCTGTGACGAATGAAGCGACCACACAAGTCACCAAAATCAAGATAATGGTACCATTTAAGACGTTTTCATCAATAATCTCGTAATTATAACCCACCATAATCACGGCCAATGTAGCCGCAGCATGGGCACTACTCAAACCAAATATCACCTGCCTTTGAGGTCCAGTATAATTAAAGACTTTCTGCGTAAAAAATGCTGCAATCCATTTAGCAGCTATGGCCACTATGGTCAGTGTGGCAGCAATATATAAAGCCATTGGTCCAGCCAGCAAGACACGAACATCTACGATCATGCCTACACTGATGAGGAAAAAAGGGATAAACAAGGCATTCCCAATAAACTCAATCCGATTCATCAGAGCAGAGGTATGCGGGATTAACTTATTCAGGGCCAATCCCGCGACAAAGGCACCAATGATATGCTCTAAACCAGCTACTTCTGCCAAGAAAGCGGCCAAAAATACGACAAATAGTACAAAGATATAATGTGCCGTTTTTTCCGTCTCTACGCGTTGAAAAAACCACTTAGCCACTCGAGGAATCACGATGAACATAAAGGCCAGAAACAAGGCCATGGAAATCCCCAGGGTGATCCAAAATTGTTGATCCAAGACACCCTGTGAGGCTCCGATGATCACCGCCAAAATGACCAATACTGCTGTATCGGTCAGGATCGTTCCCCCGATGGTGATCGCCACTGCCTCATTCTTCGAAATCCCATAACTGTTAACGACGGGATAGGCTACCAAAGTATGCGTGGCAAACATGCTGGAAATCAATACGCTTCCTAATATGTTATACCCTAACAAAAAATGACACACAGGAAAACCAATCGCCAGCGGAATGATAAAGGTTAGAAAGCCAAAGGTGACACTTTTATGTCGTGTTTTTCTAAATTCATTCAAATCTAACTCTAAGCCAGCAATAAACATAATGTAGAGCAAGCCAATCGTGGAAAATAGATCGACTGCCGAGTTTTGCTCCAAAAGATAGAGGCCATGAGGACCAATTAACACACCGGAAAGGATCAGCCCAATAATTCCGGGAATTTTAAAGCGCCTCAGGATAATAGGTGAAAGCAAGATAATAAACAAAATCAATGCAAAAACAAGCACTGGATTTGTAAATGGAGTTTGAAAAGCCTCAATTAGATGCTCCATAGACCTATTTTTTTAAGTTGAATTAATCGACATCAGGCACTAAAATAGGCACGGACATTTTTGCCCTCTACCCAATTCATATAGGCCCGATTAACCACTCTATTCCCTCCGGGAGTAGGATAATTACCAGAAAAATACCAATCACCCTTATGTCCCGGACATGCCTTATGTAAGTTTTCCAAGGTTTGATAAATCACCTGTACCTCTGCTTTGATGTGTGTACCCCGAATAATTGCGGCGATTTCCGAAGAAATTTCATCGTCTGTAAAGGGCGCATAAATCTCTTTCACGTGATTTACTATTTCCTCCCGGGGTTGGTTCAATGAAGCCACACATTTTTGATAAACTTCATCGACGATATGGCCTAAATTGTGCTTATAAAGCAAAGAAACAGCTGCTTCAAAGGCGACAAATTCACCCATCCGAGACATATCGATACCATAACAATCCGGATACCGAATTTGGGGCGCAGACGAAACGACAATTATTTTTTTTGGATGAAGGCGATCCAGAATAGTCAAAATACTCTGCTTCAGGGTGGTACCTCGCACGATAGAATCGTCCATCGCCACAATGGTGTCCTGATGATCCCTTACAATGCCATA
>Ga0079223_10002523_pt1 | contig 11363 bp, 7 predicted proteins | sample Stecom2011_FD_75072 | JGI IMG/M metagenome (GOLD analysis project Ga0079223, IMG submission 75072) | Agricultural soil microbial communities from Utah to study Nitrogen management - Steer compost 2011 | ecosystem: Environmental > Terrestrial > Soil > Agricultural land | place: USA: Utah...
ATCAGAAAGGCTAAGGCAGGCAAGAGGAAAAACGCCTGAAAGGTAATGCTGTGCCAGTCCCGCTTCTTCTTTTCTGGTTTTTCCATTCCCATACGCATTTTGGGGACTTTAACTGCAGTGGCTTTTCCCATCCCCGACCACCTCCTAATTTAGATTCCCGGCTACCAGAAAATTCCGCTTGTACCCGCGCATTGGCAAACCGGTGGGGGCATAATACTTATGCCCCCACCGGTAAGCACAGAAGGTGAATTATGCTCCTTCCTTACTTGGCAGGCCCAAGATTGTCTTCTACCAACTGCTCATACTGGGTCAAGGCCTTCTTGACATCAGCGTCGGGCAGGAAGAAGTTCTGCATGGTATCGTTCAAGGGCCCGGTCACCATCGGCGGCAGGTCCTGATCCCACCAGAATTGCACTGTTTCCGCGGTGGCAAAGACAGCGGAGGCCATTGCGTTCAACCGCGAAGGCGACTCAACGCCCGGTACGGAACAAATCCGGCCGGGTTCGGCGGAACAGGGTTCCGGATCCATCGCGTATTTCATGAACCGGACAACAGCATCCTTCTTCTTCCTTGCCACACGGGTGGCGGCAAAACCGATATCGGTCTGCCCCATGATGTCCGTGGCTTTACCCTTGCCGCCTTCGAGGATGGGGAAGGCATAGAAGCCAAGGGTCTGGTCGGTGAATCCCGGATCGGAATATTGAGCACACATCCAGGAACCGGTGATGTGCATGGCGGCTTTCCCGGTTGCCATCACTTGTTGCGCGTCACCATAAGCTTCACTCAACGGTTTGTCGCCAAAATACCCTTTCTTTGCCCACTCCTGATATTTGAGGGCGGCTTTGACAAACGGATCGCTGTCAAAACGGGCTTTTCTGGCTTGGGCATTCTCAAAGGCCTCAGATCCGCCGTAGCGGTTGGTCAGGTACATGTAGAGCGCCAGCACCGGCCATTTATCCCGTGCACCGCAGGCGATCGGCTGGATGCCTTTGGCTAAGAAGGTGTCGCAGACCTTTTCCAGTTCGGCTACGGTCTTGGGTATTTCGAGACCATAGGCCTTGAAAAGGCCTTCATTGGCAAAAATACCGGCAATCGCGAAGAACGGCGCCACACCATAGATCTTGCCCTTCCAGGTCATGGCCTGGCGTGCGGCGGCACTGCCCGGAACATTTTTCAATTCCTTTGTTAAATCCAGCAGCCGTTTAGCATCGGCGTAACCGCCCATGACGGAACCGCCCCAGCTCTGGAAGATGTCAGGCAACCCCGTATTGCTTGCCATAACAACCTTGGTTTTATCCGTAAGCCCCGGATCACCAAGAGCCACATATTCCAGATCAATGTCGGGGTTCTTCGCTTGGAAACCTTCGACCAATGCCTTTATGTAGGCATGAGCCGGATCGTCGTCGGGAAGATCCCGTCCCCAAACGGTCAACTTAACCTGTTTCGCGGAAACCGGCACAAAAACCCAGGCCAACAAAGCAATCACCAGGAACATCGCTACCCAAATCCTGCTCTTCAACACCAGATACCTCCTTTTTTTTTGGGAAGTTACAAATAATTGATATGAGAAACTAAGACTCTTGCCGGGCTGTTCACCTCCTTTCCTGGAACAACTATTCTTCGACAGAAAAAGCCTACTTACCTGCAGGCCCTTCCAGTGCATGCTAAACGGTAGCCAGTGGGGATATTCACCGTGGGCATGGACTTCCGTAGTTAATTCCTGCAATAAGCAGTAAAATTTTTAGGCAGAACGCCGGATAATAATCTCCGGCCGGTAACACAATTTGACCCCTTTCTCTGAAGCCCCTTGTTGCAGCAGGGAGGTGACAATCCTTACCGCTTCCTTGCCCATCTCGTAGCGTGGTTGGTGTACAGTGGTTAGTGGAGGGTTTGTCAGAGAAGAAAACTCTAAATCGTCAAAACCGATAACTGCTATATCCTTTGGGATCGACAAGCCGCTTTCTGCTATTGCCTGCAACGCTCCAAAAGCCATGGTGTCATTGGCGGTAAAGACCGCAGTGCAAGGTGGCTGTGAACGCAAAAGCTTTTTCATTGCCGCATATCCGTCCTGCCAGACAAAATTTCCTGTCATAACCAATTCTTTATCAAAAAGGAGACCCGCCTCATGAAGCGCCTTTTTATATCCCTCCAACCGGTCCAGGGCCACTTGAAAACCGATTTTACCTGATATATGTGCAATCCTGGTATGCCCTTTGTCCAACAGGTATTTTGTTGCCAAATAGCCGCCGTAGAAATTATCCAGGTATACACAGTTAATACGGGGGTCGGGTATATCCCGCTCCAGGAGAACAAAGGGAACTTTCTTTTCCACCAGTTTTAATATGTATTCCTGCTCTTCAACATTGCTCCCGACGATAATTACGCCATCTACCCGCTCGGCATATACCATCTTCTCCAGTACTTTACTCTTTTCCAGGCTTTCATAGGAATTGGAGAATAAAAGAGTATACCCGGTTTTACTGGCTGAAAACTCCATTCCTCTAATGATCTGCGTATAATACGGTTCGGAAAGGTCGGCCATCATCACCCCGATCGTGGCCGTTCTCCGTGTCACCAGGCTCCGGGCCGCGGCATTGGGGTAATAACCCATTTCTTTGGCTGCCCGGACAATTTTCTCCCGTGTGCTTTCTTTTACCCCATAGCGGTTGTTTAATGCCCGGGAAACCACGCTCGGCGAAACCCCAACCCGTTTGGCCACGTCCTTTATGGTTGTCAATCCTACCCCTCGCAAGTTCTATCAGGGTTTGCAAACACTTGTTTGGAAACACTTGTTTGCAAACGTTTGTAATAATTTTATTAATATTATTCAACAAAAAATTTTCATTTCCTCTTTTAAAAAACTTTTTTGTTTTTTCTTTCGCTTTTTTGTTTTTTCTTTGTGTCTGGGTACAACTAGGCCTCCCGGAACTGGCTTTCGTAAAGCCGCCGGTAAAGCCCGTCTCTATTCGCCAGCAATTCATCGTGCTTCCCTTCTTCAATAATGCACCCGCCGTCAATAACAATGATCCGGTCAGCCCGCTTAATGGTGGAAAGGCGGTGGGCGATGATAAAAGCAGTTCTGCCTGCCAAAATCCTCTTTAAAGCGATCTGTACCGCCAACTCGGTCTGCGTATCAATACTGGAAGTCGCCTCATCTAAGATGAGGATTTTGGGGTCACGGAGCAAGGCCCGGGCAAAGGCGATGAGTTGCCGTTGACCCACGGAAAGGCGACTGCCGCGCTCGTGTACTTGCGTGGCGTAACCGGCCGGTAGGGAAGTTATAAAATCATGGATCCCTATGGCTTTGGCGACAGCGATAACCTCGTCCTTGGTGGCGTCCGCTTTACCGTACTTGATATTCTCTTCAATACTCCCGGAGAAGACAAAGTTGTCCTGCAGGACAATGGCAATCTGTTTCCTGTAGTCCTTCAGGGCGATTTTCCGCAGATCTACCCCGTCGATTAAGACCTTGCCGCCGGTTATATCGTAAAAGCGGCACAAAACATTGATCACCGTTGTTTTTCCCGCCCCGGTCGGCCCGACAAGGGCTACAGTTTCCCCGGGCTGCACATGCAGGTTGAAAGCATGAAGAACCTCATCGGAGCCGGCATACTTAAAACTGACATGCTTAAATTCAACTTCTCCCTTGATTTCGCCGATGGCCACCGGATTGGCCACCTCTTGCACTTGCGGCGTTATATCCATCAATTCAAAGATCCGTTCACAGGAGGCCATGGCCGTAGCGATCATATTAAAGAGGGTGCTCAGATTCATAATTGGCTGAAAGAGGCGGTTGACATAGTTCATAAAAGCCGCCAACACCCCCAGCGTCACCCAGTCGTAACGGAGCAAAAGGCCGCCAATTGCCAAAATCAATACTGTACCGAGGTAATTCAAGAAATTCACAGAGGACCAGAAAAAAGCGGATAACGGCGCCACTTTCATGGCGGCCTGGAAATGTTCATTATTAATCTCCGTAAACAGCCGGTAATTCTCTTCCTCACGGTTAAAAGCCTTGGTGACCCGGATCCCGGAGAGTGACTCATTCAAAGTGGCATTAACATTGGACAATTTCTTCCGGATCCGCCGCCAACCCATGAGCAGCCGGCGACGGACATAAAAGACCAGCCAGATAATGATTGGCAGGGTAATAAGGGTGACTAAGGTCAACCGCCAATCCATCCAGAGCATAAAGGCAAAGACTCCAAAAAATGAGAGTGTGTCAGTGACGAGGGTGGTAACACCGGAGGAAAGCAGTTGCTGCAAAGAGTCGATATCATTGGTCAGCCGGGTAATAAGGCGCCCGGCCTTTTGCTTGTCGAAAAAGCCTAAAGAGAGGCTTTGCAGGTGAATGAAGATTTCTTGGCGCAGGTCAAAGATGGCGTTCTGGCCGGCCTTTGCCGCCAAGGCGCCTTGTAATAGCAGGGCAAGATACTGGCCGGCGATGGTCAAGGCCAGAAAGAGAATGACCCGGGAGAAACCGGCCATTTGCCGCGGGACGATATATTCATCAATACCGATCTTAATTAGATAAGGTCCCAACAGCGAAAAGAGAATTCCCGCGATGGAAGAAAGGCAGACGACAACCACCGCTTTCCGGTAGGGCCGGAGGTACCCGGCAAGACGGGAAAGGTACTTCCGGTTAAAAGGCCTTCTCTCGTCTTCCTGATCTTCCTGGAGAACCAGGCGGCGATAGGTATTTATCTTGACCGCTTCCACTACAAACCCTCCAGTCCGCGTAGGAGTTCTTCTTCCGGTCTCTCCACCTGTTTCAACTGGATATCATGGAGGAGACGGTAATAATGGTTGGAATCATAAAGAAAACTGTGTTCCCCTTCCGCCTTGATCTCCCCGCTGGAAAGCAAGATAATCCGGTCGGCCAGGCGGGCCATGGACATCCGCTGGGTGACGATAATCGTGGTCCGACCGGCCATCAATTCTTTCAACGAGTCCTGGATCTCTTTTTCAGTCTCCGGGTCCACGCTGGAGGTGGAATCATCCAGAATCAAAATCTTGGGGTTGGTAAAAAGCGCCCGGGCGATCGCCACCCGCTGTTTTTGCCCGCCGGACAACCCCACCCCCCGTTCCCCGACAATGGTGTTATAATGTTCCGGCAGGCTGACGATGAAATCATGAATACGGGCTTTCTGTGCGGCGTTGATGATCACCCGCGTACGCTCCGCCTCCAGGCCGGTCGCCCCTGCCCCGAAGGCAATATTCTCCCCGATGGTGGTGGAGAAGAGAAAAGTCTCCTGGTCCACCAGGCTGATCTGGCATCTTAACGAAGCCAAATCCCAATCGTTCAGATCGATGCCGTCCAGATAGATCTTGCCGGAGGTGGGCCGGTACAAACGGGGGATCAGGTTAACCAGAGTACTCTTTCCTGAACCGGTCAACCCGATCACCGCCACCTTTTCACCGGGGTCAATCCGGAGGTTAATCCCTTCCAAAACAGCAACGGTCCCTTCGGGATTGGTGTATTCAAAGGAAACCTCCTCGAAGTGGATTTCCCCCCGGATTACCCGGCGCACGGGTTTTGCCGGACGGACCTCCTCCGCCGCTTGAAAAATTTCCAGCAAACGCCGGGCCGAACCTTCCGCCTGCTTAATATGGCTCAAAGTTGGCGCCAGCATCCACATGGGCCAAGCCAACAGCCCCAGATAACTATTGAAGGCCATAAAAGAGCCGATGGTGATCTCCCCTGCAGAGACCAACCGTCCGCCCACGCCCAGAACAACCAAGGCGCCGACGCCGCTAAAAAAGACCAATAAAGGAAGCATGCGGGCGTTCAGAAGCGTTACCCGTAAATTAGCCCCGCGCAGCTTCCAGTTTTCTTGTTTAAACTTCTCAATTTCCCGTTCCTCAGTGGCAAAGGATTTGACCACCCGGATCCCGGTGATATTCTCCTGTAAAACCGCGGTGAGGTTCCCTGCCTGTTCCTGGCGGTCCTTGACCCCCCTTGCCGTTGCCCTGCTGAAGCTGACTAAGGCCACGATGATTACAGGGAGAAAAGCCAGGACAATCAAGGCCATTTTCCAACTGGCCAAAAACATGAGGAGAATAACCGCGCCGATTGTTAAACCGCTACTAAGGGCGTGACTGAAAACAAAAGCAAAAAACATCTGCACCATTTGGACATCCAGGGTTAACCTGGCCATTAAGTCGCCCGTACGCATAGTCCCGTAATAGGAAAGAGGGACTTTATGTAACTTCTTATACAGCGCGTTCCGCAGATCGGCGGCGACCCGGTTGGCCGTCCCTTCATAATTAATGATACCAAAGCGCAACACAACCGCGCGGAGTAAACCCAGGCAAAAAATCCCAGCACACCAGGCCAGTAAGACAAGGAGACCTTTTTCCTCTTTGATCCCGGGGAAAACCTGGTCAAAAACGCCCTTGATAAACTGGGGAAAAAGATAATTGAGGCCGTTTTGGACCAGGGTAAGAGTTACGGCCAGGCCAAACGCTTTTTTATAAGGCGCAAGAAAAGAAGATAAATGCTTGAAAATATAATACATCCACCGTCATCTCCGTTTTCTTTCCATTCTCTCCCCGCTTGGTATCCCTGGAAATAAATCCCCCACTTGATCTCCACGCAGAAAAAAGGAGCAACGACCATACTTCATATTTCGGCTGAAACCGGCATATTCCTCTATAAATAAGGTTAAAATTCGCCATCCTTGACAATCCCATCCGGGTATGGTATTTTAGACTAAAGAACTATTTTGTTCGGTTGGTCGAATCAGGTATGTCCACAGAAGAGGGGGAAAAGGCAATGGAACACTCCAACCCGGCTGGGACGAATACCCGGAAAAATATCATCGAAGCCGCCAGGGAAATTTTCGCTCGTTATGGTTTTCGCAAAGCAACAATGGATGATATTGCCCGGGCGGCACGAAAGGGAAAAAGCTCCCTTTATCATTACTTCACAAGTAAAGAAGAGGTCTTCCAGGAGGTTGTCGAAGGGGAAGCGGCAGAGGTCAAAGCCGAAATTTCCCGGGCGGTCGCTGCAGAAAAAACCCCCCAGGAAAAATTTCGTGCTTATGTGATCACGAGGATGACGGCGTTCAAAAGGGTGGCCAACCTTTTCAGTGCATTTAAAGACGAATACTTGGAGAGCTACAGTTTTATTGAACGGTTGCGTGAGAATTATAACCGCTATGAGATTGAGACCATTACCAGTATTCTCAAAGAAGGGCTGGAAAGAGGGGCCTTTATCGTGAAGAACCTGGAACTGACGGCTTACGCCATTTTTACGGCTGCCAAAGGATTGGAATATTCCTGGGCCCTTGAACCCGACATGAGAAAAATTGAGACCAATATCGACAGTCTGCTGGATATCTTTTTTTACGGCCTGGTCAGAAGGTAATTTTTTTTACCGACCATCCGACCAATAGACCCGGTTGGTCGATTGTTTTATAGATTTGTACGGAGCCAACTTTAATGAAAGGAAGAGTGGTATGAAGAAACTGGCGAGACAGATTATTGAAAAGAACCGGATAGTTATTGTGCTCTTCATCCTTATCACCCTATTCTTGGGCTTCTTCCTCCGGAACCTAAAGATTAACCCTGATATTCTCAGCTACTTTCCAAAAAATGACCCGGATGTCCGACTTTTCAACTACCTGGGTGAAGAATACGGCGGCAATTCTTTGGCTATGATCGTCCTGGAGGCCGGAGATGTCTTCACCACTGAAACCATTGCTGTTATTCATGAACTAACCACCCGGTTACAGCTGGAGCCGGGGGTTGCTTATGCGACCAGCCTCACCAATACGCTGGATATTAAAACCGACGAATACGGATTTGAAATCGGACGCCTGGTCGACGTGGGTAATTTACCCCGCGGCCCGGAGGCGTTGGCCGCACTAAAAGAGTACACCCTGGCCAAAGAGATGTTCCGCAACAACCTGGTCACAGAGGACGCCACCGCCACGCTTATCATTTGCCGGCTGCAAACCAACAGCGACCAGGTGGAGACCTGCCGCCGTTTGCAAGAAATTGTTAAAGAGACGGCTCCGGCCATGAAAGTCTATTACGGCGGGATCCCCTTTATGATCATGGATTTACATAATATGATCACCGATGACCTGAAAATTCTCATCCCCATGGTCAGCATAGTGATCATCTTCATTTTGTACCTTGGCTTCCGCAAATGGGAAGGAGTGTTTCTACCCCTGCTCTCGGTGGCGGTTAGTCTCATCTGGACTCTTGGGGTCATGAGCCTCTTCAAGATTCCATTATCAATTATCTCCAATATCATCCCTGTGGTCCTGATCGCCGTGGGCAATGCCTATACCATCCATGTGCTTAGTAAATTCAATGAAACTCGTAACCATGACGGCCTGGCCAACGCTTTGCATGAAGTCGGGATCCCGGTCTTCCTGGCCGGCATAACCACGATCGCCGGTTTTATCTCCTTTATTTTCAGCTCATATCTGGTCATGATCCGGGAATTCGGCGTTTTTGCCGCTCTGGGTGTCCTTTTTGCCCTCCTTATCTCTCTCACCTTGATCCCGGCCTTCCTTGCCCTGAAAAAAAAGGAGCCGGCCCAGAAGGGCAAAGGAGAGGAGAAAATGGAAAGTCCGGGTATTACCGGGCGCATAACCCGGGGGATTGAAAAACAGGTCATAAAAAGGCCAAAAACCATTATTTGCGCAGGTGTCTTCCTGGCTATCCTCGCCCTCACGGGTATCCCCCGGATTAGCCGCCGGGTCAACCTAATCGAATACTTCCAGCCGCAGACCCCAATCAGGCAGGCGGAAACAATTTTGGAAGAGAAATTTGGCGGTTCCGGTATCATCCAGATTCTAGCCGAAGGAGATATTCAAGACCCCGCAGTTTTGCGGGAGATGGAGAAGGTGGAGGAGTTCTTGCTGGCCCAGGAAGATATCCACAGCAGCCAATCCGTTGTCAGCCTGCTCAAAGAGCTTAATCACGCAATGGGTGAAGGAAAAACCCTCCCGGATACAAAAGGCAAGGTAATGAACGTCTGGTTCCTCCTGGAGGGCGAGGAGGTCATGACCCAGTTGGTCAATGCCGGACGGACGGAAGCGGTTATTCAGGCAAGAATGACCGGGAGTTTGGAGGCGGCACGCATCCATGAACTGGTCACCTCAGTCAATGAATATACCGCCGGCATCGACCCGGAACTGGTCAAATTCAGCCAGACCGGAATGCCGGTCATCTACCGGAACCTGGATCTCTCCATCCTCAAAAGCCAATTCCAGAGCTTAATCTCTGCCGTGCTCCTGGTCTTCATCATCATGCTCTTCCTCCTTGGTTCACCAGCCGGCGGTTTACTCGGCTTGGTCCCGATCCTTTTCACCCTGGTGCTGGTCTTTGGTTTTATGGGTTACGGCAAGGTCCCCCTGGATATCGCCACCGTCCTCGTGGCCAGTATCACCATTGGGATCGGTATTGACTATTCCATTCACTTTTTAAGCCGCTACCGCCAGGAACTGGCGTACGCATCTGCACCCAAGGGTTCACCTGCGGGTGCAGATGCGGGTATACCCAAGAGTGAACCCGCGGGTGCGGAGAGCCGGCCGGTAGAGGCTGCGGTACGCGCCACTCTAAACACCACCGGCAGGGCAATCCTGATCAACGTCTTCACCGTAGCCTTTGGCTTCCTGGCCCTTATCTTTTGCCAGCTTGTCCCCATACAACGTTTTGGGATCCTGATCTTCGTCACCATGCTGGGCTCCGGGTTTGGCGCCATCGTCCTTCTCCCCGCAATTTTACTTCTGTGTGGCGCCCGGTTCCACCTCCGCCCGGTCGCCAGTAAGGAAAATTGAAAAAAAGAACGCTAATAATAGAAAGATGAAAGGAGAGAGAGGAATGAAGAAACCGCTTTTTGTCTTCGGGTTGTTACTCATGCTCCCCGGGTTGCTGTTACCGGCTGCTGCTGCCGGGGGTCTTTCCGCCGAACAAATCATGGAACGTGTTGACCAGACGGTCAGCGCCCCCCGGGACCAGGAATTCCACGTAAAACTGGTGATTACCGACGCTAAAGGGAATGAAAGCCACCGGGAGATGGTGATGATGCAGAAAGGAAACGACCGGCGGATGGTGAAATTCACCGCCCCGCCGGAACAAAGGGGTATTGCCTTCCTTTCCCTGCCCGGCGGCATGACCTATCTCTACCTGCCGGCTTACAAGCAAACCCGGCGCATCGCCTCGCATGTCCGTAACCAGAAATTTGCCGGGACCGACTTCTCCTATGAAGATATGGAAGCCCGGAAATACAGTGCTGACTGGAAGGCGATACTACTGGCGGAAGAAGACGGTCTCTACCGTTTAGAGTTGACACCGAAAGAAAAGACCGTAACCGACTATGGGCGGTTAATCGTGGAGGTCAAGGCTGATATCTTCTTCCCGGTCAAGATTGAATTCTTCGATCAGGCCAACCGGCAACGGAAAGTGATGGTCCAGGAGAAATTGGAACAGATTAACGGTTACTGGATAGCAAAGGAAGCCGAGATGAAGGATTTGCAGGCCGGTACTTCTTCGAAGATGTTCTTTACTGAAGTGAAATTCGACAGCGGCCTTGCGGATGATATCTTTACCGAACGTTACCTGACCCGTTGAAAGGAGTGGGGAAAATGAAACGGTTAACGGTTACGCTGTTGCTCATCGTGTTTTCGGCGGTCATGGCGGCCGGAACCTACAGTACATGCGCGCACGCGCAATTGACTTGGCAGGGCAGTTTTGCCGGTGACTACCGTTTGTACTTGGAGAATGAGCAAAAATTCTCCCATGCCGCCCACCGGCTTACCCTTCTGCCCGAAGCCCGGCTGGGACCGGCCAAATTTACCGGTGAGTTCTGGCTTGATCTCCAGGGACGGCCGGCGGTGGCCGATCCTTCCGGGCTTGGCGTTTACGAGAGTATTTTCCCTTGGAACCTCGAAGTTCGCGAGGCCTATGTGGAGCTCTATGATTTCCCCCTGGACCGGATGGATCTCCGGGCCGGGCGGCAACTCGTCCCCTGGGGTACCGGGGATCTGGTCAGCCCTACCGACAACATCAACCCTCTGGACCTTGCAGATTTTAAGGATTTTGGCCGGCGCCTGGGTTCCGAAGCCCTGCAACTTAACTGGTACCCGGGGCCGGTGACGGTGACCGCCGTCTACGTCCCAGTCTTCACCCCGGCCCGCCTCCCCGCTGGTTGGATGAATCTCTTCCTGCCGCCGGAGATGGCTGGGATGCTGACCGGCGTGGATGAAGGAAAATTTATAGTCAACCTCCCGGCCGCCTCTTTGCGGGAATCCGCCTTCGGTCTGAAACTCGCCGGGCGGATCGGCGGGTACGATCTCTCCTTGAGTTATCTGGACGGCCGGTACAACCTGCCGGAAGCCAAAGAG
>Ga0079223_10002524_pt1 | contig 11362 bp, 7 predicted proteins | sample Stecom2011_FD_75072 | JGI IMG/M metagenome (GOLD analysis project Ga0079223, IMG submission 75072) | Agricultural soil microbial communities from Utah to study Nitrogen management - Steer compost 2011 | ecosystem: Environmental > Terrestrial > Soil > Agricultural land | place: USA: Utah...
AACCTCCTTTGCGAGGATATAAAATCACTTCTGAAGTTTCTGGATTTGGATAGTCTTTATAGGATGTTGGACTGTCAGGAGCATCATTTTCCCTTACAATCCAAGCTTTGGCGTCGTTTTCAACACCATTGTCAATACCATGTAAATAATGGGTAAACCATCTGTTCATCATATTGATTGGAGGTGGTCCACCATGACCATTTTGATGATAATAGATTTGAGCCGGAATGCCCTGTTTTTTTGCCTGTTCATAAATTCTAAAACTGTGTTCTGGCATCACATTCCAATCGTTAAACCCATGAGACATCAATAAGGCAGCTTTCATAGGTTCCATATCGTTTAAATAATCACGTCCAGCCCAGAAATCGTTGTAATCGCCAGTAAGTCTGTCCATATTATTTTTCATTTCGGTATCTCTGATAACTCGGTTGCCATAAGCGCGTTTGGATTCGTCTCCACTATGTATAAAATCGTACAATACGTCAATATCCTCTCCTAAATAGCCTCCTGGAGATCTTACCAAACCATTGGATCTGTAATAGTGATAATATGATGTGTTTGGGGCAATAGGTATAATGGCTTCCAAACCGTCAACACCTGTTGTGGCTGCTGCTAAAGGAATGGTTCCGTTATAGGATGTGCCTGTCATGCCTACTTTTCCAGTAGACCAATAGGCTGTTACTTCTTCGTTGCCTTCACGTTCGGTGTAACCTTTCGCTTTACCAGTTAACCATTCTATAACAGCTTTGGGAGCAAGGGATTCATTATCGCCACCAACGGTTGGCGAACCATCTGAAAGTCCTGTTCCAGGAGACGAAGAATGTACCACGATGTAACCTCTTGGTACCCATTTTAAAATATGCGAGTTGGAAATTACAGGTCTTTGTCCTATACGCTTCACCTCAGGATGCACACGTGCTTTGGCAGCTTCACCCAATTCGTGTTTTACATCCCAAAACAAACCCTCTTCATTTTGTGCTACACCAGCAAAATAAGGACTTGAGACATAAATGATAGGGAGTTTTAATTGTTCTGTATCTGTTTGTGGTGGTCTGGTAACAGACACGTGCATTCGGTCCAACTTGCCGTCTCCATCTGTATCGAATTCTGTTTCAACCCATAAATCGTGTCTAATCCAGCTTTCAGGTTTACTGAATTCTGGTACGATTTGAGCTTCACCATTTTCAAAAACCGGAGTTGCTTTTTCTTGCGAAAAAGAAAAAGAGAAGGTTAACAAAAACAGGATATTTAATAATAATTTTAAAGATGTTTTCATGTTCTAAAAATAGATTTATTTGATGTTTATTAAGGTTCTTTTTTTTAATTGTAAAAGCAAGTTAGAGATAAACCCAAGCCCAAGCCATAAGCACAACCTGAAGAGGTATTCTTAAAATTAAAATCCATTTAGGGATTCCTGCACTTGCCTTATCGCCAGAAAGCATGTAAAAATGAACCAGTAGAAAAATTGCTAACATGATAATAATGCCATAAATAGCAACAATTCTAGTTTTATTAAAACATATAGCCATTCCTAATATTATTTCAGCTATACCACTTAACAGAACCAATAGCTTATGGTTTGGTAAATATTTTGGCATGATCCTCAAATACATTTTAGGTTTTATAAAGTGCATGATGCCTGCAAAAACATATATCACTGCCATTAAATACAAATGCCAAGGGTTATTCATCTTTAAATACTTTATATGAGATTCCCATGCCATAATTGTTCAATCCTGTTTTTAATAGGCTGGAATCGTATATGTTTCCTTTTTTAAATTGAACCCATTGATTTTGGTTTACAAATACGCGTTTAATAAAGGTATTGTTTTCAGGGATTTCATTGGTAAAGGGTAAAAGTGGTCGAAAATTAGTAGGGATTTTCACGGTTTGCCCTCTAGACTTTATTTCTTTATATTTTTTATTTGGCAGCAATTTACCAGATTTATTGGTATAACCCAACACTTGTAAGGAAACAAATAAACCAGAATCCGGAATATAAATATCGTATGCAGAGACATCCATAGCATAAGCATCACCATCCTTTTCCGTAACTCTAAATACCATGTTTTCGTAACTTAAGGGTTTTCCTGGAAAGCCATTGTTATTGTGGTATACATTTATTTTAAACAAAGTGGAAAAAGGTTTTTTTTCAGCATTTGCTTTATGTCTCTTTTCCCAGTCCACAGATTCCAAAGCAATAGGAAAATGTATTTCTGTTAATTTTTTGAGTTTGGCATCAGGATTTTTAAAATATACGGCAATTTCCGATTCAATGGTTGGAAGCCAACAAGCATAATAATCGTCATCCAGATAAGGTTTTATGGTTTCTTCCTTATATTTTCTGTCTATTTTGGCACGAACCACAACCTCATCCAATTCATCTACAAATGGATGGAGTTGAAGCGTGTCTGATATTTTTTCCGAAGAGATCTGTAATTCCTTAAATCCTAATGCAGATACAAAAAGAGAATCAATGTCTGGATATATTTTTTTTGTAAATAAAAACATGCCTTCATCGTCTGCAAAAACCCCTTGTCCGTTTCCGAAAGAAATGGTTGCATAAGACACAGGATGCTTGGTTTGGGAATCGATAATAAGGGTTTGTGCAAAACCGGAAATAGAAAAAAAGAATAATACAATTGCTTGCTTAAACATAAGCTTTATAGACAAATTTGAAAATGAAATTTAAAGATAGTTAAAAAAAATCCTGTTAATTTTAATATTAACAGGATTTTAAGTGAAAAAATTTCTAATAGGTTACGCTTTAGTCTGTTTTTTAAATCAAACTAGTACCAACGTTTCTTTTTCTTTTTCGAAGCTTGGCTTTTTCTGCCCTTTTTATGTTTGCTTCCAGATTGTTTGGATGTATGAACAATGGCTTTTGCTTTTGGATCCAAAGGATAAGGATGATGCTCTTCAATCGGAATTTGAACCTGTATCAATTGCTGAATGGTTTTTACATAAGCTTTCTCGTCTGCGCTACAAAAAGAGTAAGACATTCCAGAATTTCCAGCACGACCCGTTCTCCCAATTCTATGGACATATGTTTCTGGTATGTTTGGTAAATCGAAATTAATGACTGCGTCCAATTCGTTGATGTCTATTCCACGAGCTGCCACATCAGTAGCAATTAGTATGTTTACCATCCCACTTTTAAATTTCTTAAGAGCCGTTTGCCTATCAGTTTGCGATTTATCTCCATGAAGGGTTTCTACTTGATAGCCATTTTTTATTAGGGTTTGCTCTAATTTGTCAACACCAAATTTGGTACGTCTAAAAATTAAAATGCTACCTTTAATCTGATTCCGCAATAAATGTAAACACAATTCTATTTTGTTGCGTTTAGGCACATAATATAAAACTTGTCCCACAGTATTTGCAGCTGAAGAGGTTGGTGTAACCTCAATACGTTCTGGGTGATTTAAAATGGTATTTGCCAATTGTTCTACCTTAAATGGCATGGTTGCCGAAAACAATAAAATTTGCTTTTGTTTAGGGCATAAGTTTTCAATATGTTTCACATCATCAATAAAACCCATATCTAACATTAAGTCGGCTTCATCTAAAACCAGAATTTCAACTTGGCTTAAATCAATAACATCTTGTTTGTGTAAATCAATCAATCTTCCCGGAGTTGCAACTAATATATCGACACCTTTGGTTAAAACATCAATTTGTGGTTCTATGGAGGTACCTCCAAAAATAACGGTTGCTCTTAAATTGGTATGCCTGCCATAAGCTTTAAAGTTATTTCCTATCTGTAAAGCCAATTCTCTTGTGGGGCTAACTATAAGTGCTTTTATTTTTTTTCCTCCTTTTGGTGCATCTTGTTTTTTAAACAATAATTGCAGTATAGGTAAAGCAAAAGCAGCTGTTTTTCCGGTTCCTGTTTGGGCAGAAGTTATTACATCTTTTTTTTGTAAAACAAACGGAATGGTTTTTTGTTGTACTAAAGTAGGTGTGGTATAACCTTGTTCTTCAATGGCTTTTAAAAGAGGGACAATAAGTTGTAAGTCTTTAAACGACATGTATGATTATTTTTTACAAAGATAGTTGAAATTTAAAGGAATTAATTTTTGTTTACATATTTCATAAAAGGAACAACACGCTTTTTTAGAATGCTTCTGATAATAAAATACAAAATCTGTAATGCGACTTAAAAAATTTATTATAGATTTGCGACATCTAAATGAGAAAAAATCGCGTACATAGTATTTGTAAGAAGAATTGGAAATTTTCCAAAGGCTAGAACGTACATTATATTTAAACTAAAGATTTAAGCGTTCTACCAAAAAGTTAGAACGCTTTTTTATTATAACAAATTTAAAATGAATTTATTTAGGGTAATATCAATTTGTAAGTCAATTAATAATACACGTAAACATATGTGTAAGCACATACTTATTTATCAAAGTGAATAAAATAACATAAAATTATAATTTTAAATCCCTTTGATCTACGTTACAATCAAAGGGATTTTTTTTTACGGCAAACCATGAAAAATAAATTAACACTAATATTAAAAAAAGAGATTTTACTTAAAGAGCTAAAAAGCTATACATGGGTGTTTATGGGCTCTGTACTTTTGGCAATTGCTTATGTTGTATTTATTATTCCACATAATATTGTCCCTGGAGGAATTCTGGGTTTAAGTATTGTAGTAAATAAACTTACTGGTTTAACAATTGGACTTTTGGCATTATTGGTTAATATTCCTTTGCTTTTATGGGGAACCAAAGTTTTAGGTGTAAAAACAGGAATAAAGACGGCATTTTCAATGGTTTTGGTTTCATTTTATATAGATACATTCTCATCTTTATTAAAAAACAAAGTTTATGTTGAAGATGTTCTAGTTTCGTCTGTTTTTGGAGGGGCTATTATTGGTTTGGCAGTTTCTATTGTAATGAACGCAGGAGCAACAACTGGAGGAAATGATATTTTAGTTAGGATATTGGCAACTAAAATTAAACTTCCATACAATCAATTAATTTTAATTATTGATGGTATCGTAATCTTTTTAGGAGTTTTGGTTTTTGAGGATTTTACTATGGCAGCTTATAGTATTATAGCTATTATAGCTATAAGTAAAACCATTGCGTATTATATTAAAAAATCACTTAAAAGTATGACACTTTTGGTGTTTTCATCAAAAAATTTATTAATTCAGGAAACGATATTGGAAAATAAAGAGATAACCGAAAGTGTCTTAAAATTAATTCATTACGATTCAAATGGAAAATTAATTTTAATAACTAGGAACACAAAAAAACTTGAAATTGTTAGAGCATTAATTTATAAAATTGATCCAAAAGCTACAATTTCGGTGTTAGAGTCTAATAACGATACTTTTTAAATCTTAATTTTAAAATAAAACCTCTAAAAAGCTACTTAAAGTATAAGTGGCTTTTTTTTTTTTTGATAAATAAAACCTTTCCTTCGGACAATAAAACACTTGTTTCGTCCCTAAACACTTGATTTGCTGATTTGCAATGCTCTATCTTTAAATACCTACAAAGTCTGATCTTTATCTTAAATGGATGTTTAAGACCATTTATTATATCATTATCGCTTTAAAACTTTTTCTTATCCTTTTGCAATGGTTGCAAATAGTGCTATTAATCAACTAAATTATTTAATTATGTTAAAAAAATGTATTGCATCTGTAATGATGCTAGCAATGATTTTAGGAGTTTCTTTTCAAGTAGAAGCACAAGAATCTAAAAATTATTCCATGTGGGAAACAGTCATGCTTACTCCAGATTACACCAACCTCAAGGTGTTTGGAGAAAACATGAGTAAGCACAACGAAATGTATCATAAAGATGGCGTGTTTAACTCAATTGTTTATAACATTGCCTCTGGTCCAAACGCAGGAAACTTAATTTGGCAAATGGGTCCTATGATGTTTAAACACAGTGATTCCAGACCTGAAGGAGCCCATGATATTGATTGGAGGGACAATGTCTTGCCTTATGTCAAAAAAATTCAAACCGTTGAGTATTGGACTCAAGATGATGATTTATCCAATACAAGCATGCTTACTGACGTAATAGGTGCTTACCCTATTTTATTTATTAGATTTATGAAAATTAAAGATGATGGGTTGTATTTAATGAAAGATTTCTTTAAGAAAGTTAGTGCCACAATTAAATCAATGCCAGGAGAAAACCCTTGGAGCATATATTATAATGAGTTTATTCAAGGAGATTTAGGAAGACACGTTACGTCTGTTGGGTTTAGCAAAAATTGGACTGAGTTTGATAAAGATGATCCAAATTTCAAAGAAGCTTTTGAGAAAATTCATGGTAAAAACAGTTTCCAAGATTTCCTGGAAGCCAGAGATCATCTTTTTGAAGATACATACGATGAAATTTGGGTTTATAATGAAAACCTAAGTGGCGACTAAACAATAAACCACACCAAATGTTGCCTATTAAAAAACCCACCTTTTAAATTTTGACAGGTGGGTTTTTAGCATTTATAATATTAATAAATCAAGTTTACTTAATCATCTCGTAACTACGCTTAATGAAATTAGTAAGCTCTTGACCTTTTAACAGGCCTTGAGACAATCTGGCCAAATCCAAACTTTGGTTTATTAAACGTTCTTGTTTCTTTTTGGTTTTTGTAGTCAAAATCTCGCTAACCAAGTCAGAGTTTGTATTTACTACCAAGTTGTACATGTCTGGCATGTTGCCCATTCCAAACATCCCACCTCCAGTTTGTTGCATTTCTTTCATTCTACGCATAAATTCTGGTTGTGTAATCATAAAAGGAGTGGCCTCACTGTCCATGGTCTCTAATTGAACCGAGAATTTTTCAGCTGGAATCACTTCTTTTAAAAGGGTTTCCAATTCTGCTTTCTGGTCATCGGTTAATTTGGAAATCTTGGTATCCTCTTTTTTGATCAAGTTATCTATATGGTCTGCATCTACACGCGAAAAAGTAATGTTTTCTTTCGTAGATTCTAGTTTTTGCATTAAATGGCTCACAATAGGGGAATCCAATAACAATACTTCGTAACCTTTGGCTTTGGCAGCTTCTATATAACTGTGTTGTGCATCTTCATTGGACGCATACAATATCACTAATTTGTTGTCTTTGTCTGTTTGATTGGCTTTTATTTTGTTGAAAAGTTCCTCGTAGGTATAATAAGTGCCATCAACTGTTGGATACAACGCAAAGGCATCAGCTTTTTCAAAGAATTTATCTTCTGACAGCATGCCATATTCAATCACAATTTTTATGTCGTTCCATTTCGCTTCAAAATCTTTACGGTTTTCATTAAACAACGATTTTAATTTATCTGCAACCTTTCTGGTTATGTAAGAGGATATCTTTTTTACAGCACCATCGGCTTGTAGGTATGAACGAGACACGTTTAAAGGAATATCTGGCGAATCGATAACACCACGTAACATGGTTAAAAATTCTGGCACGATGCCTTCTACATTATCTGTTACAAAAACCTGGTTTTGGTAAAGTTGAATTTTATCTTTTTGAAGGTTTAGATCGTTGGTCATCTTTGGGAAATATAAAATTCCAGTAAGATTGAACGGATAATCTACATTTAAATGAATGTGAAATAAAGGCTCCTCGAACTGCATAGGATACAATTCCCTGTAGAAACTTTTATAGTCTTCGTCTTTTAAGTCTGTTGGTTGTTTGGTCCAAGCAGGATTAGGATTGTTGATGATGTTATCAACCGTTATTTTTTTGTGTGGCTCTGTTGTTTCCTTACCATCTTTGTCTTTAGTGATTTTAGGGGTAAAATCCGGATCGTTTATTTCCTTGGTCCCAAATTTAATAGGAATAGGCATAAACTTGTTATACTTGGTAAGCAGTTCGCGAATGCGTGCTTCTTCTAAAAATTCGGTTGAATCTTCAGCTATATGAAGTATAATTTCTGTGCCTCTGTCTGTTTTTTCAGAAAGTTCTAATGAGAATTCTGGAGACCCATCGCAAGTCCAGTGGGCAGCAGGTTCCTCTTTATAAGATTTGGTAATGATTTCTACTTTGCCTGCAACCATAAAAGCAGAATAGAAACCAAGACCAAAATGACCTATAATGCCAGCATCTTTTCCGGAGTCCTTGTATTTGTCCAAAAACTCTTCAGCACCAGAAAATGCAATTTGGTTAATGTACTTTTCAACTTCTTCGGCTGTCATACCTATTCCTTGATCGATAATATGCAATTTTTTACCTTCTTTATCAATCTTTACTTCAATTTTTGGATGGCCATACTCAACTTTAGTTTCTCCAATACTAGTTAAATGTTTCAGTTTTAAAGTAGCATCTGTAGCGTTACTTATTAGCTCACGTAAAAAGATTTCGTGATCGCTATACAGGAATTTTTTAATTAATGGAAAGATATTTTCTACCGAAACATTAATATTTCCTTTTGTCATAATATATGTGTTTTATAATGTTAATTACTATGTTTCAGTTTAAGACAACAAAAATGCCAAGCCTGAATAAGTGACAAACTGACACAATGATTGTTGATTAATGATTAGCGATTGAGGACTGATGTTTTCGATTTGAAAACACTAGTTTTAGAATTTCTCTAAGTTATTTGTAAATAATATAGTAGACAAAATACTATCTTTAAGTTTTATACTAATAAATGAAATACTGTGCAATTGGTCTATGATTATGTAATTATTGGTAGTGGCTTTGGAGGTTCGGTGAGTGCTTTTAGGCTTTCTGAAAAAGGTTATAAAGTCCTAATTATTGAAAAAGGAAAATGGTTTAAGGGCAAGGATTTCCCAAAAACCAACTGGAACCTAAAAAAATGGCTTTGGGAGCCAAAAGCTAATCTTTATGGGTTTTTTAAAATGACCTTTTTAAATCACGTCACTGTGCTTTCTGGTGTTGGAGTTGGTGGAGGATCTTTAACCTATGCCAATACCTTGCCTGTTCCTAAAAAAGAATTTTTTAATACAGGAAGTTGGGCACATTTAAATAATTGGGAAATACAGCTGAAACCCTTTTATGATATGGCTTATAAGATGTTGGGAGCTAACACCAACCCTAAATTGTACGCTTCGGATGTACTGATTAAAGATTTGGCAAAAAACATAGGAAAAGAAGCGCATTTTGAAGCCGCCAAAGTAGCAGTGTATTTTGGTGAAGCAGGTAAAACAGTACCTGATCCTTATTTTAAAGGCAAAGGACCAGATAGAACTGGCTGTGTGTTTTGTGGTGCTTGTATGACAGGCTGTAGGTATAATGCCAAAAATACCTTGGATAAAAACTATTTGTATCTGGCACAACAGTTGGGAGCCGAAATCCTTGCTGAAAAAGAAGTTTTTAATGTGTCTGTTTTAGGAAAGGATGATGGTTCCGATGGTTATAAAATAGATTTTAAATCGAGCATGGGAAAAAAAAGTCAAGCAAGTGTTACAACTAAAGGAGTCATTTTTTCAGGAGGCGTTATGGGAACTGTTCCCTTATTATTAAAACTGAAGAAAACAACGTTACCTAATTTATCAGATGTTGTTGGGAAAAGCATTCGAACCAATAATGAATCCTTGTTATTGATAACCTCTACAGACAAAAACCCAAGAGATTATTCCAAAGGGATTGCCATTGGTTCTATTTTGCATACAGATGAAAATAGCCATCTGGAACCTGTAAGATATGGCGAAGGCTCCAGTTTTTCAAAAGCTTTAACCTTGCCTACTATTCATAATAAGTTTGTTCTTTTTAGGCTATTGGGAATTATAGGACTGTTTTTTAAACAACCTTTGAGATTTTTTAAAACCATCTTTTCTAAAAAATATGCTCAGCGTACTGTCATTCTTTTATTTATGCAAACTTTAGATAGTACGTTACAGATAAAATTAGGAAAACTCACTAAAATGAAAACCGTTAAAGAATCTGGACCAAAACCAAGTGCTTTTATTCCTGAAGCGATGGCCTTGGGAAAACAAGTTGCTAAAAAAGTGAATGGCATTCCTTATGCCAATTTCACAGATGCTTTGTTGGGAACACCAACTACAGCACATATTTTAGGAGGTGCTGTGATGGCTGAAGATGCTTCAAAAGGAGTTGTTGACAAATACAATAGGGTATTTGGCTATAAAAATATATTGGTTTGCGATGGCTCCATGATATCTGCAAATCCAGGAGTGAATCCGTCGTTGTCTATTACAGCCATTACTGAACATGCCATGAGTCAAATAAAAATAAAAAAAGCAAACTAAATAAAATGTGTCAGTGAGAGTGAAGCTTAGAATCTCTAAATTTAAATTTGTCATTCCAACAAAAGGAGGAATCTTTTTTTATACATATGGATTTCTCACTATGTTCGAAATAACAAATAATGGATGAATGACTATAAAAACAAAAAAAACACCCATTTGGTGGTTTTTTTGTCAAAATCAGCACAGTCGAAGTGTCTCAATTTTATAGAATTTTATGTATTGTTTTTTTTAATCAGTTCTAGTTTTAGGTTTGTTTTTTACATGGTCTTCCAGCCATTTGTCCTGTTCCCAAAGCATGTGCAGAATGGATTCTTCAGCCACATAACCATGACTCTCCTTAGGCAGTATTACCAATCTTACAGGAGCTCCCAACCCTTTCAAAGCATTAAAATAACGCTCACTTTGCAACGGATAGGTGCCAGAGTTGTTATCGGCTTCGCCATGGATTAAAAGTAAAGGGGTTTTCATGGTGTCTGCATGCATAAAAGGCGACATGGTGTAATAAATTTCTGGTGCTTCCCAATAATTGCGTTCTTCACTTTGAAAACCAAAAGGGGTTAACGTTCTGTTATATGCACCACTTCTGGCAATTCCTGCAGCAAATAGGTTGGAGTGAGACAATAAATTAGCGGTCATAAATGCGCCATAACTATGTCCACCAACAGCCACTTTATTTCTGTCTATGTATCCCAAGGCCTCTACAGCATCTATGGCAGCTTTGGCATTGGCAACCAATTGCTCAATAAACGTGTCGTTAGGTTCTTCGTCTCCTTCACCAACTATTGGAAATGAAGCATCGTCTAAGACCACATACCCTCTGGTTATCCAATATATAGGAGAGCCATACCAAGGATAGGTAAACTCATTGGAACTTTTGGTGTTTTGTCCTGCGCTGCTTTTGTCTTTAAATTCTTGTGGATAAGCCCACATAACCATTGGATACTTTTTACCTGCTTCATAATCTGTAGGCAAATAAAGCGTTCCTGTTAATTCCAAACCATCTGCACGTTTGTATTTAATAACTTCTTTTTGAACATCTTGAATGCTCTTAAACGGATTTTCAAATTGTGTTAAAGGTTGTAAGCCTATGCGTTTTTTTATGTTTCTTATATAATAGTTTGGAAATTGGTTTTTTGATTCAATCCTAACCA
>Ga0079223_10002525_pt1 | contig 11362 bp, 10 predicted proteins | sample Stecom2011_FD_75072 | JGI IMG/M metagenome (GOLD analysis project Ga0079223, IMG submission 75072) | Agricultural soil microbial communities from Utah to study Nitrogen management - Steer compost 2011 | ecosystem: Environmental > Terrestrial > Soil > Agricultural land | place: USA: Utah...
ATGCAGGTCACGAAATCCCTGCGCCTGCGTTGTGCAGCCCGGTGTGTTGTCTTTGGGGTAGAAATACAGCACCGTTTTGCGGCCCTTGAGGGTGTCGAGCGAAATGTCTCCGTGCGTGGATGTGGCGGTGAAGGGCGGTATGGCTTCGCCCACGGAAATTGCGGTCATTCAGACTTCCTGTGCTGGAATCAGGGCGACGACGACGCGCCGCCCTTCGGACATGAGGATGTTGTAGGTACGCGCAGCGGCCTGGGTGGACATGGCTTCCACACCGATGCCCAGGCGCTGCAGTGGCGTGGTGAGGGCCGAGCTGAGCATGACCTGACGCGAACCGGTGCCGATGATCACCACTTCCACGTTACCCGTGGCACGCGCCGGAAGGTCGTCGAGGAAAGCCATGGGATCGGAGCCGGCCGTTTCCACACCTGCCATTTCTTGCAGTGCAGCAAGGGTCAGCTGCGCGATGTCTTCGATGGCCCAGGGTTCGATGGGGCCTTCGGGTGAGAAACGTACCGGATGCCGGTACGAGGCCCCGTTGATTTCGATATAACCCGCCCCATATGCGGTAACGGTATTCAGCCCTGGATTGGATTCTTTCTGTAGTAGCAAGGGTGGCTCCCGAGTTGGTTCATCATAGCGCATGCGTGCGGCGTTGAACGCACGGCTACGGACGGTGAATCGATTAAACTAGATGCCATTTGCCGCGATCTGGCTCTTTACGCTAGATTATCGAGTTTGCCCGTTTTCATACTGCATTTCAGCCAAGGATCACCATGAGCACGTTTCCACGTATCGAGCGCTTGCCTCCGTATGTCTTCAATATAACGGGCGAACTCAAGATGGCGGCACGCCGGCGCGGCGAAGACATCATCGACATGTCAATGGGCAACCCCGATGGGGCCACCCCCAAGCACATCGTCGACAAGCTGGTCGAAGCCGTGCAGCGCCCCGATACCCACGGTTATTCAGTTTCGCGCGGCATTCCCCGCCTGCGCAAGGCCATCTCGGCCTGGTACGACCGCCGCTACGACGTGCAGATCGACCCCGAAACCGAGGCGATCGTCACCATCGGGTCGAAGGAAGGTCTGGCGCACCTGATGCTCGCCACACTCGATCGGGGCGACACCGTTCTGGTGCCAAACCCCAGTTACCCCATCCATATTTATGGTGCGGTCATTGCCGGGGCCAACATCCGTTCGGTACCCATCGCGCCGGGGCTCGATTTTTTCGAGGAAATCGAACGGGCGGTGCGCGAGACGATTCCCCGGCCCAAGATGATGATTCTGGGGTTCCCCAGCAATCCAACGGCCCAGTGTGTCGATCTGTCGTTTTTCGAGCGCATCGTTGCGCTGGCCCGCGAGCACAACATTTTGGTGGTGCACGACCTGGCCTATGCCGATATCACGTTCGACGGTTATGTTGCCCCCTCCATCATGCAGGTGGAGGGCGCGCGCGACGTGGCCGTTGAATTTTTCACCATGAGCAAGAGCTACAACATGGCCGGCTGGCGTGTGGGCTTCATGGTGGGCAATCCGCAACTCGTCAGTGCACTGGCGCGCATCAAGAGCTATCACGACTACGGCATGTTCACGCCCATACAGGTGGCGTCCATTGCCGCTCTCGAAGGCCCGCAAGACTGCGTGGCCCAGGTCGTGGCCCAGTACCAGAGCCGCCGCGACGTGCTGGCCAAGGGGCTGCACGAAGCCGGCTGGCCCGTCGATATCCCGAAGGCGTCCATGTACATCTGGGCGCGCATTCCCGAAGCCTATCGTTCCATTGGCTCGCTCGAGTTTTCGAAGCGCCTGCTTGCCGATGCGAAGGTGGCCGTATCACCCGGCATCGGTTTTGGCGACTATGGCGACGAATACGTGCGCTTTGCGCTCATCGAAAACGAGCAACGCATCCGTCAGGCGGTGCGCGGCATCAAAGACATGTTCCGTAAAGACGGTGTAGGCAAATGAGTTCCAGCAGGGAAATGGCTTCAATCAGGGTCGGGCTTTTGGGTCTGGGAGTCGTGGGTGGCGGCACCTGGAAGGTGTTGCAGAAGAACGCTGAAGAGATCGCACGGCGTGCCGGGCGGCGTATCGAGGTGGCGGCGGTGGCCGTGCGCGACGTTGAAAAGGCCCGGCGACTGCTGGGCGACAGCGACGTGCGCATCACCACCGACGGGCTCGAGGTGGCTCGCGACCCCAATATCGATATTGTCGTCGAGCTCATCGGCGGCGAGACGATCGCCAAGGAGTGGGTCATGGAGGCGATCCGCCAGGGCAAGCACGTGGTTACCGCCAACAAGGCGCTGCTCGCCTGTCATGGCAACGAAATTTTCGATGCGGCCAGCAGCAAGGGTGTGATGGTGATGTTCGAGGCGGCAGTGGCCGGCGGCATTCCCATCATCAAGGCGATTCGCGAGGGCCTGACGGCCAATCGCATCGACTGGATTGCCGGCATCATCAACGGCACCACCAACTTCATTTTGTCTGAAATGCAGTCGCGCGGCCTGCCGTTCAACACGGTGCTTGCCGAAGCACAACGCCTGGGCTATGCCGAGGCCGATCCCACTTTCGACATTGAAGGCGTCGACGCCGCACACAAGCTCACTTTGCTTGCCTCGCTGGCTTTCGGCATTCCTGTTCAGTTCGACAAGGCCTGCGTGGAAGGCATCTCGAAGCTCGAGGCCGAAGACATCCAGCACGCCGCCCGTCTGGGCTATCGCATCAAGCTGCTGGGCATCACCCGGCGCCGCGACGACGGCATCGAGCTGCGCGTACACCCCACACTCATTCCCATGGGTTGCCTGCTCGCCAATGTCGATGGCGCCATGAACGCGGTACTGGTGCATGGCGATGCGGTGGGGCCCACGCTGTACTACGGCCAGGGTGCGGGCGAAATGCCCACTGCGTCGGCCGTGGTGGCCGACCTGGTCGACGTGGCGCGCCTTGAATCGGCCGACCCGGAGCACCGGGTGCCGCACCTGGCCTTCCAGCCCGACGCGGTTAAAGATATTCCCATTCTTGGTGCCGACGACATCGAATCGTCGTATTACCTGCGCCTGCGGGTCGAAGACCGTCCGGGCGTGTTGTCCGAAATATCCCGTATTCTGGCCGAATCCGACATTTCCATCGGTTCCATGTTCCAGGAACCGTTCCAGGCGGGCGAAGCCTCTATTATTTTCCTGCTGCATCGCGCGCGCGAAGGTGCAGTCAGCGGTGCCATCACACGCATGCACAAGTTGCCCTTCGTGCGCTCGGAAGTGACCCGGTTGCGCGTCGAGGATCTGATATGAAATACATCTCCACTCGCGGGGGCATGGCACCCCAGCCGTTCTGCGACATTCTGCTGGAAGGGCTGGCTCCCGACGGCGGGCTGACCATGCCCGAATCCGTGCCCAAGGTGTCGGCCGCCACGCTGGAAGGCTGGCGCGCGCTGGGCTACGCCGAGCTCGCCGCCGAGATTCTCGGCACGTTCATCGACGACATTCCGGCTGATGACCTGTTGCAGCTGACTCGTGCCGCCTATGCACCCGAAGTGTTTCCCGGGCCCGAAATGGTGCCCGTCAAGCCGCTGAACGGTGGCATGAGCCTGCTGGGCCTGTCTGAGGGGCCCACGCTGGCGTTCAAGGACATGGCCATGCAGTTCCTGGGCCAGGTCTTCGAATACGTGCTCACCCGCCGCGGTGCCACGCTCAACATTCTGGGCGCCACCTCCGGTGATACGGGTTCGGCGGCCGAGTATGCCATGCGGGGCAAGCGTGGCGTTACGGTATTCATGCTGTCGCCGCAGGGGCGCATGAGCGCCTTTCAGCGCGCGCAGATGTACTCGCTGCAAGACTCCAACATTCACAACATCGCCATCGACGGCGTGTTCGACGACTGCCAGGATATCGTCAAGACGCTGGCGGGCGATCTCGAATTCAAGAACGCCTACCGGCTGGGTGCGGTGAACTCGATCAACTGGGCGCGCATTGCCGCGCAGGTCGTGTACTACTTCTGGGGTTGGCTGCGCGCCACGCCCGCCGGCAGCAGCGCGCACGTGTCCTTCTGCGTGCCTTCGGGCAATTTTGGCAACATTCTTGCCGGGCACATCGCCCGTGAAATGGGGCTGCCCGTGCGCCGGCTGGTGCTGGCCACCAACGAAAACAACGTTCTTGAAGAGTTCTTCCGCACGGGGGTGTACCGACCACGCTCGTCGGCACAAACTCACGCCACGTCCAGCCCCTCCATGGACATCTCCAAGGCGTCGAACTTCGAGCGCTTCGTGTTCGACCTGGTGGGCCGCGATCCGCAACGCGTGAAGTCGCTCTGGGGCGAGCTGGAATCTCGGGGGCAGTTCGATCTCGGCGCCCTCAAGCCGCAGTTCGAGCAACGCTACGGGTTCGTTTCGGGAACCAGTTCGCACGCCGATCGCCTTGCCACCATCCGTCGCGTGTACCAGGAAACGGGCGTGCTCATCGACCCGCATACCGCCGATGGCGTGAAGGTGGCGGCACCGTTTGTGGAAGAGGGCGTACCCATGCTGGTGCTCGAAACGGCGCTGCCGGCCAAGTTTGCCGAAACGATCCGTGAGGCCGTGGGCATCGAGCCGCCCGTACCCGAGCATCTGGCGGGGCTCGATGCACTGCCGCAGCGTGTGGTCAACATGGCATGCGATGCCGAGCAGGTGCGCAATTACATTCGCGAGTTTGCGCCGCTGCCCGATTCCGAAGCACCCTAGTCACTGCGCTCGGGGCTCCGGCTTTCACATTTCCTGGCGCGGCGCAGCAGTCTCGTGTGCCGCTGTCAGCGCCAGCACGGCATCGCGGCCGCTGCGCACCGCGCCCTCCAGCACTGCGGGGTAACCCGTGTCCGTCCAGTCTCCCGCCACCCAGACGCCGCGCCATGGTGTCCGGTTCCCGGGCCGCCTCAGGCCGGGTCGTGCCAGGAAGGTCGCACGCTTTTCCACGATCAGCGCGTGGCGGCTCACCTCCGGCATCGGCATCGCCAGCTGTTCGCGCAACTGCTCCACGACACCGGCGACGGCCGCGTTGCGCTCCTGTGCCAGCAATGCATCGGCGTCGCTCACTACCACGTGCAGCAGGCGCTTTTCCTGATCCTGACCCTGAAACAGCCATTGCCCGAAATGATTGCGTGTGCGGTGCTCGTGCAGCAAAAGCATGGGCTGCGGCAGATGCATGGGTGCCGCCAATTGGAACGTGAGCGTCGCGATGGGCGCGTGCTCGAAGGCATCCAGATCGGCAAGGAACTGTGTGCTGCCCGGGCAGTCGGGCAGGGTGGCCAGCAGGCGCGCGGTGGAAGGGGTGTTCGCGCACACCACTACGGCATCGTAGCGGTCGGGAAGGTCGTCCAGCGCCAGACCGCATGCCGACACATGGCGCAGTCGGCGCACGGTATAAGGGTGTCGTATTTCGAGCATGGGGGTGGCGTGACCCGGGTCGCCCGACGCGCCGGCTTCGGCAGCCAGCCGTGCCACCCTGGCCGGCCATAGCGCGGTGAGGTCGCAGCGGGGAATCAGCATGTCGCTCGCACTGCGATCCGGTGCGCCCAGGCTGTCGCGCAGTACGTGCGCAAAGAGCTGCGCGCAGGCGTGTTCCACGGGCGTGTTCAGGGTGGCGATGCACAGCGGCCCCCACAGCAGGTTGCATAGCCGCGGCGGCTGCTGCGCGCGTTCAAGCCAGCGTTGTACCGTGCAGCCGGGCGGTGTGCGCCAGCCCTGGCCCCGCAGGGCGGCCACGGCACGCAATGCCGCCAGCTTCTCAGGCCAGCGCAGCCCGCGCGCTGCCAGCAGTGCTGCGGCGATGTGCAGCGGGGCAGGCAGAGCGCGGCCCGCACGCAGGCGCAGTGTACCGTCGGCACTGTGCACGGTGAGCGGCAGGCGGTGAAAGAGGGTGTTCACATCCAGCCCCAGCTCGCGCATCAGCGCGAGCGTGGCGGTGTAGGCCCCGAGCAGAATATGCTGGCCGTTGTCGATCGTCGCATCGAGGGTGGGGGCATGTACGGCACGTGCGCGCCCGCCCAGTGTGGGGGCGGACTCGAATACGTGCACCTGATGGCCCAGGCGCCATGCCGTCAGTGCGGCACTCAGCCCCGCCCACCCCGCGCCGACGACGGCAAGCTTCATCGTGCCAGGCGGCGCGCCACCCAGTTACCGCCGCCCACCCACGTGCGCCAGGCCAGCCAAAACTTGCGGATGGGGGTGAGCGAAATGCGCTGATCCAGCACATGCCAGCCGTCGCGCTCGATTTCGTCGAGCAGCGTGGCATAAATGGCGGCCATCATCAGGCCTGCACGCTGCGCGCGCCGCTCTTCGGCAGGCAGAGCCCGCATGGCCGCCCGATAATGCTCGCGTGCGCGCTGTGTTTCGAAGCGCATCAGTTCCACGAAGCGTTCGGAATGCATGCCGTTCATGATCTCTGACGGCTTCACGCCGAAGCGCTCCAGGTCTTCCTGCGGCAGGTAAATGCGGCCACGCCGGGCATCGTCGCCCACGTCACGAATGATGTTGGTGAGCTGAAACGCGGTGCCCAACTGGCGGGCGTATTCGAGGGTGCCCGGTGTCACGGCCCCGAAGATGCCTGCCGACATTTCGCCCACCACACCCGCGGCGTGCCAGCAGTATTTGCTGAGCGCGGGCCAGTCGGGGTAGCGCAGCTGGTCGAGATCCATTTCCATGCCTTCGATCACGGCATACATCTGCCGGTCGGTAATGCCATAGGGCTCGATATGCGGCGCCAGCGCCTTCATCACCGGATGCTCGGCCTGGCCGCGAAACAGGGCATCGACCTGCGTGCGCCACCAGGCGAGCTTCATGCGGGCCACCGACGATTCGGTACATTCGTCCACCACGTCGTCCACTTCGCGGCAGAAGGCGTACAGCGCCGTGATGGCGCGACGCCGTTCCGGTGGCAGGAACAGGAAGGCGTAATAGAAGCTGGAGCCGCTGCGGGCGGCCTTTTCTTGGCAGTATTGGTCGGGGCTCATTGGAAGATGGATCTTAGCGCCATGCGCAGCCAGTCGGTGCGGCGCAATATCGGACGTCGCTCGAAGACGTCATAGTTTAATTGTTCGAGGCGTTCAAGAATTGTCAGGCCGCCCTGAATCACCAGGCGCAGTTCCAGCCCGGCACGCCAGGGCAGGCGACGCGTGAGCGGGCGACCCTCGAGCAGCAGATTTCGCGCCCATTGCACCCGATCCATCATCAGCGACCGCCAGGCCGGAAGCAGCGCGGCGTCGGGGTGAGCGCCGGCGGGCAGGCGACCGGCCCGGGCACATCGACCGATCCATGCCTGCGGCACGCCATGGCGCCTGAGCGCGTCTTGTGGAAGGTACACACGGTGCTTGTGCCAGTCGATCGCGACGTCTTGCCAGAAATTCGTCAGTTGCAGGCCGGTACAGATGGCATCGGAACATCGCAGATTGTCGTCGGTGGCCCGGTCGTACAGGTGCAGAAGAAGGCGCCCGACAGGGTTTGCGGAACGGCGGCAATAGTCCAGCAGTTGCGTGTCGTCTTCGTAGCGCTGTGTCACCACATCCTGCTCGAAGGCGGAAAGCAGATCATGCAGCAGGTCGACCGGCAGGGCGTGGCGGCGCACCGTGGCTTCGAGGGGCTCGAAGATGTGCGCGTGCGGCAGCGGTCCGCGGGTGGCCGGATTCTGCCCGAACAGCTCGAGCGCATGGTGAAATTCGGCCAGTGCCGCCAGCCGCTCCTGCGGTGCGGCGTCGCCTTCGTCGGCGATGTCGTCAGCCGTGCGGGCGTAACGGTAAATGTCGCGCACGGCGGCGCGCAGGTGCCGTGGCAGCAGCAGGGAGGCGACAGGGAAGTTCTCGTAGTGGTCGACGGCCATGACCGGCAGAGTATAAGCTGTGGCGGCGGGTCTCTTGATGTGTACGCTTAACGAACCGGCGGCAAGTGGTTTAGACTCTGCTCTGGCGGTTCTGGGGCCGCCGTTCAAGTCGAGGAAGCACATGCCACGTCCAATAATGGCCACGATCTCGGTCGGGGCCATGCAGCACAATCTCCAACGTGTCGCCTCCAGTCTGCACGAACAGGCTCGCGGGCTGGGGCGTGAGGCGCCCCGGGTGTGGGCGGTCATCAAGGCCAATGCCTACGGGCATGGGCTTGCACAGGGTATTGCCGGTTTTGCGGCGGCCGATGGCCTGGCCATGCTCGACCTCGCCGAGGCGGTGGCGTGTCGCGAGGCCGGGTGGCAGCGGCCGATCATGCTGCTCGAAGGCTGGTTCGAACCGCAAGATATATCTGTTGTAGATACTTATGGTCTGACCGTCTCGGTACACGGCGAAGACCAGCTGCGCATGCTGGAACACGCCCGGGTAGCGCGTCCCATTCACGTCAACCTCAAGATCAATACCGGCATGAACCGGCTGGGTTTCGCACCACACGCCGCACAGGCGGCCTGGCAACGTCTGGTCGCATTGCAACGCAAGGGTGTGGTGGGCGAGTTGGGCAGCATGATGCATTTTTCGCGGGCCGACGACGATCCCGCCGTCACGCGCGATCAGCTTGCCGTCTTCAAGTCGTTGGCCGGTTCCATGCATGGCTTCGTAAGCGTATGCAACTCGGCCGCCACCCTTACGCCTGCATTGTGGGCACAGCTGCCGCCAGAACGTACCCAGTGGGTGCGCCCCGGCATCTGTCTGTATGGGGCTTCGCCGTTTGCCGACCGCAGTGCGGCCGATCTCGGCCTGCGGCCCGTCATGACGCTGTCGGCACGAATCATCGCCGTGCAGCAGTGCCTGCCGGGGGCAAGCGTGGGGTATGGCCATCTCTACACCGCCGAACACCCCACCCGGGTGGGCATCGTGGCCTGTGGCTACGCCGACGGCTATCCGCGGCATGCCGGCACCGGCACCCCCGTCACGGTGGCAGGCCGCGCCACGCGGCTGCTCGGTCGTGTGTCCATGGATATGCTGGCCGTCGACCTCACCCCGATTCCCGAGGCAACGGTGGGCTCGCCGGTCGTGCTTTGGGGTGAAGGTGGCCCGTCGGTCGATGCCGTGGCGCAGGCCGCTGGCACTGTGGGGTACGAACTGCTCTGCGCGCTGGCGCAACGGGTACCGCGGCGTATCGAACCGCCCGCATCACCCCTAACCGGTGCGGTGACGGGAATGAATGCCTTGGCAGGAGAATCCTGATGAAGAACAAGTGTGTCCTGGTGACGGGCGCGACAAAGGGCATCGGATGGGCGATCAGCCGGCGGCTGGCCGACGAAGGATGCCACGTGGTCGGTTTGGCGCGTCAGACACAAGAAATCGACTTTCCGGGCTATCTCTATCCGTGCGATCTTTCCAATGCAGGTGAAACCGAGGAAGTGCTTCGCGTCATCCGTGAAAAGTATCCGGTCGACGGCATCGTCAACAACGTGGGCGTGTTTGGTCACGCCGAACTGGGTGACATCGAACTCGCACACCTGTACGAGTCATTCGATATCAACGTGCGCGTGGCCGTGCAGGTCACGCAGGCGTTCGTGGCCTCGATGAAGGCGCGACGCGACGGGCGCATCGTCAACGTGTGCGGGCATCTGGGCCTCGGTTCCGCCGGTCACACCACGTACGGTGCGGCCAAGCAGGCGCTCATTGCCTGTACGCGCACGTGGGCGCTGGAACTGGCCCAGTACAACATTACGGTCAACGCCGTTTCGCCCGGGCCGGTTGAAACCGAAGCCTTCCGCAGTGCACACCCCGTCGGCAGCGAAGAAGAGCGGCGAGTGCTGGCCGGTGTTCCCATGGGGCGCTTTGCCCGACCCGACGAAATCGCAGGCGTCATCGCCTTTCTGCTTTCGGGTGAGGCGGCCTTTATTACGGGGCAGGTGCTGGGCGTCGATGGCGGCTACAGCGTGTCGGGCCATCACTGAGCTGCGCATGGCCAAAGCAGCACGCAGCCACTATGTTTGTTCCGAATGCGGCGGCACCTCGGCCAAGTGGTTGGGCAAATGCCCGGCCTGCGGCGCATGGAATACGCTGACCGAATCCCTTGCTGCCGCAGCGCCCGCACACCGGTTCGCACCGCTTGCCGGCAGTACGCCCGTACAGGATCTCGCCGATATCGAGGCCCGTGAACTGCCGCGCCAGCCCAGCGGCATCGCCGAGTTCGACCGGGTTCTGGGCGGGGGGCTCGTGCCCGGTTCGGTGGTGCTCATCGGCGGCGACCCTGGCGTGGGCAAGTCTACGCTGCTGTTGCAGGCGCTGGTCTCACTTGCTGCCACCGTGCCGGTGCTGTACGTCACCGGCGAGGAATCGGCCGAGCAGGTGGCCCTGCGCGCACGGCGGCTCGACCTGCCCACTCAGGGCACGCGACTGCTGGCCGAGATCCGTCTCGAAGCCATTCTCGACACCATCGCCGCGCAGAAACCGGCGGTGGCGGTCATCGATTCCATTCAAACACTCTACTCCAGTGCATTGAGCGCGGCTCCCGGCTCGGTGTCGCAGGTGCGCGAATGCGCCGCGCAGCTTACCCGGCTCGCCAAACAGACCGGTGTCACTCTGGTGCTCATCGGTCACGTCACGAAAGACGGCACGCTGGCGGGGCCGCGCGTGCTCGAGCACATTGTCGACACGGTGCTGTATTTCGAGGGCGATACGCATTCGTCTTACCGGCTGGTGCGCGCGTTCAAGAACCGCTTTGGTGCGGTGAATGAACTGGGCGTGTTCGCAATGACCGATCGCGGCCTGCGGGGCGTGAACAACCCCTCGGCGCTGTTTCTGTCGGAACACGACGCAAATGTCGCCGGCTCGTGCATCATGGCCACCCAGGAGGGCAGCCGCCCGTTGCTCGTTGAAGTGCAGGCGCTGGTCGATACGGCACACGTGCCCAATCCACGACGTCTCACCGTAGGTGTCGAAGGTACGCGGCTCGCCATGCTGCTGGCCGTGTTGCATCGCCATGCGGGCGTGGCCACCTTCGATCAGGACGTCTTCGTCAATGCGGTGGGAGGCGTGAAGATCACCGAACCGGCGGCCGACCTGCCGGTGCTGCTGGCGATCATGTCGTCGCTGCGCGACCGGCCCCTGCCACGTGGGTTGGTGGCCTTTGGCGAAGTGGGGCTGGCAGGCGAAATTCGCCCTGCGGTGCGCGGCCAGGAACGTCTGCGCGAGGCGGCCAAGCTCGGCTTTAGCATGGCGTTCATTCCGCGCGCCAATGCGCCGCGTCAGCCTATCGAAGGCCTGGAGGTCGTGCTGCTCGATCGCATCGATGCCGCAATGGACCGCCTGCGTTGAGCGAAGCCCCGAAGATCATGATTCGCGCGTCTGCCCAATCGTTTCGTCTTGGTGTCCAGGCGTTTCTGCGTGACTGGCGTGCCGGCGAGCTGCGCCTGTTATTGCTGGCACTGATGGTGGCCGTGGCGGCCATG
>Ga0079223_10002527_pt1 | contig 11358 bp, 15 predicted proteins | sample Stecom2011_FD_75072 | JGI IMG/M metagenome (GOLD analysis project Ga0079223, IMG submission 75072) | Agricultural soil microbial communities from Utah to study Nitrogen management - Steer compost 2011 | ecosystem: Environmental > Terrestrial > Soil > Agricultural land | place: USA: Utah...
AAGGGTCCCCAATCATTCCAGTGGCACCTCCAACCAAGGCTATGGGCTTATGACCTGCTTTTTTAAGATGAACCAATAAAATAATAGGAACCAAACTACCAATATGCAAAGAATCTGAAGTAGGATCAAACCCTATATAAGCAGTTGTGCTCTCTTTATTTAATTGTTCTTCAGTTCCAGGCATGATATCGTGTACCATACCTCTCCAACGTAGCTCTTCAACAAATTTATTGGTCATTATTTCTGTTTTAATATTTAATTGCGGCAAAGATAAAAATCAATGAATAATTACTCTCTCTTTATTAATAATTCTTTATTTTAGTTTCATGATATTAGTAACTGGAGGCACTGGATTGGTTGGTTCGCATCTACTGTACCAATTAACAACAAACAACAATCCTGTAAGGGCAATTTATAGGAATAAGAACAAACTCGCTTTAACAAAAAAAATCTTTTCCTATTAGAGAGAACTGGAAAGCTAGGTCTTGGAACCGCCTATATTAAAGGTTTCAAGTGGGCCCTGGAAAATAATTTCGATGCAGTGATCACTATGGATTGTGACTTCTCCCATGAGCCTGAAGCCATTGCGGAGTTTAGTCAAAAACTTCAAGATTATGATCTGGTTATCGGCTCTCGCTATATTGGCGGGATCAGAATTATGAACTGGCCATTTCACAGGCTTCTTCTATCCTACTTTGCCTCTATCTACGCTCGTGTGATTACTGGAATTACTTTCCTGGATTCCACTGGCGGATTTAATGCTTATTCGCGTAAGGCACTACTGGCCCTCAACCTGGATAAAATCTTCTCTGTTGGCTACGCTTTTCAAATTGAACTTAAATTCAAAGTCTGGTCTCTCGGACTTCCTTGCATTGAAATCCCTATTACTTTCTTTGAAAGAACTGAAGGCGCTTCTAAGATGAGTGGAAATATCATTTCGGAAGCGGTGATCAACGTCTTTAAGCTAAGAATTAAAAAGATCCTTGGAACTCTTTAATGCTTGAAACGCTCCTTCTTTTAGATCGAAAGCTTTTTTTATTTCTTAATGGGTTTCATGCAGAATGGTTCAACCCAGTAATGGAATTAGTTTCCAGTCAAGGAATCTGGGTTCCTTTCATTGGCCTTTGCCTTTATTTTGCTTATAAAAATTTTCCCAAAAGTCAGTTCGGTATCTTTCTTCTTTTTCTCACACTACTGCTGATTCTGACTGATTCAACTTCTTCTTATGTTCTTAAAAATCTCACAGAACGCTTACGTCCTTGTCGTGATTTGGATTTAAAACCTCTTATTTATTCATTCGGACAAAGATGTGGCGGGCGCTTTGGTTTTGTCTCTTCTCATGCAGCTAATTCATTGGCCTTAAGTCTCTTTTGTTTTAGAACAATTCCGATGCCACGTTACCTGGCCTACTCATTAATTGCTCTTGCTCTTCTGGTAAGTTACTCCCGGATCTACTTGGGTGTTCATTATCCGGGAGACGTTTTGGGAGGATTTGCTGTGGCCTTATTCTGGACGGGAAGTTTTACATATTTTTGGAAAAACCTTAAGGGGCAAGCCTGTTAAGTTCCCACTTTCCATCTTTTAGACGATAGCTAACTCTGTCATGTAATCGATTAACTCTTCCATGCCAAAACTCCATATAGTCAGGAGTGATAGCATATCCACCCCAGTGCTTAGGTCTTGGGATGACTTCGACCTTTTCATATTCAATAACAGCTTTATCAAATAACTCTTGCAGTTCTTTGGCCGTAATAACTTGTGATTGAGGGGAAGCAATCGCACCTAGTTGACTACCACGAGGGCGCTTTTGAAAATAAGCATCAGAAACTTCTTCACTTACTTTTTCAATTGTTCCTTCTACGCGAATTTGTTTTCCAATAGAACCCCACCAGAAATTCATAGATACATAACGTTCATTTTCTACTTCTAGTCCTTTCGCACTTCGATAGTTGGTATAGAAAATAAACTTACCATCATCAATTCCTTTAAGAAGAACAACTCTTGAACGAGGACGGCCATGATCAATCGTTGATAAAACGAAGGCATTGGGCTCAACACAATCCGACTTCAAAGCGCTCTCTAACCAAGCGTTAAAAAGCTCAAAAGGATTTTCAGGAATTGAATCTGGGTCTAAAGTATCATCTTCGTAAGTACCACGTAGCTTTTCTAAGTTATCATTGTTCATAACCTAAGATTTAGAATGAACTGGGTTATTTGTCATGAACCTTTTTTATCCCTCTTCAAAATGGATGCCTAATCGCGCGAGGCAAAGTTTCCCAAATTTTCACTCTTAAAACTTAATTGCATCTTAATTTGGGGAATATTGCAGAGAAGAAGCTAGCTAAATTCTTTCAAAAGATGAGTATTTACAGCAACTTAACTCTTTTATCCATCTTGCCTTGGGGAAATATCGCCACTATAGTCACCCAAAAATTCCACAAAGGATTTTAGCCCCGTGAAAATTCAACAACAAGCTCACATTACTATTATTGACGATGATCAGGATTTGCTGGATCTCCTGGGAAGTTTTTTTAGACAACGAGGTTTTCAAACACAACTCTATAACAATGCTGAGGAAGCTCTGATTGATATTGATTCAAAACGTTTGATTACTAACGTAGTAATTACCGATCTTAAATTACCCTCTATGACAGGGCTCGATTTCATAAAGAAAATTAAAAAAAATAACCCTGAACTTCCTATTATTCTCATGACAGCAGAAGGCAGTGTGGAAACTGCGGTCGAAGCAATCGACAACGGTGCTTATGACTTTGTTCTCAAACCTCTTCACACTCCTCAACTCCTTATCTCTGTTCAAAGAGCTCTCTACTTAAATGAGGTGCAAGCTGAGAACACTAGTTTGAAAAGTATGTTCAATGACGATCTGGGATTAACAGGAGTTATTGGAAAATCTCCAGGTTTTAGAAAAGCACTGGAACTCGCGCGAAGAGTGGCCAACTCTCAAGCAAACATTCTCATCACCGGGGAGTCTGGTTCAGGTAAAGAAGTTATTGCCAAGGCTATTCATGAACTTGGAGATAAAAAGGAAGGACCATTCATCGCCATTAACTGTTCTGCTATTCCTGAGAACCTTCTTGAATCAGAACTTTTTGGACACGCCAAAGGTTCATTCACCGGAGCAAGTGATAAAAAAGTAGGGCTATTTGAAGAGGCGAATAAGGGTACTCTGTTCCTTGATGAAATTGGTGACTTGAGTCTTCCTCTTCAAGCAAAACTTCTTAGAGTTCTTCAGGAAAGGAAAGTAAAAAGAATTGGTGAAAACCATTACCGAGATATTACTGCTCGCATTATCTGTGCAACTCATAAAGATCTGCAGAAAGAAGTAGCCGAAGGAAATTTCAGAGAAGATTTATACTTTCGCTTAAACGTTATTCCCATCTACATTCCTCCTCTGCGGGAAAGAAAAGAAGATATTCTTCCTCTGAGTGAATATTTTCTAAAAAAGTTTGCCACTATGAACAACATGAATGTTAAGGGCTTTACTAAAGATGCCATTCGCAAACTGGAAAATAATGAATGGAAGGGAAACGTCCGTGAACTTGAAAATGCGATTGAGCGTGCTGTTGTTCTTTCTACCTCAGATTATATTCAAGCAGAAGACCTTCCCAACTCTGATGGTTTTAGCAATGAAGAAAAATCTGAGCTGCCGTTTATAGACTCAAGCAAAGTGATGACTCTGGATGAACTTTCTAAAAAATACATCCGACTTGTTTTTGATAAGAATAATGGGGCTAAAGAACAAACAGCTAAGGACTTGGGGATCGATCGTAAAACGCTCTATCGAAAACTCAAAGAAATGAATATCAATTAATATATTTATAGACCCATGTTTTAAAACTATTGATATCTTCTGCCAAAGAAGTAAGGTCTTCATTTTGAGCATCTTCTTCCAGTGATAAAGCCAAGTGCTCCAGGTCTTTAAAACCGAATGTTCTCGCTGAGCCTTTAAGCCTATGGCCTATTTCCTTACAGATATCAAAGTCCTGTCCCAGCAGCGCTTTCTCCAGAGAGTTAATATCGTCTAATCTTCTTTTCAGATAGTTTTGAGCTAGCTCTTCAGGAATTTCCATAGCAACCTCCGCGAGCTATTGTAGCTATCCTTCTCAAATGGGCATGACTCTCTATTCCTCGTGCAGAGTGCTTGGGCTTTGTGGCCTTAATCTTGCTTCAAATTATGCGCATTCATGAGAATTTATGAATGCTATCAAAAATATACCTGCATTAAATTGGGATGATTTGTGTTATAAATTATTTTATGACACAAATTATTCCAGAATTAAAACCCGGCCAATCCATCGAATTATTAAAAGAACTGCATATTCTAACTCGTGAGGGAAAACTCAACCAGGATACTCGCAGAAAACTAAAACAGGTTTACCACCTATTTCAGTTTATTGAGCCTCTCTTACTTGACCTGGAAAATAGGGGTAAGTCTTATACTTTAGCAGATCATGGGGCGGGAAAATCTTATCTTGGTTTTATTCTCTATGACTTGTTTTTAAAAAATCATAAAGAAGGCTCTGTCATTGGAATCGAGTTTCGTGAAGAGCTGGTCAAAAAGTCCAGAGAACTTGCTGAGAAACTTAACTTTGACCGCATGGCCTTTCATCACTTAACAGTGCAAGACTCCATTCACAATGAGGCCATACCTGAAACCGTAGAAATTGTCACAGCACTACATGCCTGTGATACCGCGACCGATGATGCCATCAAATTTGCTTTAGAAAAAAAAGCCCAATACATCGTCCTTGTTCCTTGTTGTCAGGCGGAAGTGGCAAGCTATTTACGTAAAAATAAATCCAAAGTTCTAAGTAAAACACCATTGGTAGAGATGTGGCGCCATCCGATGCACACTCGTGAATTTGGCTCTCACATAACCAACGTTCTTCGTTGCCTTCAATTAGAGTCTCATGGTTATCAAGTCACTGTAACGGAGTTGATTGGATGGGAACACTCCATGAAAAACGAACTCATTATTGCTCATCAAAAAGAGTTACCGAAGAATTATCCTCGCAAGCGTTTAGAATCTCTGATGGATGAGCTACACCTTGAAGAACTCAAGTTTCGTTTCTTAGAGTAAGGGGCATAGTTCCACTTACTCTATGTGTCTTTCCTCCACATTCAGCTCTCAAAGTAGTCTCATTTTTTATTCAGGCCGGCATGATGATTGCTGCATCTGTAAGTGAAAAAAGCTTATGGTGTCTGTAGCTTTTTTCAAAATAGCTGTGTCTTTAACATCTTATTTTTTTCCTTCCTGACACCTTCACTTAGTCTCTAAACAGTCCCACTGCAGCTATAGGTCTCTCCTTAAAGAGAAGACCTGCAAAAAAAGGAGGGTACATGAATATTCATCAATCTCACATTAGATGGAAAGATTTCAAACAAGGAGTGCGTTCTCTCTGGGATCTTACTGATAGTGAGATCGAGGCCAGTGGAGGAGATATTTATAAATTAGAAAATATTATTATGAATAAGTATCAACATGAATCACCCATTATTATTCAAAGGATGATGCAACAACTTATCGACTCTTATGAAAATCCCACTGATCATGATCCCCGCGGTCTTTATCAAACAAGTTATGAGAGAAGACCACCTTCAAGGGCGGATCTTTAAAATGCTGAACGCACCAAGGAGACATCAGTGGCATATGTCCAATCCTCGAGAAGTCTTCTACTGTTCAGTGGAAATAATTCATCAATAAAATCATCAGTCGTGGATCCCCATAAAATGGAAGTGACATATCCACTCTCGTTCAGAATTGGGGCTCCGGAGTTTCCTCCTATTGCAGCACAGTTTTTAAAAACATAAGAGTGAGACTTCTCTTTTAAGACACACTCTAATTCAGTAATTCGAGCCTCAAAAAGATTAAGATGATCCACAACCCAAGCAGTAGCACTTTCTCCCGGACGTAACGGCTTAGTAGAACTTTTAAAAAATTTTATTTCCTTAAAATGACGATCTAATTCTAAAACAGCAACATCCAAAGACTTTTCCTCCAGAGGTTTAAAGTCTTCAAAGAGTTTTAAAACCTCTTGGCAACGAGCTACCCGGTAATCACCTTGAATATGAATGATGGCATAGGTTGAATCGCATTCTTCTTGAGTTGAAACACAGTGGGCATTGGTAATAAGTCGGTTAGATCTGGTTAAAAAGCCGGAACACAAACCAGAGAGATGAGGAGCCTTAGGATTAAGTATAAAAAGGCGGGCCAGAGCATCCGGACACTCCTTACCGTCTAAGCTTTCACAATGAAAACTTTGTTTTTCAAGAAGATTTACAATTTGTTCCGGAGTAATTTCTACAATTTTCTTTTTCTCATCATTGGACTTTCCACATCCAATTAAAAGCAAAAAAGCTAAGAGGTAAAAGACTTTCATGCCTACTCCTTGAGACTAGAAAGGTATGCCTTTTCACCACTTATGTTTCAAGACCGTTAGCATAGGGTTTATGCGCAAAGGAAAATGGCACACATGATGCAGTTATACACATCAAGGGGAGGAGAGCATGGATTGGAAGAAAATAGATCAAGTCGGTTACTACCTATTTGGACGAGGCTACTTATACTTTAATGTGATGATGGACGTTCTTGATTACTGTAAACAAACGCTTATGGGTCGCGAGCGCCAAAAACAAATTGAGTTAGAGGATAGTGAAGAGTGGAAAGAGTTTATGGAGTGGCGCAGCCGGCACGATTCGAACGTGCGACCTCTTGATTCGTAGTCAAGTGCTCTATCCAGCTAAGCTACGGCTGCATTTAAAGGTTTAATACTTTTAATCAAACATTGATCATTTTGCAAGGATTCATTCAAATTTTTTCCATTATCTATAAAAGTTGCCTATTTTTGTTTGCCATACCAAACACCATGGGCCATAAATTTCCCAACACTTTTAAAAAGGAAATTTATGAAATTCATCATTATTTCACTATTGGCCGCTTCTTCGGCATTTGCTTCAGACCTATGTAGCCGTTATGAGAATAACACTCGCTATTACACAGCTATTGAAACCGTAGCAGATTATCTAGGCTACAGCATGGAACAAGTTTGTCAGCATCCTGCTTTTCTAGACATTGAAGTTCAACCAAATCGTGTCATTACTCGTGAGGGCAAGGTAGAGCCACATGTAAAAGTTCAATTTCATAAGAATTATGAAAGTTGCTATTACCTTGTAAGAGATCTTGATAAGAAAGTAACTGATTCTCGTTGCTACTCAACGTTCTAATAAAAGCCCCTGAAAAGGGGCTTTTAATCTAGTTCCAATCTTCCATTGCCAATTTTAATAATGTAGCCGGAAATCTCATCCCCTGGCTGAAAATTACAACGATTGGAATAAATACGACCATTATAAACTTCCTCAATATCAAGAGGACAAATAACGTGCGGACGATAGGTTTGCCCTGATTGGCCCAGATTAATATCCAGTTTTAACCAACAGGCGTAGGGTTCACCCGCAATCGATAACACTTCTTTTACCACACTAGAGAACTGAGCTTCATAGGTTGAGCAAGCAAAAGTGGTGAGTGTAGATGTAAATGTCGCTAAAACTAAAAGGTATTTCATAGTATTCCCCAAAATTAGAATTAAGGATTTCTATGATCTCCTTTTTAAGAAGGCAATTAAGTTTTAGGTTAAGATTTTCTCAAAAACAAAGGCATCCTGCCCATCCGTGTAAAAGCCTTCAATCCTTCGAATTTGCTTAAAACCGAGACTCTCATAAAGTTGGATGGCCCTGCGATTATCAACCTTTACTTCTAAACGAACAGACTCATATCCCTTTAATGCTTGCAAGGCATGAACTAATAAGCTCTTTCCTAAGCCTTCCCCCCGACTTTGAGGACTAACTGCCAATGAATAAATCCTGGCTTTAAAGGAACCTTTTCTTTTTAGAATCAGAATATAGGCCAGAACTTTTTTGTCCTTCTCGAAGATCCAAAGGTCGTTGGAAGATAAAATAAATTTACGAAAAGAAGATCTTTTCAGTTGATCGTAGTTAAAGACCTCGTTTTCTAATTTAACCAAAGAAGATAAATCCTCTAATGAGGCTTTCCGAGTGATAGGGGGGGGAGGGGAGTGACTCATAAATTAACTCGCACCAAAAATTAATCGGTGCTAACCTTTGCATAATATCAACTTCAACACATTTTTGGGTGTGTGTACATCGGAAATTTTGTGGCAAATACTTTTGTCATTGTAGATAAAATCAAAGATTGGAAATCTTTCTTCCCCGCTGAAAAACTTTTAACATCACATGAATATCTCTCACTTTGGAATGACCCCCAAAGTGAAGTCTTGGATAAAAATAAAATAAAAGTAATTAACCTTTGTCGTAGTTATAAATACCTCTCAACCGGTTACTATACATCACTCTTGGCCGAAGCCAGAGGTCACACTGTTATTCCTTCGGTTAAAACGATCAATGATTTATCACGAAGCTTTCTCTATCTTCTTCAGACTGAAGAGATTGATTCTTCTCTGCAAAAAGCTTTCAGAGGAAAAGATCCCAGCAAGGAATATGTCTTTACCTCTTACTTTGGAAAAGCGGATTCCGTTGAATATATCGAAGTCGCAAAATATGTTTTTGAAAAGCTCACGATTCCTATTCTTGTAGTAACTGTTGAGTTTGATAAAATATGGAAAATTATTTCTGTAAAATCTCCGGGCTTTAATACTCTTACCGAAAAAGAAGAAGATTACTTCGCCCAGGCCCTTGATGAATACTCAACCAAAATATGGAGAAAACCAAAGTCTAAAAGAAAGTATCGATACGATCTGGCGATCCTTCACAATCCTGATGAAAAACTTCCTCCTTCTGATAAGAAGGCCTTACAAAACTTTATTAAAGCAGGAAAAGAGTGTGATGTACTTGTTGAATTAATAGAGAAAAAAGACTTCTCTCGCATTGCTGAGTTTGATGCTCTCTTTATTCGAGAGACCACATCTATTAATAACCATACTTTTAAATTTGCCAAGAAGGCTGAATCAGAGGGTGTTATTTGTCTTGATGACTCTATGTCGATTCTAAGATGTACTAACAAAATTTACATGCACAATATTATGGAGAGAAACAACATACCTTCTCCTAAAACTTACGTCGTCTCTTCTCTTCAAAAAGAACTTTTAAAAGAAATTCCTGAAAAGCTCGGCTTCCCTTTTATTATTAAAATTCCAGATGGGTCATTTTCAAAAGGCGTCTTCAAAGTGAAGAACTATGAGGAATATGAAAAGTATCAGGAGGAAATTTTTAAAAAGACCGCTCTGATTCTGATACAAGAATACTTCTACACTGACTTTGACTGGCGGATCGGCGTTCTTAATGGCAAGCCCTTATTCGCATGCAAATATTATATGACCAAAGGGCATTGGCAAATTTATAACCATGAAAAGCAAAATAAAAAAGGTTATGATGTAGGGCAATTTGAATCTTTCCCTATCTCCCGCGTTCCTAAATATGTTATCAATACCGCCTTAAAAATGGCCCACCAGGTAGGCGATAGCCTTTATGGAGTCGATATAAAAGAGCGTGACGGCAAAGCTTACGTGATCGAAATCAACGATAACCCCAACATAGATTCAGAGGTTGAAGATCTTATTCTCGGAGATGACTTGTATATCAAAATTATCCAGGACTTTGTAAACCGGATTGAGATGAACTAAAAATCTTCTCTATGAAGGAAACAAATGGGTTTAAAACAATCAAGAAAACGGAAACAAGTACTACATTAAAACTTAAGTGGGCCGTGGCCACCACCATCGAATCATTGGGAGCGATCCTTAGTACCCACTCTGTAAAGAGGGTAAGAAAAGGGTACAACAGAATGACACCAATGATGTTAATAAGAGTGTTGGCCACAGCGGCTTTTCTTGCATTTGTATTCATTCTAATTGAAGCAAAAAGCGCTGTGAAAGTTGTTCCGATATTGGCACCAAGAACTATAGGTATGGAATCTGCTGGCACCAAAAGTTTTTGTTGTACAAAAATAATAGCAAGCCCAGTAACAACGGTTGACGACTGAAGAATGATAGTAAGGAGAACGCCGACTCCAATACTAATTAAAGTATTACTAGTGTGAAGAAGAAGCCCTGTTAGAAGCTCTGACTCTCTTAAAGGAGTAATAGAGCTGCTAACCAAATCTAAACTAAAAAAGATAAATCCGAAGTAAAAAACACCCTTCCCGAAAACTTTTGCTTTAACAGGTAGAGCAGAGATCATCGATCCCAGTACAATAAATATGGGGCCGATATTGGTTAACTTAAAGGAAACTAACCATGCGGTTGCCGTAGTTCCCACATAAGATCCCAGCATAATCGCTGTAGCACCAGCAAAACTTAGCACCCCACTATTAACCATTGATACTGCTAGAGAAGAAATAGCTGTTGAAGACTGAATGATGACTGTAAAAATCAATCCAACAAAAAAGGCGATAAAGCGATTTGAAGTGAGTTTGGTCATGATCGCTTCTAGCTTATTTCCAGCGGCGAGCTTTAATTCCGCACTAAAAGCACTTAGTCCAAAAAGAAACAGAATAATGGCACTAAAAATAGAGAAAAAGATTTGATAATTTTCCATAACCAGACTTGATTGTTTAAAAATTTAATTGTGCTCATATAAGGTAGGTTACACAAGTACTTTTGTTTCTTTCTCTTTTACTTTGGCACATAAAGTGCTTGATGAGTAAGGAAGGGAGGAACTATGAAATTAAAAAGACTAACATCCTTAGGGAAAAGCCTATTTAGCATAGGGAAAGAAATTCTTAGCTCTCGATCAAATACTAATCCTGTACAAGAAAGCACCATAAAAGAAAATAAACCAACTGAGTCGATAGTAGAAGTCAGTCCAGAGCAGGAAAGACTTTCTAAGAAGTTTGAAATCCCGACAGCAGATAATCCTCTGGAGTCAAGCCGTCAGCAGTCTTTACACGACTCTCAAAATCCAAGTATTAAGGCCAATTATCACACCCTTAGTAAAAGTGAGAGGCTAAATTCAAATATGGGACAACGAAACTTCGATAACCACCAACAGAACTAGTCATTTACTTTAATCTTTAGCGCAGATTAAGCAGTCAAGTTTGTGGTACTCCTGTAGGTTTAAGGGAGATGATAAGTAAGCTGGAAATCCGTATTAAATCCATCCATCCGGTGCTCATATTGGGCTTTTGTCTGCTTATCACCACATTAGTTACCTTACTGTCCTATCGAACTGTTCATAATCGTCAGGTCGAAAGACTCAACCAGCTTTCTGAGGTTGTTACTAATAGTATTCAAGCTCGGATTGTCAGGTATGAGAACTCTCTTCTTCATATTCGTGCTTATTTTAAGACAGACCCACAAATCTCTC
>Ga0079223_10002528_pt1 | contig 11357 bp, 7 predicted proteins | sample Stecom2011_FD_75072 | JGI IMG/M metagenome (GOLD analysis project Ga0079223, IMG submission 75072) | Agricultural soil microbial communities from Utah to study Nitrogen management - Steer compost 2011 | ecosystem: Environmental > Terrestrial > Soil > Agricultural land | place: USA: Utah...
AGAGTCAAGCAAAAATAAGGATATGAAGAAATACAAATCTCTATTAGACAAAGCAATTAAAGAAGTTGCAGGGGTTCAAGAAGAGGTTGGGTTGGATTCTCTAGCTAAAGCAGGAGGAACTACCTTAGTTGCAGATATAATGAAAGAAGATGACAATATTGAATTAGTTAGCTTTTTGATTATTAAGGAATAAAATGAACTACAATACTATTTTAAATATTCCTGAAAGAGCTTTGATAAATAAGCGGTTGACCAAGACTTTCTTCTTAAGAAATTTTGAGTTATCTACTGCGGAAAAAAAGTTTTTAAATAATGATGTTCTTGGTATGTCCTGGTTGGCAAGTATCAAGACCTCCAACTCCAATATACCTGAATTTAAAGATGATAAATATCAATTTGAAGAACTACAAGTGATGATTGTAACATTAAACAATAAACTTAATGAATTACACAAAAGAGCATTTGAACTTCTTCAAAAGTATATCCCTTATCAGTTATTTATCATAGTAGAAGATACTGAAGAATTCATCATTAATGTTTGTGATAAACGAATCAATCTGAATGACAAATCAAAAAGGACTATTGAAGCTTACTATACCACTAGTATTATCTCTAAATTGTATAAGAATGAAATTACGTCAAAGTTTTACGAGAGTTTATCATTTACTCACTTAAACAAGACAAATCTAAAAACAGCCTATACTAGTTGGACCCAAGCAATAATTCAATATAAAGCAGCATGTCTAACTGGTCAATTTCAGAACAAGAGCCAATACAGAACTGAAGAAGACATGAATCTCTTGTTGAAAATTGAAAGAATTGAGCAAGAAATTATTAGTTTAACTAGTCAGATTAAGAAAGAATCACAATTGAACGCTAAAGTTGACCTTAACATTAAGATTCAACAAAGCCGAAAAGAAATAGAAGCCATTAAAAACACATTAAGCCAAGCATAACATGGAAAAGATTAATAAAGGAGACGCACTCTCACAAAGTAAAGACCTCATACAAGAAAATATAGAAAAACTTAAAGCGCTTTTTCCGGAAATAGTAACAGAAGATAAAATTGATTTTACAGCTCTTCAAGAAGTCCTTGGCGAAGAAATAGAAGAAGGTGAAGAGTATTATCGTTTTACTTGGGCAGGAAAAAGCCAAGCAAGAAGGGAAGCACATAAACCAAGCACAGGAACCTTACGTCCTGCAAAAGAAGAAAGTGTTGATTGGGATAATACAAAGAACCTATACATTGAAGGTGATAATCTAGAAGTGTTAAAGCTAATGCAGAAAAGCTATGCTGGGAAAGTGAAAATGATATACATTGACCCGCCTTACAACACTGGAAAGGACTTTGTTTACAAAGATAATTATAAAGATAATCTTAAAAACTACCAGAAGTTAACAGGTCAAATTGATGAAGAAGGAAATAATCAAAGTACCAACTCAGATACTGATGGACGTTTTCACTCAAACTGGCTAAATATGATGTATCCACGTCTTAGGTTAGCTCGAAATTTACTAAAAGAAGATGGTGTTATTTTCATGAGTTTAGATGATAATGAAGTGGATAACTTAAAGAAAATAGGATGTGAAATATTTGGAGAAGATAATTTTATAACATCAATCTGTCACAAGTCAAGGGCTTCAGTATCAAATGATAAAATTCTATCGCAAAATCATAATCATATTTTAGTATTTGCGAAAAATTTTGAAGAAATATTTAAAAACAGAGCTCTTTTTGGATTGCCTGCCGATCTAAGTGGTTTTGATAAAAAAGATGATAATGGAGAGTATAAATTAGCACCAGTGGATGGACCTGGAGGAGCCCAAAAAGGGAACCCTTTTTATTCTTTCATGGGTGTTGAAGGTTATTGGAGATATTCTAAAGAGAAAATGGAATCTCTATATAAGGAAGGGTTTATTATTGTTACGAAAAACAATTTACAGAGAAAGTATTATTTAAAAGATGCTATTGGAAAAAGGAAAACAGATACTACGTGGTGGGATGAGCAATTGTACACAGCATCAGCAACTACTAAACTAAAAAAGCTAATGGGTGGTAATAAGTTGTTTGACAATCCTAAGCCAACTGAACTTATGGAAAGAATGATTGAGCTATCTTCAAGGGATAGCAATGATATTATTTTAGATTTCTTTGGCGGCTCATCCTCTACAGCTCATGCAGTGCTGAACTCTAATATCACTCATAATAATAACAAAAGATTTATTATTGTACAGTTACCAGAAAGTATAAATGAAAAAAGTGATGCGTTTAAATTGGGATATAAAAAAATCACTGAAATAGGTAAAGAACGCATCCGCAGAGCAGCAAAAAAAATAGCGGAAGAACATCCTGAAAAAGCAAAAGACCTAGACTTAGGTTTTAAAGTATTTAAATTAGATAGCTCAAATATCAATAGCTGGGATGGTAACCCAGATGATTTAGAAAACAACCTATGGTCTGCTGTTTCTAACATAAAAGAAGACCGAACACAAGAGGATGTGCTTTATGAAATACTACTTAAATATGGCTTAGACCTTACATTGCCTATTGAAGAACGTGAAATCGAAGGAAAGAAAGTCTTTAACGTTGGGTATGGAGCTTTATTTGTTTGTTTAGGAGATAATATCACTAACAAAACTGCTGAAGGAATTGGCCAATGGAAAGAAGAGCTTAATCCTGAAATATGCAGGGTAATATTCAAGGATGGTGGTTTTACAGATGTAGAAAAAACAAACTCCGTACAAACATTAAAGCGATTTGGTATCACTGAAATTAAAAGTATCTAAGAATTATGGAAAAGATTAAGAAAGGAGATGCTTTAAGCATGAGTAAAAATATATTAGAAGCTAATATTGCTAAACTTAAGGAATTATTTCCTGAACTAGTTACCGAAGACAAAATAGACTTTGATGTATTTAGAAGTGTATTTGGCGATGAATTCGAAACAGAAGAAGAATATTACCGCTTTACTTGGTCTGGAAAAAGTCAAGCAAGAAGAGAAGCGCACAAACCAAGTACTGGCACCTTACGACCTGCAAAAGAAGAAAGTGTCGATTGGGATAATACAAAAAACTTATACATAGAAGGAGATAATCTAGAAGTGTTAAAGTTGATGCAGAAAAGTTATTCTAGTAAGGTAAAGTTGATTTATATCGACCCACCATATAATACAGGAAAGGACTTTGTTTATAAAGATAATTACAGAGATAATCTAAAGAACTATCAAGAACTCACGGGGCAAGTTGATGAAGAAGGTAATAAAATGTCAACTAACTCTGATAGTGATGGTCGCTATCACTCTAATTGGCTAAACATGATGTATCCACGTCTAGTTTTAGCTCGTAACTTATTGAGGGATGATGGCGTTATTTACATATCTATTGGTGAGCAAGAAGCTCATAATTTAAGAAAAATATTGGATGAAATATTTGGCGAGTCAAACTTTCAAACTGAAATCACTTGGCAAAAACGATACACACGCAGTAACAATACTATCGAATTCACTACAGTGGTAGAAGCGATATTTGTTTATTCTAAATCATCAAGCTACATAGTGAATTTACTACCTAGAACTGAAGATGCAGATAATAGATATACTAACCCTGATAATGATGAGCGAGGAGCATGGAAAGGAGCTTCATTTCTTAATCCACTTAAGCCTTCTGATAGACCAAATTTATGTTATCCCATAAAGAATCCATATAATGGTTCAATAACTCACCCATCCTCAAATGCTTGGAGAAGAAGTGAGTCTGAGTTCCTTAACCTTCAAAAAGAAAACAGACTTTATTGGGGGAAAGATAAGTCTTCTAACATTCCGTCAATAAAAATGTTTTTAAAAGATGCTAGAGGTTTAACACCAACAAACTTCTGGAATCATGAATATGCTGGCAATACTGATTTAGGGTCAAAAGAGCTTCAGAAATTATTTGATTTAAAGGTTTTTGATTTTCCTAAACCTTCGCTATTAATGAAGAGGATTCTTGAACATAGTATAGATGGTGATGATATTGTTCTAGATTTCTTTTCAGGTTCAAGCTCATTTTCTCATGGAGTTTTTGAATATAATTTAGAACAAAAAGAAAACAAGGTGAGTTTCATTCAGGTTCAACTTCCAGAACCAATAGATAAAAAAAGTGAAGCTTTTACCGCTGGTTATAAAACAATAGCCGATATAGGCAAAGAGCGTATCCGTAGAGCTGCTAAAAAAATAGAAAAAGATCACCCTGATAAAGCAAAAGACCTAGACTTAGGGTTTAAAGTTTTTAAATTAGATAGCTCAAATATCAATAGTTGGGATGGTAATCCAGATGATTTAGAAAGCAATCTTTGGTCTGCTGTTTCTAATATAAAAGAAGAAAGAACAGAAGAAGATGTGTTGTATGAAATCCTTTTAAAATATGGTCTTGACCTTACTTTGCCAATTGAAGAAAAAGACATCGAAGGTAAGAAAGTATTTAATGTTGGGCTTGGTTCATTATTCGTTTGCCTTGGAGATAACATCACGAACAAAGTTTCTGAGGGAATTGGTAAATGGAAAGAAGAACTTAATCCTGAAATGTGTAGGGTAGTATTCAAAGATGGGGGGTTTACAGATGTTGAAAAAACAAATTCTGTACAAACATTGAAGCGATTTGGTATTACTGAAATTAAAAGTATTTAAGACATGAAAATTCAATTTGACAGTTCATTAGATTATCAAAAAGAAGCCATTAACTCTATAGTAGATGTGTTTCAAGGACAAGAGATTTGTGAGGCTAATTTCACAGTATATAGCCCAGAATTCCTAGCCAAACAGCATAACATTGGTTTTAATGAAATTGGTTATGGAAACCGCTTGACCATTAATGATGGTCAGCTTTTGGAGAATATTCAAAAAATACAATTAGCAAATGGTTTAAAACCATCTTCAAGAGCAGAAGTAGATAGAAAAAATCTAGACTTAACTATTGAGATGGAAACGGGTACAGGAAAAACATACGTTTATCTGCGTACTATTTTAGAGATGTACAAGAAGTATGGTTTTTCAAAACATATAATCGTTGTCCCATCTATCCCAATCAAGGAAGGTGTATACAAATCTCTACAAATTACTAAAGAGCACCTTCGAGGCCTTTATGATAATGTAAACTATAACTTCTTCATCTATGATAGTAGCAAGCTAAATCAAGTAAGAGATTTCTCAACTAATGATGGGTTGGATATTATGGTGATCAATATTGATGCTTTTTCAAAAAGCTTTAAAGACCCTAGCAAAGACAATAAGTCTAATATTATCCACAGGTACAACGATAGTTTAGGATACAAACCTTTAGACCTAATCAAAAACACAAATCCAGTTGTCTTCATCGATGAACCTCAAACAACCATGAGTACACCGATTCGTAAGAAAGCTATTGCAAGTTTAAACCCTTTAGCCACTATACGTTATTCAGCTACGCATAGAGAGAAAGTCAATTTAATGTATAAGCTTGATGCTGTTGATGCTTATGAAAAAAAGCTGGTAAAACAAATTGAAATTGGTTCAGTACAATCTGAGGGAACTCGTAACCAAGCATACATTCGTTTGTTGAATGTAAGGTCAAAGAAAGGTACCATAGAAGCTCAAGTTGAAATTGATGTTCTCCAGAAGGGAAAGATTCAGCGTGTTAAAAAGTGGGTTAAGCAAAACCATGACTTAGAATCCATTACAGATAGACAGGAATATGAAGGATATATCATTCGAGATATTTATGCAGCAGAAGGAAATGAGTACATTGATTTCACAAGTAAAGAAGAAATTATAAAGCTTGGTCAAGCAATTGGTGCAGTTGATGACAAACAAGTCAAAACAGCTTTAATTAGGAAAACAATTGAAGAGCATTTAGATAAAGAACTCGTGCTAAACCCCCAGGGTATAAAAGTATTGAGTTTGTTTTTCATCGATACCGTTTCGAAATATCGCCAATACGATGATGAAGGAAATGCTATAAATGGAGAGTATGCTGATATTTTTGAAGCTGAATACCTGAAGCTAATTGGTAAACCAAAATACATTAGTTTATTTGGTGAAATAGAAGATGTTGAACAAGACGCTTCTGTAGTTCATAACGGATACTTTTCGATAGACATGAAAAGTAAAGCCAGTAATAAAAAGGATAAATTCGAATACTTCAAAGATACTTCAGGAAGTGTAAAAGCCGATGAAGATACCTATGCGCTTATCATGCGTGATAAGGAAACCATGTTATCCTTCTATGATGGCAAAGATGCACGTAAGAAAGTACGTTTTATTTTCTCACACTCTGCATTGAAGGAAGGTTGGGATAATCCAAACGTATTTCAGATTTGTACTTTAAAAGATGCTGGAGGTTCTGAAATTAGAAGACGTCAAGAGATTGGTCGAGGTCTAAGATTAGCGGTCAATCAAGACGGAGAACGTATTTACGGCCATGAAGTAAATACTTTAACAGTAATGGCTACAGAAACCTACAAAGACTTTGTAGACAACCTCCAAAAGGAAATTGAAAAAGAGACAGGTATTAAGTTTGGAGTTTTAGAAAACCACAGTTTTGCTGGAATTGTATTAGCTCTTGAAGACGAGAATCCTGTATATTTAGGTCAACAAAAGTCAGAAGAAATCTACAAATACATACTTAGCAAAGATTATATAGATCACAGAGGTAAAATTCAAGATACTTTAAGAATCGATTTAAAAGAAGATAAAGTTGAAATACCTGAAGACATCACTACTGAGGAGCATGTTATTAAACAAATCTTAAGCACTCTTAAAGCTGCTGCAGGTAAACTTGAAATCAAAAATCAAGAAGATAAAAAACGAATCAAAGTAAACAAACGTGTTATTGATTCTCCTGAATTTAAAGCACTGTGGGAGCGAGTTAAATACAAAACAACTTTCTCAGTAGATTTTGACTCTGATAGTCTAATAAAAGAATGTATACAAGCTATTGATACTCGTTTGAAAATTTCAAGAGGTCGAATTCAATATACTAAAGCCTCCGTTGGAATAACAATAGGTGGTATTCATGCTGATGAAGAAAAAACTTCTATTTCAAATCTAGATGAAGAAGTTAGTGTTTTACCTGATATTGTCGGATACTTACAGAATGAGACACAACTCACAAGAAAATCTATTGTTAAGATTCTAACTGGGTCCTCACGTCTACCTTATTTCAAATTAAACCCTCAGAAATTCATTGAAGGCTGTATAGATATTATAAACGAACAAATGCGTTTACATATCATTGATGGAATCAAATATGAGAAAATAGGTGACGCGGAATTCTACAGCCAAGAACTATTTGAAAATGAGGAGTTATTCGGCTATTTAAAAAACAATCTAAAAGAAAGTGAAAAATCACCATATGATTATGTTGTCTATGACTCTAAAGTAGAATCAATACTTGCTGAATCATTCGAAAAAAGTGATAACATTGAAGTTTATGCTAAACTACCTAGTTGGTTTAAAATAGACACTCCACTTGGCACCTACAATCCAGACTGGGCTGTTCTTTGGAAGGATGGATCAGAAGAAAAGCTATACTTTGTTGTAGAATCAAAAGGTAGCACATCGGAATTTGACCTTAGACCAAAAGAGCAAGGAAAAATTGATTGCGGTACCAAGCACTTCGCTGCCTTAGGTAGTGAAATGATTGTCGCAACAGGAATGGAAGATATTGAGACACATGCGTTAAAATAGTGATCAAATTTTAAAAAAAATTGGAATACAATGCCCCCCTAAATAAGTAAATCAACCTATTTAGGGGGTCATTTTGTAGTAAAAGTCATTACCATAGATAATTTCTTGTCTACTATTAAATAAGTCATTAATTAAGTTCGAATAGAAAACTGTATTGTCATGATTTGCTGGTATTGCAGAAATATTTAATGTGAAAAATTCAATTACTGTTTTTTGTTTTCGTTTTTTGGTAGCCATAGTAGTTCATTTTTTTCTAAATATAACACAAATGTATAAGTTTTACTTTTAAGCCCTTATAATTACTTATAGCTTTATCATTAAGGGCCTAATCCGTCTACTCCTCCTAGTTTTCTCCTGTTTTTGCTACGGAAACAACACTATAAACAAGAGCATTCCAAGGTCGCTTTGTTATAGTGTGTTCCTGTGCAAAACAATTCCAAAAGCTATCCGTTTCCCACGGGGCGTGGCGTAATCCTTTCAATTTAAAGTTTACTCTTTAATAAAATACATTTCCGTTCCAACGCCCCACTACCGCATGCTTCCATACTTGTGTTCTATCCCATACTACTAACACTTCTCCATCGCAAACAACAACTATAGTTTGCTTGCAAGAAAGGTACGATATTCAACTATGTTCATAGTCGTCTACATTTATCAATAGCGGTTCTTTAACTTCAAGTAAAATACATTTCTAACTTTCATTCAATAAAAAGATGGAAGAAAATTAATATATTGTGAAGACTAAAACCTATACAATGAATAAAATCCGCCTTTTCAAACTTGCAAAAGAATTAAATGTCAATCCTAATGAAATCATAAGCTTTTTACGAAAAAATAGTAATATTAGTGGTCTTAATCGGAACACATTACTAGATAGCAAACAGTCTCTACAGTTAACACGACAATTTGGTGATGTAAAATTAAATGAAAAGCTTAATGAAAACATTAATTCCAAATTTAAAACCATCAACAAAAACTCTAAATCCAACTTAGTAACGATTGGGGAGTTATTCGAAGGAAGATTATTTAGAATTCCTGATTATCAAAGAGGCTTTTCATGGTCAGAAAAAGAATTAGACGCACTTTGGAAAGATTTAAACGATATTACTGGAGTATCCATGCATTTTACAGGCATTATTAGTTTAGAACCTATTGACAAAGACAACATTAATCGATTAACAAAAGAAAATAATATTTCTGAATCAGCTTTTACAAAAGAGTTAGATTTAGAAATTAACAATGATGTATATACGCCCTACTTTATTGTAGATGGGCAACAAAGATTAACCTCTTTAATTGTTTTGTTAACTGTTTTACTTGAAGAGTTTAGTGAGCTTGAAGACCATAAAGATAATTCTCAACTAATTAATGATCTTTTCACAACGAGTGATGGTGAGGTTTTTAGGTTTGGTTATGAAAAGGACACTCCCTCTCATCAGTTCTTATTGAATAAAATATTTAATGATAAAAATGTTGAAATAACAGAGCCGGAAACTATTTACACTAAGAACCTTTTAAAAGCAAAAGAGTTTTTTCAAGAAAGAATAAACCCAATACCGTCAAACAATAAAGAAGAGGAAATTGAGGATAATATAAGAATGAACATCAATCAAAAAGTTTCATTATTTAATAAAATTCAGAATAACCTGCTTTTTAACATACTAATATTAGACAATTCCCAGGTTGATATTAGTATGGTCTTTGAAACATTGAATTATAGAGGTAAACCACTTAGTAAACTTGAAATTCTCAAAAACAGATTAATGTTTTTGACTTCCAAAAAATATAAAGATGAAATTTATAAAATTAAGGAATACAGAGAGAAAATTACACTCGTATGGCTTGAATTATATGAGTGGCTTGGAAAAGGAAAAACAAATATTAATCAAATAGACGATGATTCTTTTCTTAGGGCTTTCTGGATAATGTACTTTAATCATGATGATCGCAAAGAAACCCGTTTTAGTGAATTTGAAAGTGACTTATTTGATAATAAATTTAAAATTAATGATACTTCTACTAATGTTTTTCTTGAACAGGAAAAACTTGAAGACATGTTAAACTCTATCTTATTAGCTGTTAGGGCATGGCATTACATCAACCATCCTAACCATAAAGAACAAGCTAATGAAGTATTCGTTAGTGATGAGTTCTCGTACTATCTTCAACTTCTAAACAAGATAAGTCAAGGAAAGTATATTCAACCTCTAATAATGTCTGTAATATGCAATATTTTTAATAAAGATGAAAATGATGATAAAACATTCAAACTTGAATTTATTAAAGAAGTCGAAAGGCATAATGCTGTACTTTTTCTAATTAACGGGAAATCTACCGATACTAACAGGGCACAAAGCTGGCGCTACTCAAATGTAGTTTTTGAAGCTAGGCATGGCAGAAAACTAAACGAACGGTTATCGGGGATTAACACGGATTATATAATGTCATTTTTTTCTAAATCAATAAATAAGTATCATAGGGTCGATCATTTTTCAGAACACATACATTCAAATAGAATGAATAATGAAAAATTCTGGGATTGGAATGGTCGTGATTATCTTCTATTACAATGGGAATGGAGTTTGAGAAATACACCTGTAAAAGAAAGGAATACATCTCTAAAATATAGGACATACCGTCTATATTCTCAAAATTCAGAACACAGCTTTAAACCACACTTCTTTTTAGATTTAGAACGAGCAAATCTTTCAAGTAGCCTTTCTATACAGAATAGTATTGGGAACATTTTTATTGGCAGTCCAATTCCAAAGAAAGTAAAAGACTTCAATGCTATTGAATTAAAATTTCAAAATGAAAATCAGTTTTTACTTCAAAAGAACAATCAAAAAATACAACATTGGTCTTATGAAACAATTCGACAAAGAGGTGAAGCATTCTTATCTTTTATAAGTAACCATTATAGAATTTCACTTGGTCCAGAAAACGAATGGAAAAAAATCATCCTCCAAGGTGTACAAGACAAATCAAACCTTTAAAAAACAAGAAATTATGAAACTAGGGAATTATTACGAAAATGTAAATTGTGAATCTTTTATCGATAAAGAAACAGGTCGTGCACGGATAAGAACTATTCCATGTGAAGCTATTCCAAAACCTATTTTGGTAGAATCTCTTAAAAAGTTTAGAGCTGACTATCCAATCGGCACTAAATTTACCACCAAGAATGTAAAGATTTGTAAAAAACCCGATGGTCGCATCTATGCTCGAGCTGAAAAGCAAATGTTGTATGTGATAGAATGACTAAGAAGTCTTCAAATTTCAGCTTATATCTTCATGTGTTGTAGCTTTACTAACAATTTTGTGTGTTGAATGCAGTCATTGTAGCTTTGTACTTCATAATAAATTTTATAAAAATGATAAAAGAAGTTCAACAACTAGAAAATGAAACTGTAAAGCTTTTAACAATGCTTTCAAAGCACCTAACAAAGGATTATAAGTATGAAATTAAAACACCTTGGCCTGAAGAAGATATTACCAGATCACAAACAGGTTTGGGTTTTATTTGGTGCGCAACAATTTGGTTAAGTGACTCATTAGAGAAACAAATACCAAATTTTCAAGAACTTGGCCAAACTATAGTAAGGTTTAATATTATCGAAGACTTTATAAAAAAATGTTTAAGTTTTATATCAAAAC
>Ga0079223_10002530_pt1 | contig 11352 bp, 4 predicted proteins | sample Stecom2011_FD_75072 | JGI IMG/M metagenome (GOLD analysis project Ga0079223, IMG submission 75072) | Agricultural soil microbial communities from Utah to study Nitrogen management - Steer compost 2011 | ecosystem: Environmental > Terrestrial > Soil > Agricultural land | place: USA: Utah...
ATAGATCGGGCTCGACGGATAGAGCAGATGATTGATCATGTCCTGAATCTCTCCTTCAGTATTAAACTCATAGGAGCTGTGTTTGCGTACCAGACTGTCAAAAGAGTTATCAAAGCCGATGATAGCCGGCTGCCTGGAACGAGGAATCCCCTTTTCATCAAGATAATCCATAACAAGGCCTGCAATCAGGTCGTTAGCGCAAACCCAGGCAGTAATGGAACTGTTTGAAAGAGCTTTGACTATCAGAGGTTTGCAATATTCATACAGGAGAACATCACGAAACAAGGTATTCATCTCCAGGCTGACCACCTGAAGCCGGTTTTTCAAACCGGATGGGATCTTCTTTGTAACCTTTTCCATCAGACATGTTACATCTGTATCCGTGTTTTCCAGAACCTGTTCCATGAAACCATAATCATTCATGAATTCACTGCGAATACAGGGATAAATCTCTGAGAAAGGATGAAATGCCTTTGCCGCCTTCTGCAATCCTTTAAGACGATTACGCGACCATGGGCTGCGGTGAAAAGGTGAAATATACGCAATGTGGCGATGGCCTTTGTTTAGAAGATACCTGCCTGCATCCAGCCCTGGAAGTATAGAGTAGCTGGAGTCAAAATAGGTCAGTTTTCGCCCATAAAAGCTGTACCGATCAACCGACTCCATGATTCCGCGGTCTTCTATCCATGCGGATACCGGAATGTCTGAGTAAAGGAGTCTGCGCAAACATCCTACAGAATCCTTCATATGATATGAAGAAAGGATGACACCACATATTCCGGAATTTTTAAGATGGAATTCAATCGACCGGCCTTGAGGAAGATAAAAAGCTGGTATTTCAAGATAATCATTATAGCCAATAATCTCCAGATCAATATTGTGCTGCAGAGCCGCGGATGAAAGCAGTCGATAAAATGTACGTTCCCTCTCGGAAACGACCTTGATTCCTGCCGGGCTCAGTGCCAGGGCAATTACTGCTATGCGACGCTTTCTGCTTCCACGATTGGTAAAAAAGAAATATTTAGCCCCGCTACGCTTGAGTATTTCCTGGTCAACCAGAACCGATAACACCTTGCGCATTGTCGGGTAACTTACATTGTACCGTACAGTAAGCTGATTTATCGGTGGCAATGGACGGTTGGTCCTGAACCTGCCGGATAGTATATCCTGCTTGAATATATCAAGAACTGCTTCCACCTTGTTTTGTTTACTACACGGAAAATGTAATGAAGAGCCCGAGTCTTTAACAAACGCAGATGGATAAATCCCGCTGCCCCATTTAGTGGTGATCAACCCATCATTTTTTAGTTCATCAATTCCACGGCTGATCGTTACCTTTGACACGCCAGCCATTTCTGCCAGCTCGCGAATCGACGGCAATCGGGTGTTAGGTGAATCGGATACAAGCGTTCTTATTACTTCAACAGCTTTTTTCAGTGCAGGTCTGTTGCATTTTGTTTTCATACAGTTTACATGATCCGGATGTCTTACAGTTAAACAGATATGAGTCGTTATAGTACAATATATTATACATGAAATTTTAAAAAAAACAGAGAAGTTAGTGAAACAGTATGACAATTGGATTAATAAGTGAAATTATTCCAGAAACAAGAGTTCAATATCTTTCATATATTTCTGTATACAGCTCATTAATAAGAGCTGAACTGAAACAAAAAATCCCTGGTTATTTTGCTATCGGGATATTTGCACACAGAATTATGTACACTATTTTGGACATAAAAGGAGATATTCAATGAAAATGAGCATTCTGATATCAACAGTTGCTTTTTCGATGGTCTTTGCTGCGGCTGGCAAGGTGAAACAGGAACAGTTGTCCATTTCAGTCGATGGTGATAATATTATCAATACCTTGCCTGATAATTTTTTTGGACATAATTACTGGATGTGGTGTCCGACCTGGGGGAACAGTATTGCCGGAACCGAGTCTGTTGTTGCTGATTTGAATCCCGCCATGCTGCGTCTGGGCGGAATATCAGTGGATGTGGATTATCCGGATAAGGTAAGTGAAGATGTACTGGCGGATTTTTACAACTACTGCCAGGAAGTGGGTGCAGAGCCACTTTTACAACTGCAGCTTGCTAATTCAACCAGTACTGAAGACCGGGTAAACAAGGCACTGGGTATGGTTTCCTGTTTTAAAACACTGGGTGAATTTACCTATGTGTCCATAGGGAATGAACCTGACCTGTATCCGGATAATCTGGCTACTAATCCCGATTATGGTGTTGAATACCTGAGCAGTTATACGCTGGATGATTATTGTACAGATTTCAATGCTGTTGCCTCTCGTCTCAAGGAGGAGTATCCGGATCTGAAGATTGTGGGTCTGGAGCTTTCACATAAATACAGTGAGTGGATACCGGATTTTATGTCCAGGTGCAGAGAATATGTGGACGCCGTTTCACTTCACTATTATCCAAACAGCGCTGATCAATGTAAATATCGCAATGTACACAATGATATTTCATCGATGCAGAATTTCTATACAAATGCGCGTTCATATATTGATCAGAATGCTGGTGGAAAAGAGATACCGCTGATTATTGGGGAAACCAATATCAGTTGGGACGGTGATCCCGAGCATTCAACATATGATGCTTCACCGGGAACATTCAATGCGGGTTTGTGGTTTGCCGATTTTGTTGGCATCTCCAGTGCACAGGAAATGTTGCTTTCAATTATGCCCTGGAGTATCAGAGAGGGGTGGACACTCGGTTTTCTGGATGGATCCCAAAAGCCCCGCCCGGTTTATTATATGTATCAGCTTTTTTCCACATATTCAAAAAAACACATGATTCATAACGAATCTGTCAATTCGTATGTAAGATCATATGGTTATAAGGATGATGAAAACAATGTTTCACTGTTTGCCATAAACTGGGATACTGTGTCATCATATACAGCCGATTTTACTTTCACAAATATTCTTTCCGGGTCGTCCTTTTCATACACAATACCTCCACACTCCATTTCATGCCTGGTATTTTCTGATAACAATGCAGATAACCCCAGGATAATCAAATACACCAAAGACATGGAGGGCGAACCGCCAACCTCGATACGAAACATTTTCCCCGGTACCGCCGTACAGAGTGATAAAATGTTAACTGCTTCATTTAACAGGAAACGAAACCTGCTGACCATCTCGACTTCCCGATCATACGATAATGTCACAGCAGAGATGGTGAATATTAGTGGACGATTGATTCATGCAGTTGATGTCGGTACAATTACACACGGAAGATCTTCTTTTTCCATATCCGGCAAAAACTCAGCTTTGGGAATTTATGTTATCCGATTACTTTCTGATAAAAAGGTGATCTTTACCGGTAAGGTGCAATAACACAATTTTTTATGATACAATATCTGGTTAGCTGTGCCATATCTCATAGTATAATACGTTTAATTTGGAATTGATAAATTAAGATCAGATTACCAGATTTGTCAAGCGAACTATGTGTGTTTTAAAAGATTTTCATGTCCGCCGAGCGCACACGACCCCCGCGGTAATCTGTTGCAGCTCTGATACTCCTGTTTGGGGGCGTGTGGAATCCTGTGAATAGTTCCGTTTTTTTATGTAAATAAAAGGTTTTTGTCTCAAATTCGAAGGCAACACGGCTCGCATTCTGACGTTCTAAACCGTAAGCCGCAGCAGTAGCTAATATAGGACACATGCCTTACCAGGTCGATTTCTGATATATTCTCAATTCCAAATTAATAATTCACAAGATGCCCATGGGTCCCGTTCGCGGAAAAAAAATGCGGCCTTAAGCTAATAATATCCTTTACATAAAACCTTATATTGCGCTCGGCTGGATCGAATTTTAAAACAGATTACTAATGATTATTCAAATATTTCTAAAATGAAAATATTAATTTAATTAATTTCTTTTGCTTTATTATCTGATTATTATATTTTTAAACGATAATTTCAACTCCGGGTCTACAGATTTATTGTATTAAAATTGAATTTCCAATCAAAAATTATTTATTTTACAATCAGTCTTCTTTAATTCCACGAAAGGATTATTTATGTCTAAATCAGTTGTGGCCACCGCCTTAATTACCTCTCTTTTTCTTGGTCTTTGGGGTTGTGGAGGAACAATTACCAAAAAACCTCCAATAAATCTGGAATCAAAAGGAAAGCTTGCTCTGGTAAGTTATTCACTTAATAATTCAATCGTCGAAAAAGGTAAAAAGTCCGACTCCGGTCCCGGTTTACTGCAAAAAAAAGAAAAATATTTTGAAGATCATATTGAAGCTCTCGAAGGTATCCTTGATGATTTTCTGAATAATATGAATGATGTTTTCGGTAATGCACCTGTAATTGATATTGCTTCTGTTACAGATAATGAAACTTATCAAAACCTAACAAAACATATACCTAAAAAGATGATGGGAAAAGATGTTGCTCCTGGTGCAGATAAATTAATCGTAAAAGGTGTAAACTATGTTTCTAAAGCAGATACCGAAAAACTGGATAAATTAGCTCAGGAACTCGGAGTTGATCTGCTTGTTTTAGTTGAAAATCAGGCAGAGTATTCAATGTCTGGTGGTGTGGGACTGAAAATGGGATCTTTGTCTCTAAGAGGTGGAGCCGCTACATTAACCCTCAAGACAAATCTGAGTTTGTATGAGCCAGGACAAGGTATTATCCTCAATGAAAGTTTTTCTAACGATAGTGAAGAAAAAATTCCTATTGCACAGGGCCATGTCAATACGAAACACTATCCCAAATGCCTTTTATCCGCAGGAAAAAAGAACATTGATGCAATGAAAAACTTTTTTGTAGAACAGAAAAATCTTTCACAACAACCACAACAGCCATAACTACAATAACAGCCTGTGAAAACATATAGTATCTTATAATTAAAACAGGATGTCTCTGTTACATCCTGTTTTTTATTGAGATCAGTTTAAAACAACAGCTTTTTGTTCTTTTCTTTCCGCATACTCTATGCATACAACAGATAATCCGGCAGCATTCCCTGGAACTGTGATTGTACGAAAACAGGGACCCTCACCACTGAAAGCTCCAAGATGTTTTCCCTGAATCGAAAACAGATTTAATCTGTATGATCAATTATAGGAAATACCAAAATTTAGCTTGCCATTTCTACAATTTACAGAAAACTGTGGTTTGTGAGATTGAATAGCCTTATACTTACCAGCCCGGGTAATTGGTAAAGGTAAAGGTATTTTAACGGAATCAAGAATCCCGACAGATCTTCCCGAATTGTCAAAAGATTCCAGATACAAATTTATGGCTCCCGGTAATATTTGATATTTTTTTGTCAGTACTAGAGAATCCATTGGTGAAACCGTTATCGAATCTGCAATACCGATCTGACCCCCTGATGAATCCGTAAAAACTGCCCTTACAATACCAGGATAGAACAGGCCAAAATTACCAGTTAAATTCATAGTATCCTCAGTTTGTTCGGCTGCAAGATGTCTTGTTATGAGACCAGCGCTATTTACCGAAAGAATCGGTCCGTTAGAACGGGTTGCATACCAGTTCTCTTCAAGTTTTACCGAATCATTTGGAGAAAGTTGTTCAAGCGGCCCCAGAACTTCGACTTCAACCAGATCATAATCCTGATATGTATAAACCTGAACGGATGCACCACTGTCAGGGTATGTTTTACCCTCCTGGTAGGTAAATGTCTTAATATAAGCGTAACCGTTTGTTCTGTCAACGAAACCAATCCATCCGGCTTTACAGTCTGCACCAATTTTACCGACTTTTTTCAGATACTGAACACCCATTATATTTCCTTGTGCAACATCCGTTTTCCATTGTGTTGCATCGGTACCTTCATGAATATATTGTACGTATCCCTTTGCGCCGCCCAGGGTACTTGATGGATTCCGCTCGAAATAAACCCAGTAATCAGAACCTGCCTTACATCCGCTCTGAGTGATATCCCATATACCATGTTCCACTGTTTGTGTGCCTTTATTGAGCATGGTCATATCAACTTTTACCCGTGATGATGCCTTATACAGAGTAATAGTCCTTTTAAACTGTAATCCTTTATGAGTTGCATATTTTGGATCATTGCTGTCTTCTATCCGGCTTTCAAGATAAATTACAACTGAATCTGTACTGTTAACCAGTTCTGTACATGTATAGGGATTGAAATCAAGATTGGGTGGAGAGGGCCAGACAAAATCGGATTGCGGAGAGGGAAGAACCCTGAATCCTCCAACAAGGTCATTTCCTGAAGAAGGGACCTGATTGCCATTATGAACATAAATCGATTGATGAGATCCCAGGTCATACTGCATGACCCTGCCGCCAAGTTCAGGAACAATTGCAACAGTTACAATATCATTTTTTACAACATAAGCCGTGCCCCATCCTGATGTCCAGCCGTTATGACCTGTCTTTTTTTCAAGCACTACATCATAGGATTGTGCAATAATAAGACTGCAAATAAATGGAGCTATCAGTGATGTTTTGATTAATGATGACATAGGGTTCTCCTGTATAGGGTTAATTCTGTATTCCAAATGATTGTTTTTAATATATATAAAATCTGAAAGGTATAATCAAAGAAAGTTATGTTAACAGGATTTGCATTATAGCTTTGTATGAAAGGTCCAGATTCGGAGAAAAAACAAACCTGATCCTGATGACTTATTGACAATTTATGCTGTGTACAGACCTGGTTGAAAGCAGATGATTGTTTTGACAAATAATACAATTTGTCGAACGCACAAATATTCATTTTAAACTGTTAAAACGATCGGAAGAGGAATAATTAAGGTAAGATAATCATCAAGATTATTTGAGTCAGAACAGGTTTAACAGCTATGCGTCCTGCAGATACAGGACGCATAGAACTGAGATTACCCCGCAGTAATCTCTTTGTGGTATGTCTGAAGAGATTTCACGGTTGCAGCTTTTTTCTGCCATTCAGATATCCCCAGCGCTGTAGCTTTGGCAGCAGCAAGTGTAGTGATATATGGAACCTTATACTTGACAGCAGCTTTCCGTATATAGGAATCATCATACTGACTGAGTTTTCCTACAGGTGTATTGATAACCAGATTTATTTCCCTGTTCATGATTTTATCAAGAATGTTGGGACGCCCTTCTATAAGTTTTTTAATAAATTCTGATTCAATACCGTTTTCTTTAAGGAAAATATGTGTACCTTCAGTGGCAAGAATTTTCATTCCAAGATTCCTGAACTCCTGAGCTACTTCAAGTACAGCCGGTCGTTCTCTTCTGGAAACACTGATAAGTACCGCACCATTGACAGGCAAATCCTGCTTCGCTGCTTCCTGAGCCTTAAAAAAGGCAAGTCCAAAACTGTCTGCTATACCAAGGACTTCTCCTGTTGAACGCATTTCCGGTCCAAGAAGAGGATCAACTTCTGCTATTTTGTCAAAAGGGAAAATGGATTCCTTTACACCAAAATGGTTTATTGCCCTTTTTACCAGATCTATTTCAGAGAGTTTTTTATCAAGCATCAGTCTGGTTGCAATCGAGGCCATTTGAATATTGCAGACTTTTGATACAAGCGGTACAGTTCTTGACGCACGCGGATTGGCTTCAAGCACATACACAGTATCTTTTTCAATTGCATACTGCATATTCATCAATCCGACAACTTTGAGTTCACACGCAATTTTACGGGTGTATTCACTGATTGTATCAATATGATTCTGTGGTATGCTTACAGGAGGGATCACACATGCAGAATCACCCGAATGGATTCCAGCCAGTTCAATATGTTCCATAACAGCCGGTACAAATGCATCACAGCCATCACAAAGCGCATCCGATTCACACTCCAAAGCATTCAACAGGAAGCGATCTATTAAAATCGGCTTTTCCGGAGTAACTTCAACAGCTTTTGAAACATATTCCCGAAGCATCTCTTCATCATAAACCACTTCCATTCCACGGCCGCCAAGAACAAATGAAGGTCGTACCATTACAGGGTATCCGATTTTTTCCGCAATCACCAATGCATCTTCAAGTGTACCGGCCATATCAGATTCCGGCATAGGTATACTCAACCTCTCCATCATCTGTCTGAACTGATCCCTGTCTTCCGCAAGATCAATTGTATTTACGCTTGTGCCTAAAATCCTGACACCTGCCTCTGCGAGTTCTGCTGCAATGTTAAGAGGTGTCTGACCTCCGAACTGTACTATAACTCCATACGGTTTCTCCTTTTCGTAAATACTTAGAACATCCTCAACAGTGAGGGGTTCAAAGTACAGTTTATCGGAAGTATCATAATCTGTTGAAACTGTTTCAGGATTGCAGTTAACCATAATCGTTTCGATCCCTTCATCACGCAACGCAAAAGCAGCATGAACACAACAGTAATCGAACTCAATTCCCTGGCCTATTCTATTTGGTCCGCCTCCCAGAATCATTACCTTTTTACGGTTGCTGACAGCAACGGTATCTGCAACATTATAACTTGAATAATAATAAGATGCCTTCTCTACGCCACTTACAGGAACGGCATGCCACCCCTGAACAATTCCAATATTTTTTCGTCGTGTCCTCAAAGATTTTTCAGGTACAGAAAGCAGTTTTGAAAGATATCTGTCTGAAAATCCATCTTTTTTTGCTTTGATAAGAAGATGGTCTGGAATTTCGCTGTTTTTATACTTGAGTATCTCTTCTTCAATTTGTACCAGCTCTTCCATTTGTGTAATAAACCATTCTTTGATATTAGTGATTTTATGCAAATCTTGCACTGATGCACCTTTGCGCAGTGCTTCATACATTATAAAATGGCATTCACTTGATGGATTTTTAAGCAGGTTCAGAAGATCATCAAGAGAACGGGAGTTATAATCCTTTGCAAAACCCAATCCGTATCGTCCAATTTCAAGCGAACGGATCGCTTTTTGAAAAGCTTCTTTATAATTTTTGCCGATACTCATTACTTCACCGACTGCTTTCATTTGAGTCCCAAGCTTGTCCTGGGAACCCTTGAATTTTTCAAAAGCCCATCGTGCGAATTTAACTACTACATGGTCACCTGATGGTTCATATTGATCCAGGGTACCTTTACGCCAGTAAGGAATTTCTTTAAGTGTCAACCCGGCTGCCAGTTTGGCCGAAATAAGAGCTATGGGGAAACCGGTAGCTTTTGATGCAAGGGCAGAGGATCTGGAAGTACGCGGATTTATTTCGATAATAACAATACGGCCACTTTTTGGATTGTGCGCAAATTGGACGTTGGTTCCACCTATGACACCAATAGCTTCAACAATAGAATATGCCGCCTTTTGAAGTTTCTCCTGAACCTCACGGCTTATTGTAAGCATCGGTGCAGTGCAAAAAGAATCTCCGGTATGTACTCCCATAGGATTGACGTTTTCGATAAAACAGACAGTAATCATTTTGTTATCTGCATCCCTGACAACTTCCAGCTCAAGTTCTTCCCATCCAACAACAGCTTCTTCAATAAGGATCTGATTTATAAGGCTTTGGTCCAGTCCGCGGCCGGCAATTATCTGAAGCTCCTCGATATTATAGGCAATTCCCCCCCCCGATCCACCCATTGTATAAGCCGGACGGATTACTACCGGATAACCTATTTCACGGGCAATATTTTCTGATTCCTCAATTGAAAAGGCGAGTTTGCTTTTTGGCATATCAATTCCAAGTTTATTCATGGTCTCTTTGAATGCCTTGCGATCTTCTCCCCTTTCTATGGCTTCAATGTTTACCCCAATAACCTCTACATTATATTTTTCCAATACACCTGCTTTGGACAGTTCCTGTGAAAGATTAAGTCCTGATTGACCTCCAAGATTAGGCAAAAGCGCATCAGGACGTTCTTTTTCAATGATTTTGGTCACTGTTTTGAGATTTAACGGTTCTATGTAGGTTACATCAGCAGTCGTGGGATCTGTCATAATTGTAGCAGGATTTGAATTAACAAGCACTATTTCATAGCCAAGACTTTTAAGAGCTTTGCATGCCTGGGTTCCGGAATAATCAAATTCACAGGCCTGTCCAATAATAATCGGACCAGAACCTATAATCATTATTTTCTTGATATCATTGCGTCTTGGCATTGAACAGCTCTCCTTCCAGGAAATTTACTGTAATTTATAAAAAAAAAGGGCTGTTGAAACAGCCCTGTCAAAAAATTCGAATATAAAAAAAGCGGATTGAAAGTGTTAAAATCCGTTTGAAAATGAACGTTGTCTGGTAATTTTGTATATCTGAATGTATCTGAGTAATATTCTTTCATTTCACGTTGAAAAATAATTTGAAGCATGCCTGTTATTCAATACTTGGTTTATTAAAGTGTCGATCCTTTTTGCAGGATAAGGTTTCAACCGATTATTTTTATCTGAAAAATGACAATAGTCACTGACATAGATCATGAAACACACACGAACGTGTGTGTTTAAAAGAGAAATTCCCGGTTGCTTTATTCTTAATTAAGGTCGTATTAAGTTCGAATGATTCGACCTCTTTATTTTTTGGTTTATATAAATTTTCCTTCAGACCGAAGTCCCTGTATGAAACCCGGCAGGAAGTCGGTAAAGAGCTCGTAATAGCTGAAATCCAACTTCCCAGGTGGTTTTGATCTTTGCTACACACAAAAACCAGGTGCCCCAATCAAGTTCTTCAGATAATCATCTCTGATCAGATTCGGGCTCAGGAATTGTGCTTGTCAATCTTGAAAAGATCACTTACAGATTGATTGAAATGGAGGTGATTGATTGTTGATGCAAATCTTTGTGCCAGCGAATGGATTTTTACAAAATCCAGTGAACGAATTGCAGGAATGCAGGGTATGGAATCTGTGGTGTGAAACTCCTTGAGACCGAAAGATTTGTTTAATTCAATCAGTACCGGAATGTACTCTTCACGTAATTTCATATGGCTGACACCGATATAGATCTCATTTATTCCGTTATTATAAAGCCATCTGGTAGCATTGCATAATGAACTACCCGTAACAGTCTCGTCATCAGTAATAATGGCGATTTTTTTATCCCGGATATTTCCGACGACTCCCAGAAGATTGGCTTTGTCTTTTCCAGGTCTGAATTTATTTGCGATTGCATATGGAATATTCATTGCATCAGAAAAATGGACTGTAAATTTTGCTCCACCGGCATCTGTTGATACAGCTACAGCATTTTCAAGTCCTTTGAATGAATTGAAAATTTCCACAAAGAGATCGAGACTGCTTAAAGCTACAAGCATCATTTCCGGTTCGTAAAATCCATACAGGGATAACGTATGTGGATGGTATGTGAGATGAATATTTGCTCCCGCAGTTTTAAGTTGATCGGCAAAAAGACTGGATAATGTCGCCTCCCTGGCCA
>Ga0079223_10002532_pt1 | contig 11338 bp, 11 predicted proteins | sample Stecom2011_FD_75072 | JGI IMG/M metagenome (GOLD analysis project Ga0079223, IMG submission 75072) | Agricultural soil microbial communities from Utah to study Nitrogen management - Steer compost 2011 | ecosystem: Environmental > Terrestrial > Soil > Agricultural land | place: USA: Utah...
GGCCGCTACGATGGCCTGATCTCCCAGTTCGGCGGCAAGCCGACCCCCGGCGTCGGTTTCGCCATGGGCGTCGAGCGTCTGGTGCTGCTGCTGGAAACCCTCGAGCTGCTGCCGGCGGAACTGACCCGCGCGCCCCATGCCTATATCTGCGCCTTCGGCGAGGCGGCCGAGCTTGCCGCCCTGCAGCTCTCCGAGCGCTTGCGTGATAATCTGCCGGGCTTGCGCCTGCTGGTGAACGCCGGCGGCGGCAGCTTCAAGAGCCAGTTCAAGAAGGCCGACAAGAGCGGCGCCCGCTATGCCCTGATCCTGGGCGAGGATGAACTGGCGCAGCGCGTGGTGGGTCTCAAGCCGCTGCGTGATGACAGCGAACAACAGAACATCGGCTGGGATGCACTGGCCGGCCACCTGGCCGGGCTGCTGCAGCTGTCCGCCTGACGCAGAAGGAGAATCAGGGTGAACATGACCGAAGAAGAACAGATCGCCCGTCTGAAGGAGTGGTGGAGCCGCAACGGCATGCCGCTGGTCACCGGCGGGCTGCTGGCCCTGGCCGTGGTGTTCGGCTGGCAGGCGTGGCAGAACCACCAGACCAACAAGGCGCAGGGCGCCTCGATGGTCTACCAGCAGCTGGCCGAGAGCGCCCTGGGCGGCAAGCCGGATACCGCTCGCATCGCCGAGCTGGCCGCGCAGCTGAAGAACGAGTTCGGCGGCACCCATTACGCCCAGTTCGGCAGCCTGCTGGTTGCCAAGGTGGCGGTCGAGGCCGGACGCCTGGATGAGGCCGCGGCCGAGCTGCGCGCCGTGCTGGACAAGCCGGCCAGCAAGGACCTGGAAGAGCTGGCCCGTCAGCGCCTGGCCCGCGTGCTGGGCGCCCAGGACAAGGCCGAGGAAGGCCTGGCCCTGCTGGAGGGCGAGGCGGACGCCGCCTACCTGGCCGGCCGCGAGGAAGTGCGCGGCGACCTGCTGCTGCAGCTGGGTCGCAAGCAGGAGGCGTTCGCCGCCTACAGCAAGGCCAAGGAAGCGCTGCCGCTCAACGGCGCCGCCGGCACCCTGCAGATCAAGCTGGACGACCTGGCCAACGGAGACGCCTGACGTGAGAACCCCCTGGACCTGGGCGCTGCTGTTGAGCGCGGCCGTGCTGGCCGGCTGCGGCAGTTCGAGCAAAAAGGAACTGCCGCCGGCCGACCTGCCGGACTTCACCGCGGAACTCAAGCTGCGCAAGGAGTGGAGCCGCTCGATCGGCGACGGCCAGGGGGATCTGTTCAACCGCCTGGTGCCGGCCGTGGACGGCGAGCGCATCTTCGCCGCCGACGCCGACGGCCTGGTGCAGGCCATGGACCGCATCACCGGCAAGGTGCTGTGGAGGCAGAAGCTCAAGCGCCCGGTATCGGGCGGCGTGGGCGCCGGTTTCGGCCTGGTGCTGGTCGGCACCCTGAAGGGCGAGGTGATCGCCCTGGATGCGGAAACCGGCGAGCAGCGCTGGCAGGCCAGGGCCACCAGCGAGGTGCTGTCCGCGCCGGCCACCAACGGTGACGTGGTGGTGGTACAGACCCAGGACGACCGTCTGATCGGTCTGGATGCCGCCACCGGCGCGCAGCGCTGGATCTTCGACAGCTCGCCGGCGGTGCTCACCCTGCGGGGTACCGGCGCGCCGCTGGTGACCCGCGAGCTGGCCATCGCCGGCCTGTCCACCGGCAAGGTGATCGCCGTCGACGCGCGCCGCGGCCTGCCGGTGTGGGAGCAGCGGGTCGCCGTGCCCCAGGGCCGTTCGGAACTGGAGCGCATCGTCGATATCGACGGCGGGCTGCTGCTGTCCGGCAACACCCTGTACGCGGTGAGCTACCAGGGCCGCCTGGCGGCACTGGACCTGAACAGCGGCCGCGTGCTCTGGCAGCGCGAGGCCTCCAGCGCGGTGGGCGTGGCCCAGGGCTTCGGCAGCGTCTATGTCAGTCAGGCCAACGGCACGGTGGAGGGCATCGACGAGCGCTCGGTCACCGCGCTGTGGAGCAACGATCAGCTGGCCCGTCGTCAGCTTTCGGCTCCGGAAGTGTTCTCCAGCTACGTGGCACTGGGGGATTACGAGGGATACCTGCACCTGATCAGCCAGGTGGATGGTCGGTTCGTCGCCCGCACCCGCGTGGACAGTGACGGTCTGCGCGCCCGGCCGATCGCCGTGGGTGGCTGGCTGTACGTCTACGGCAACGGCGGCAAGCTCGTGGCCCTGACCATCAGATAGGCGATACGGCGCCGATCCGCGCGCCGTTGTATGGAATGATCGGCCGCTGCCCGGGGCAGCGGCCTTCGTGTTTTCGATTTTCCGGAATGGAGAGCCGCATGGTTCCCGTGATTGCCCTGGTCGGGCGCCCCAACGTGGGCAAATCGACCCTGTTCAACCGTCTGACCAAGACCCGCAACGCCATCGTCGCCGAGTACGCCGGCCTGACCCGCGACCGCCAGTACGGCGAAGCCAAGTGGCAGGGCCGCACCTACATCGTCGTCGACACGGGCGGTATCACCGGTGACGAGGAAGGTATCGATGCCAAGATGGCCGAGCAGTCCCTGCTGGCCATCGAGGAAGCCGACGTGGTGCTGTTCCTGGTCGACTCCCGGGCCGGCCTGACCGCCGGCGACGAGCTGATCGCCGAGCACCTGCGCAAGCGCAACAAGCGCGCCTACCTGGTGGCCAACAAGGTGGACAGCATCGACCCGGACCTGGCGCGCGCCGAGTTCAGTCCGCTGGGCCTGGGCGATGCGCTGCCGATCGCCGCCGCCCACGGCCGCGGCATCCAGCCCATGCTGGAAACCGTGCTGGGCGCCTTCCCCAAGGATGCGGACGCCGAGGAGCGCGAAGCGGCCGAGCAGGAAGCGGTGGCCGAGGGCGAGGAAGCAACCCGCATTCCCGGCCCCAGCGAGAAGGACGGGATCAAGATCGCCATCATCGGTCGCCCCAACGTGGGCAAGTCCACCCTGGTCAACCGCATGCTCGGCGAGGAGCGCGTGGTGGTGTACGACCAGGCCGGCACCACCCGGGACAGCATCTACATCCCCTTCGAGCGTGACGGCGAGAAGTACACGCTGATCGACACCGCCGGCGTGCGCCGGCGCGGGAAGATCTTCGAGGCCATCGAGAAGTTCTCGGTGGTCAAGACCCTGCAGGCCATCCAGGACGCCAACGTGGTGATCTTCGTCATGGATGCCCGCGAAGGGGTGGTCGACCACGATCTCAACCTGCTCGGCTTCGTGCTGGAGACCGGGCGCGCGCTGGTCATCGCGCTGAACAAGTGGGACGGCATGGAGCCTTCCGAGCGCGACTACGTGAAGAAGGAACTGGAGCGTCGGCTGTTCTTCGTCGACTTCGCCGACATCCACTTCATCTCCGCGCTGCATGGCACCGGGGTGGGGCACCTGTACAAGTCGGTACAGGCCTCCTTCCAGTCGGCGGTGACCCGCTGGCCGACCAGCCGCCTGACTCGCATCCTCGAGGATGCCGTGCAGATGCACCAGCCACCGATGGTCAACGGCCACCGTATCAAGCTGCGCTATGCCCACCTGGGCGGTGCCAACCCGCCGCTGATCGTCATCCACGGCAACCAGGTGGACGAGGTACCCAAGTCCTACACCCGCTACCTGGAGAACACCTACCGCAAGGTGCTCAAGCTGGTGGGCACGCCGATCCGCATCGAGTACAAGGGCGGCGAGAACCCCTACGAGGGCAAGAAGAACAAGCTCACCGACCGCCAGGTGAACAAGAAGCGGCGCCTGGTGGCCTTCCACAAGAAGGCCGAGAAAAAGCGCAAGAAAAAGTGAGTCAAGCGCAACGGTAGGGCGGTCGGCGTCGTTCCGGCCGCCACCAGGGTGTGCCTGGTGCTGCGTTCGGTGGCCAACGCATTGCGTTGGCCACCCTGTTTCCACGTCTGGCCCATGGGCTTCCGCTTGCACCTTCCCGTTTTCCGCTTCTATGCTCGGTGCCCCGTCTCACTGGCATCGAAGCCCATGATCGACAGCAAGCTGCCCAACATCGGTACCACCATCTTCACCACCATGTCCCAGCTCGCCGCGCAGGTGGGGGCCATCAACCTCTCCCAGGGCTTCCCCGACTTCGACGGGCCGGACGCCCTGCGCGAGGCGGTCGGTCGCCATGTGCTGGCCGGCCATAACCAGTACGCGCCCATGACCGGCCTGCCGGCGCTGCGCGAACAGGTGGCCGCCAAGGTGCAGCGCCTCTATGGCCGGCCGGTCAATCCCGACAGCGAGGTGACCATCACCCCCGGCGCCACCCAGGCCATCTTCTGTGCCATCCAGGCGCTGGTGCGCGCCGGCGACGAGGTGATCGTCTTCGACCCCTGCTACGACAGCTACGAGCCCTCGGTGCAGCTGGCCGGCGGTCGCTGCATCCACCTGCCGCTGAGCCTGCCGGACTTCGCCATCGACTGGCAGCGCCTGGAAGACGCCCTGACCCCGCGTACCCGGCTGATCATCCTCAACAGCCCCCACAACCCCAGTGGCGCGCTGCTGGAGCGCGCCGATCTGGAACGCCTGGCCAGCCTGCTGCGTGGCCGCGAGGACATCTATCTGCTCAGCGACGAGGTCTACGAGCATCTGGTGTACGACGGCCGCGAGCATGCCAGCCTGCTGCGCCATGACGAGCTGTACGCGCGCGCCTTCGTGGTCAGCTCCTTCGGCAAGACCTACCACGTCACCGGCTGGAAGACCGGCTACGTGGTGGCGCCGCCGGCGCTCAGCGCCGAACTGCGCAAGGTGCACCAGTACGTGAGCTTCGCCGGGGTCACTCCGCTGCAGTGGGCGCTGGCCGATTACATGGCGGCCTATCCGCAGCACGTGGACGAGCTGCCGGACTTCTATCAGGCCAAGCGCGACCTGTTCTGCGGTCTGCTGGCCGGGTCGCGCCTGCGCTTCACGCCGACGCCGAGCACCTATTTCCAGCTGGCCGACTACTCGGCCATTCGCCCCGACCTGGATGATGTGGCCATGAGCCAGTGGCTGACCCGCGAGCACGGGGTGGCCTGCATTCCGGTGTCGGTGTTCTATCAGACGCCGCCCGAGGATCTGCGCCTGGTGCGCTTCTGCTTCGCCAAGCGCGAGGATACCCTGCGCCAGGCGGCGGAGCGGCTCTGTGCCGTATGAACCCGATGGTGAGGAGTCCCCATGACTGACAAACCCGACCTGCGTCTGGCCCTGGTGCAGACCGATCTGGCCTGGCATGAGGCGCAGGCCAACCGCGCGCGTTTCACCGACCTGCTGGAGCAGGCCCGAGGCGCCGATCTGGTGATCCTGCCGGAGATGTTCACCACCGGCTTTTCCATGGACTCGGCGGCGCTGGCCGAGCCGGAGGAGGGCGACACCTGTCGCTGGCTGAGGGAGCAGGCCGCGCGACTGCAGGCAGTGGTCACCGGCACGCTGATCGTCCAGGCCGCGGATGGCAGCTATCGCAACCGCCTGCTCTGGGCGCAGCCGGACGGTCAGGTGCGTCACTACGACAAGCGTCACCTGTTCCGCATGGCCGGCGAGCACGAGCATTTCACCGCAGGCGACGAGCAGGCGCTGTTCGAGCTCAAGGGCTGGCGGGTGCGCCCGCTGATCTGCTACGACCTGCGCTTCCCGGTATGGAGTCGCGACCCGCAGGGCACCGACCTGCTGTTCTACACCGCCAACTGGCCGGCGGCCCGGCGCAATGCCTGGAACCGCCTGCTGCCCGCGCGGGCCATCGAGAACCTCTGCTACGTGGCCGGGGTGAACCGGGTCGGCACCGATGGCCATGGCTACCCCTACAGCGGCGACAGTCAGGTGCTGGACTTCCTCGGTGACAGCCTGCTGGACGCGGGTGACGGGGACGGCGTGTTCCAGGTCAGCCTGAATGCGGAAAAGCTCGACCGCTTTCGCGAGCGCTTCCCGGCCTGGCGGGATGCGGACCCCTTCGAGCTGAAAGGGTAGGTCGGTCGGTGGCCAAGGCGCTGCCTTGACCGCCCCCCTACGGTCTAGCCAGCGCCAGGCCGGGCTTGCGACCCATTCGGTTCACCCATAGGGAACCCACGATGATCAGGCCGCCCACCGCCAGGCGCAGCAGGTCTTCCTCGGTGTTCCAGAACAGCAGGTTGATGACCAGTCCCACCGGTACGCTGAGATTGTTCATCACCGCCAGGGTGCCGGCGTCCACCAGGGTGGCGCCCTTGTTCCACCAGAACTGGCCCAGTGCGGTGGCCAGCAGCCCCATCCACAGCAGCACGCCCCACTGCGCGTCGGTGGTGGGCAGGCGCTGCGGATTGCCCAGCAGCAGCCAGGCCGGCAGCACGACGATCAGGGCGCCCAGGAAGAAGTAGCCGAAGCGGCGGAACAGCGGCACGTCGCTGGGGTGGCGGGCCACCAGCCGCTTGTACAGCACCTGCCCGGCGGCGAAGGTGAAGTTGGCGATCTGCAGCAGGACGAAGCCCAGCAGGAAGTCGCCGCTGACCTCGTCATAGCGGATCAGCGCCGCGCCGAACACCGCCAGGGCCGCGGCCAGCAGGGCCCAGCCGTTGAAGCGGCGATTCAGGGCATCGTCGATCAGGGTCACGTGCAGCGGCGTGAGCACGGTGAACAGCAGCACCTCCGGCACTGTCAGCACGTTGAAGCTGAGATACAGGCACAGGTAGGTGACGCCGAACTGCAGCGCGCCGACCAGCATTACCCCGCCGATGAAACGCAGGGGCACGCCGCGCCACAGGGTGAAGGGCAGGAAGGCCAGGGCGGCGAGCACCACACGGGTCAGCACCGCGAAGTAGCTGTCCACCTGGCCGGCCAGGAAGGCGCCGATCAGGTTGAAGGAAACCGCCCAGAGGAGGGTGACGATCAGGAGGTAATGCATGATGGGCTCCGTGCAGGAGCCACGACATTACCCACAGCGGCCGGCGACCACAACAGCCGGCTCAGCGGCGGGCGAGCGGCCCGCAGGTGGACAGGTCCACCTCGCCCACGTAGGGGTTGGCATTGCCCTGCACGCAGGCGATCTTGCGATTGCGCCACTGCTCCCACTCGCTGACCGGGTACTGCCGGTTCCAGATGTCGTACAGGCGCTGGTCCTGCCGCGACAGACGCAGGTGATAGCGCTCGCTCATGTACAGGTAGATGCGCGCGATGGCGCCGCGCGTGTTCTCCGGCGGCATGGCGGTGCGCTGCTTGAAGTCCACCACGAACGGGCAGGCGCCGTACTGGTGGGGCTTCTGGGTCAGCATGCCGAAGCCGTAGTTGCTGCGGTCGCCGTTCACCTCGCCGATCGCCGGTACCAGGTTGTGCAGGTCCGCCTCGGCACGGCTGAACACCGGATCGTTGGCGGTGCAGTTCCTGCGTCCGCCCTCCTGCCAGCACTGGCGCTGGTGGCCGATCACCCAGGCGGGGACCACATGTTCCCATTCGATGCGACTGGCGCGCTGGGCATTCTTGCGGGGCTGGTAGCCGCAGCTGTCCAGGTCCACCCGGTTGCCCTGGTAGCGGCAGCCGCAATAGAACTCCACTGGCCGTTCGGCATACAGCTTCCAGGCGATCTTCTTGGCTTCGGCGAAGGTCCGTGGCGCGTCGGCGAAGGCCGGGTTGACGGGCAGGATGACGAACAGCAGGGCAAACAGCAGGCGCATGGGAACTCTCGACAACATGACTGAGAGCGCATCCGTGCGCGTGGGTGGCCGATTCTAGCCTGCCGCTGGTCGGGCGTTGCAAGAAATACAAGGGCTTGCGGGCGGGCCTCGGCGGGTGGGTATCGTTCGCCACGGGAGCGGCGGCGGCCGGTGGTGGCAGAGAGCGGGAGTCCTTCGTTTGGCGCTGCCGCCGAGCCGGAGGGGGCTCCGCGGCGAACCGGCCAGGAATGACCGTTTTGCCTAAGTGTTTGTTCTGCTGGCAAAAAAAAATCGCTTCCGAACAAAAATTATGTTGACACGCCGTCGGTGCGAACCTAATATGCGCCCCGTCCTGAAGCACGGGGCTATAGCTCAGCTGGGAGAGCGCTTGCATGGCATGCAAGAGGTCGACGGTTCGATCCCGTCTAGCTCCACCAAACCTCTCTTGAGGTGCGGTTCAGAAGGTTTCGTCCCCTTCGTCTAGTGGCCTAGGACACCGCCCTTTCACGGCGGTAACAGGGGTTCGAGTCCCCTAGGGGACGCCATATTCAAGCGGGTCGCCACAAGGCGGTGCGCAACGTCGAAAGACGCAGGATTTTGGGGCTATAGCTCAGCTGGGAGAGCGCTTGCATGGCATGCAAGAGGTCGACGGTTCGATCCCGTCTAGCTCCACCAAATTCCACGGCAATCCGGTAGATGGCCGGTTTGCTCCTCGAAGGTTTCGTCCCCTTCGTCTAGTGGCCTAGGACACCGCCCTTTCACGGCGGTAACAGGGGTTCGAGTCCCCTAGGGGACGCCATTTCTTGCCCGCGAAGCTTGCGGGAATACAGGGTCGCCCATGTGGCGGCCCCTTTTGTTTTGGGTCAAAAAAATTGCGCGGCGGAGCGCTGTCGGCCAGGCGGGATTTGCCCGTTTCGTCTGGCCATGATCGAGGAGTATTGCGATCATGAGCAGGCTCCGGACCTTCATTGCCGGGGCGTCTTTTTCTACCCGAAACAGCGGAGTGCGTGCCATGAACCTGACGATGGAAGCGATCCTGCAACAGGCCCGTCCGGTTCTGCCGGTGCTGGTGATCGAAGAGGTTGGCAGCGCCGTCGAGCTGGCCCGCGCGCTCCAGGCGGGCGGCATCCGCGTGCTGGAGGTGACCCTGCGCACGCCCCGCGCCCTGGAGGCCGTGTCGCGCATCCGCGAGGAGGTGCCCGACCTGCTGGTGGGCGCAGGGACCCTGATCCATGCCGAGCAGTTTCTCGAGGCCCGGGACGCCGGCGCCCAGTTCGCCGTCAGCCCCGGCTGCACCGAGCGCCTGGCGCTGGCCGCGGAAAGCGTGCAGATGCCCTACCTGCCGGGCGTGCTGACGCCGTCCGAGGTGCTGGTCGCCCTGGAGTTCGGCTATCGCTCGCTGAAGCTGTTTCCGGCCAACGGCACCGGCAGCGTGAAGATGCTCAAGAGCCTCAAGGGGCCCTTCACCGGCATCCGCTTCTGCCCCACCGGCGGCATCAACGCCGACAACCTGCTCACCTTCCTGAGCATGCCCAACGTCGCCTGTGTCGGCGGCACCTGGATCGCCCCCGCCGAGCTGGTCAAGGCGCGGGCGTGGGATCAGATCACCCAACTGGCCAGCGAGGCCTGTGCGCTGGCCGCCAGTCTGGATGCGCAACGATGAATTGGGATCTGCCGAGCCCCTACCTGCTGGAACTTGAAGTAACGGCCGAGGACATCGACGGCCTCGGCCACGTCAACAACGCCGTGTATGTGAGCTGGATGGAGCGCTGCGCCTGGAACCACTCCCAGCACCTGGGGCTGGACCTGGCGACCTATCGCCGGCTGGATCGGGCCATGGCGGTGGTGCGCCACGAGGTGGACTACTTGGCCGCCGCCTACCAGGGCGAGCGCCTGTGCATGGGCACCTGGATCGTCGAATCCGACCAGCGGCTGCGGATGCTGCGCCGCTTCCAGCTGATCCGTCCGGCCGATGGCGCGACCCTGCTGCGCGCCCACACCACCTTTGCCTGTATCGAACTGTCCAGCGGCCGTCCGCGGCGCATGCCGGCGGAATTCGTCGAAGGGTACGGCAAGGCCCTGCTGGCCTGAGTCTCGCAAAGTAGCGGCGCGCCCCCTTGGCGCGCCGCTTTTGCAATTCAGGCCCAGCTGGCGCTGTCGTTGATCAGGTCGACCAGCTCGCGCAGGCGGCCGTGGTCGCGGGCGTTGAAGGTGAACACCAGACGCGGCAGGTCGCACAGCTCAGCGTCGTCCTCTCCCGTCTGGCAGCAGGGATGCTGGGTGAAGCCGCCATGCAGGCACAGGTCGGCGTACTCCTCGTGCAGCCTGCCCAGGGTCGCGTCGTTCAGCGGATGGTTCATGCGCAGGATGTATTCGCCCTTCAGCCAGCGGCTGGAGTGGTAGTTGCCGTAGAAGCGGGCGATCTCCGCAACGGCGTCCTCCGCGCTGTGCACCAGGCGCATCAGGTGCATGTCGCTGGGCAGGATGTAGCGGTGGCCGAGCAGTTGCCGCTGCATGAACGTCATGGCGTCCTGCCAGTAGCTGCCACCCGGCTCGTCAAGCAGGATCACCGGCACCAGCGGGCTCTTGCCGGTCTGGATCAGGGTGAGCACTTCCAGCGCCTCGTCCAGGGTGCCGAAGCCGCCGGGGCAGAGCACCAGGGCGTCCGCCTCCTTGACGAAGAACAGCTTGCGGGTGAAGAAGAAATGGAACGACAGCAGGTTGTCGGTGCCGTCTACCGTGGCATTGGCATGCTGCTCGAACGGCAGGGTGATGTTCAGGCCGATGCTGTTCTCCAGGCCGGCGCCTTCGTGGGCGGCGGCCATGATGCCGCCGCCGGCGCCGGTGATCACCATCAGGTCGCGCTTGGCCAGCAGCTCGCCCAGCTCCACGGCGAGGGCGTACAGGGGATGGTCGATCGGCGTGCGCGCCGAGCCGAACACCGTGACCTTGCGCCGGCGCTTGAACCGGTCCAGCACGCTGAACGAGCGCTCCAGCTCGCGCAGGGCCTGGTTCATGATCTTGGCGTCCCAGCGGTTGCGGTCGGCCTGGGCCATGCGCACCACGGTGGTCAGCATGCTCTTGTACAGCTCCCGGTTGGGGCTGCTCTCGGGCACGACCAGCTGGGTCAGCTCCTCGATCTTGCTGCCCAGGTCAATGCCGCCGACGCGGAAGGGGCGAGACAGGTAGTCGTCGGATTCAAAAGCCATTGAAACTCTCCGTTGCGAATTCGGGTTAGAGCGCGATGCGGTCGCCGGGCTCGGGAATGTTGGCTTCCCAGCCCAGGCGGTGGCGCAGCGCGCCCTGCAGGGCGAGCATCTTTTCCAGCTCGCCGTGGACCAGATGCAGTTCCGGTCGATTGTTGAAGCGGCTCACCCAGTCGAGCAGTTGCGACTGGCCGGCGTGCGCGGAGAAGCCGCCCAGGGTGTGAATCTGTGCCTTCACGGCGATCTGCTGGTGCAGCATGCGCACCCGCTCAACGCCGTCGACGATGGCGCGCCCCAGGGTGCCGCGCGCCTGGAAGCCGGTGAACAGCACGTGGCACTCCGGGCGCCACAGGTTGTGCTTGAAGTGGTGCAGGATGCGCCCGCCGTTGCACATGCCGGCGCCGGCGATGATGATCGCGCCGCTGGTGATGCGGTTGATGGCCATGGACTCTTCGGGCGTGGGCGTGCTGCGCAGGATCGGCAGCAGGTCGCTGATTCTGTTCACGCCCAGCTTGCGCAGGCGCTCCA
>Ga0079223_10002533_pt1 | contig 11336 bp, 8 predicted proteins | sample Stecom2011_FD_75072 | JGI IMG/M metagenome (GOLD analysis project Ga0079223, IMG submission 75072) | Agricultural soil microbial communities from Utah to study Nitrogen management - Steer compost 2011 | ecosystem: Environmental > Terrestrial > Soil > Agricultural land | place: USA: Utah...
AGATCCCGGGGGATAATGGGATTCTGCGAAAATCGCCATACAGGATCGTTACATTCCGCAGGACGCTCTTCCCAAGGGATATTAGGTAGGGCTTGCCCGATTACTAATTCTTTACTTCCTTTAATTGTACTTGTCATGTCTTCACTCCTCAGTAATCTTTTGTAACTAAACCGGTATACCAATTATATTACAAAGCTGTAAATTTTTCAACAGTTTTAAACCATTTAAATTTTGCATTCTTAATTTTCCTCTTTAAACAGGAGTTTTAGTTTAAACAATTTTTGGCCCACCGCTTAGTCTGTTTAAAATTTAGTTTTTGCCTGTAGTAAACCGGTTTCAATCCCTCCTCTTCTTCATCATCTGGACTTTATCTGGTTCTCTTTCTGCGCGGGTAAAAAATTTTGTCCTGTGTTGAAGAACCGCATAATAAAACCTGCGCCTTACGGCGCAGGTTAATCCTCTTTATTCACAATTTATGTAAGCATGAAACACTATCACAATTCATATAAGTGCGAAACAGCTTCCCCCCAAAATTTATTTTATTGCTCTAACCCAGCTTTCGCCTGTGAACTCATTACTTAACAAAAATACGGTACTTATTTTCTACAGTTTCCCCGTCCTCCCAGACAATTTCCAGGATATATTCTCCCTTCTTCATCAACATAACGGATACATCACCAAGAATAACCGTCGTCCCATCCGGGGCGGGAGTTACATTCCATTGATCTTTCCAGACCAGTTGATCATGGGTATCAGTGAGACGGGCTTTAACCTGCAGAGCGGAACCCCTTGATTCATGGCGATCATTACTGAGACAAATCGGAAAATGCAACAGTTCCCCTTGGCGATAGATCTCTTTTTTTAACAAGGCAAAAACATAAAGGGGGCGGTAACAAAGTTTTACCGTATCATAGCTTTTTTTCGTATTTCCCAGTGAATCAATGATGGACCAGAATGGCCCGGGGACAATACTACGCAAACAAAACAAGAACATTCCGCCGGTCGGATTATATTTGTGATAACGCAAACGATCTATATAAAACCTCAGTACCTCCCCTTGATATTCCTGTCCGGCGATGGCCTCCTCTTCCGAACTTTTCGTACTGGCATAAGCCTCTCCCATCCTGTGGAGATTGCGTTCTGTGTTGACTTCTTTCTCTGCGGAAATCTCTGTTTTTTCCATAGTCAATACACCTGGTTCTTGCAGAGAGATACTGGGTGCTCCAAACCAAGAAACAAACTTAATATTCTTCCGGGCCAATCCAGGCCGGTACCGGTCAAAGCTAAATGTACCTTCCTGATCCACGGATTTCAAAGGAAGCCCAGGTTCAAACGAGCTGCTGCAGAGCATGCCCCGTTTTCCGGAAAAAGGCCACACTGCCCTAGTAGGATCATGTTCTTTTAATTTTTTCGCCACTTGCTCACTGACTAACTTCAAACCGGAAGCAACGCGTTTGCCTTCCTTTGGGTCGGCCTGCTCCTCAAACCCCTTTACACTACCGGGGGACCAGAGAACCACGGATGCCCGGTTATAAAGAAACTTTACCATCTCGGCGGCCTGCTGAAGCGCGTCGGGGAAATGGCGTCCGGAGAATTCCGGGTTTAGTGGAAAATCCTGCCAGACCAAGATCCCGGCCTCATCTGTGGCTCTGTAAAACTCCTCGGGTTCAAGATGTCTATAACAACGCAAGGCGTTTTGGTTAGCGCCCTTCACCATGGAGAGGTCCCTTTCAAAAATTTGCCGCTCCAGGTCAGCCGGATAGAGGCAAACAGGCAAATAGTTAGCGCCTTTGATCAAGAACCGCTCTCCATTTAAGTAGGGGATTGATTCTTTGAGTTCAAATAAACGCACCCCAAACAAATCGGTCACAAGATCCAAAGTATACTGCTGATCCGTTACGCATAGGTCCACCTTATACAGGTTAGGCTCACCTAAATCCCAGGTCCACCAAGGTTGAACTCCGGTGGCCTCGAATGTTTCCTTGATCCGGTTAACGCCTTTGGTCAGGTGGATAGGAAACTCTAGGGCAAAATCAGAACCGCTGAAATTATGGGGGCTCATGAATATTTTTAATTCTGCTTTTAAATCTCGGGAGGCATACACCTCGGCTTCCAGCATTAGCCGACTCCTGTCACCGACTAATTCTAAGATGCTTAGTTTCCATCCATCGATATAAGCCGGGCCGGAGGTTAAAAGTCGAACCGGACGCCAGATCCCACCGGGATTATACTCCTCGGGGAAACCGGGGTATCCGGAAAAGAGACCGGTAAGTAATTCCTCATCCCCGGTGGATTTCGGAGAATCCACCTCCAAAACCACTAAATTCTGGTCTTTCAGGTAGGGGGTGATCTGATAATGAGTTGGATAAAAATATCCTTTAGCCCCGCCTAACGCAAAATTATTCAAATAAAGACGGTAGCGGTAGAAGACGCCGCCCACCTCCAGTCGATAGAGACGATCTTTTTCCGGAGTGAGAGAAAACTCTTTCCTAAAAACCATTTTTCCGGAGTAATTCTTAAAGTTTGCCGTCTGTTGCCAGTGTGCGGGAATACGCTGCATCGTCCACCCCTCGGACGGCGCATTCGCGTTAACCCATAGTGTGCTGAACTCCGTTACCGGATGAAGTTGCCATTCACCGCTAAGGTCGGTTATGCGGTTCATCTTCCAACCCCCCGAAAAATTTTCCTAATAACTTTATTTATCATTAGGCACGGATTTTCCTCTATTTTATGCTAACTTTTTCCGCCTTTACGATCTGGGAATCAGTTGGAGACGCGTCAGATCCAATCCAAGGCTGATCTTCTTACCCTCATCTATTCCTGCAATCTCTTTATCTACTAATACGCTTAACCTATGACCTTTAGACTCCACCTCCAACCGGCGATTATATACATGATACTCTACTTTTTTGATCTCACCTTCGAATTCTAAAATCTTGTCGGAGGAGGAATTTATATTTATCAGCAAGTCTTCGGGCCTAATCAGCAAATAAAAAGACTCTCCCTCATTCCAATTGGTCGGGCCCGTCTCCCCGGATAACCTGATTTCAAGTACGTCTCCGCCCTGAATCTCCATTCGGCACAGATCCTCCGGATGGAAACTCCGAAGTATACACGGGATTAAATTTGCCTCTCCCAAAAATTCAGCGACAAAAGAATTTTGGGGATGGTCGTAAACCTGTTGAGCCGTGCCAATCTGCATAATCTCCCCGGCCTCCATCACCGCCAGGCGATGGGATAGGCAAAGCGCCTCCTCCTGGTGATGGGTGACGAAGAGCGCTGTAAACCCCAGTCGGCTTTGTAGTTCTTTTAACTCCCCTCGCAAACGGCGACGCAACTCATAATCCAAGGCGGAAAAAGGCTCATCCATTAAAAGTACGAGAGGGCGAGGGGCCAAAGCCCTGGCCAGTGCGACGCGCTGCCTTTCTCCTCCCGATAGCCGGTGCACATCTCTTTTTTCCAAACCATTCAGCGCAAAAAGTTCCAATAACTCTTCCACCCTTGAGTTAATCTCTTTCCTCGGCAATTTTTGCAGTTTAAGGCCATAAGCAATATTTTGTCCCACATTTAAATGGGGGAAAAGGGCATAATCCTGAAAGACCATGCCGATCCGGCGCTTGGCCGGAGGAAGCCCGGTAATTTCCCTTCCTGCTAAAACAAGCTGTCCTCTCTCCGGTTTTTCCAGCCCGGCAATTAGCCGCAGTAGTGTTGTTTTACCGCAACCGCTCGGGCCGACGAGAGAAAAAAACTCTCCTCGCTGTACAGTAAAGTCTGCACTGAGCTTAAAAGTGTTACCGCCGGGAGAAACCGACGGATAGGTTTTTTCACATCGGATCTCCAGTAGTTTTTGGCCTGTTTTAATCATCGGATTCTCCTCCCCCAACCCAGTGCTGAGGCGATCCATTTCCTCTTCTTCTGTAGTAGCCTTCGATCAATAAGAAAATCAGGAATGAAATCAACATAAAAATTGTACCCAAGGCAGTGGCTTGCGCGAAATGATAGTGACCGATCAAACGATAGATGGCCACCGGTAGAGTAATAATCGCGCCCTGACCCAAAACCAGGACCGCCGAGAGGTCTCCCAGGGAGAGCGCCATGGCATAAGCCAACGCGGTCTGTAAGGCTCTTTTCATCATCGGAAGTTCTACCGTCCAAATGATCTCGAAGGGAGTAGCGCCTAAGGTGGCGGCGGCTTCCAACACCCTTTCCCCCAACTCCCGGCGGGCAGTACGTAGTATGGAATAGACCAAAGGAAAGGTCAGGAAGAATTGGGCCCAGATCAATAATAACCAGGCCGGTAAGGACCGCCCCGCTAAGAGCAGGACACCAAAGGCAAAGGTGAGAAAGGAGACCCCTAAGGGAAGTTGCAACCATAAGTCTCCCCTGCCCCAGGGAGTATTCTTCCTCATTCTCACCATATAAAAGGCGATACCCACGGTAAGCACGGCCACGGTAGCGGATAAACCCAAACTAGTTACCAGCACCGGAATAAATCCTTTACCCACAGCAAATCTAAATCCTTCACTAAAGAGTTGAACATAGTTATTCAGGGTAAAATCGCCCCCCGGCAAGCCCCTCTCTTGAAAAGAACGAGCCAATACCGAAAACGCCGGAGCGATAAAGAACAGCCCGACGAAGAGGGTATAAAGCAGAGAAAGAACCACTGCTGTCGGGGATCTTTTCCAAGAAAGTCTTGGCAGGGTTTTGCTTAATGCCCCTTGTTTTTGCATCCGCCGTCCAAACAGCGACTGGAGGTATAAAACACCACCTAAGATAATTATCTGCACACCGGCGATGAGGGCCGCCCGGTCAAAATGGAGTTTACTGTTATACTCAATATAGATGAGAACTTCAAAGGTTTTATATAAATAACCACCGAGAACCAGAACAACGGTGAAACTCAGAAAAGAATAGAGGAAGACCAAGGTAAACAGGTAGGCAATGGTTGGGATCAATAAAGGAAGGGTAACCCGAAAAAAAGTGGCGACCCGTCCGGCGCCCATGGTGGTCGAGGCCTCGCCCAACTGGGGCTGAATTCTCTCCCAGCTCTCTCCCAAAAGACGCATGCAAAATGAGAAATTATAAAAAACATGGGAAAGTATAATCCCCCAAAATCCGTATAAACCGGTGAACCTGAATCCGCCGTTAGGGTCCAGCCATGCCAGGAAATGATTGAGGCTCCCGTTCCGCCCGTAGAAAATGACCATGCTCAAGACCACAAGGATCCCCGGTAACATAAAGGGAAGAATTAGGGCGCTACGAATATACTTTTTCCCAGGGAAATCGTAACACCCAAAAAAGTAAGCCCCTGGTAAAGCCAAGATCAAACTCAAAGCTGAACTCAGAAAGGCCTCCTTTACAGAGAAAGTCAGAGTATTAAAGAAAACCGCCGAACGGAGGAAGCTGGCGACCTCAACCAAGGCCCCTCTTCCCAGAAAGGCCTTGCTGATTATGGTCAAGACAGGCAAATAGAATAGGATAAATAAACCGATATAGGGCAACGCCTGTCCGAAATTTTTTTTTGCGCTTTGTCCCACCTTGCTCAGTCCTTTATTCGTTGATCACTCTTTCCCAGTCGGCAAGCCATTTATCTAAATTTGCCTCTACCAGTTCCGGTGGGAGGTTCAACACTTTTTCGGCCCGGGCGGCAAGGCGAAAGCTCTCCGGTAATTCCACATCCTCTCTAACGGGAAGCATGAATTGGTTTTCCGGAAGCAGAGACTGAAATTTCACGGAGAGAAAGTAATCCAGTAGCTTCTGTGCCCCCTCCAAGTTTTGTGTGCCCTTCACGATCCCCACGCCTTCAATTTGGGCATAGGCTGAGTTGTCCAGAACCAACGCCTTGTATCTTTCTGTCTGGTCATAGAGGAGATGAAAAACCGGGCTGGTTCCGTAAGACAAGACGATTGGCGCCTCCCCGATGGTATACATACCATAGGCCTCATCCCAGCCGGGAGTGATGGCCAGAATATTCTCTTTCAGTCCCCGCCAGTAATCCAGATAACCATCCTCTCCGAACAGGGCGATGGTTGTTAAGAGAAAAACCTGTCCCGGGGAAGATGTCAGGGGATTCGGCATAATAATTTTTCCTTTGTACTCAGGAGCGGTAAGTTCTCGATGAGTTTTCGGCGCCCTGGCAAGACCCGCGCTGTCATAATTAAAAAGGACATAACCATAATCAAAGGGAGTTAAGCGAAACTCCGGATCAAAGATTAAGTCTTTACGGATCTGATCGGCGTCTTTTGGTTTATAAGCCTGAAAGAGGTCGGCTTGCATGGCCTGAACATAATAGTTATTATCCAACCCAATTACCACGTCGGCATAGGGACGGTTCTTATCCTGTAACAACTGATTAAATAGAGGTCCCGTATCGGAGAAGGACTTAAACTCAACCTCCATCCCATGCAGCGCTCGAAAATCTGCTTTCACTGCTTCAATCAAGGGAACCGGAAAACTGGAATAAGTATAAACGACCAGCCGGTCGCTGACTCCATACACCATACCGCCCAAGATCAAAAGGGCCAAAACCACTACAAACAACTTTCTTTTCATGATAAAATACCTCCCATTCCAAGGGACACTCCAGACCGTTTGGCACGCGCACGAACTTTCCCCCAAAAAAGAAACCCCCGCAAGGGGGTTATTACTCTCTTCCCTCCGCCGGCATTATCCGGATCAGGTTCAAGGGTATAATCTCAGCCCCGGCCTACGGAGCACCCCTTTGGCTTTTTTTATTGTCTGAGTTTTTGTTTAAGCACTCGACATATTTTATAATACCACATTGAAATACACTCATCAAGCAGATTTCATGCTTTTTCCACCAGGACTACAGCCTGCGAGGCAATACCCTCTCCCCGTCCGGTGAATCCCAATCCCTCGGTGGTAGTGGCTTTTACGTTGATATCCTCTACGGGAAGAGAAAGCGCCTGCGCGAGGTTCTCCCTCATTCGCGAGCGATAAGGCGCCAGTTTGGGGTGTTGGGCAATTATGGTCAGGTCGGCGCTAACCGGTTTGACTCCTGCTGCTTTCAGTAAAGTAATCACCCGATGCAATAAAACCAGACTGTCTATGTCTTTGAATTCATCGTCGGAATCTGGAAATAACTCTCCGATATCCGCCATTCCGGCGGCTCCCAACAAGGCATCGATCAGAGCGTGGGTCGCCACATCCGCGTCGGAGTGACCTTCCAAACCGATTTTCGCGGGAATCGCCACCCCGCCCAGAATGAGTCGTCTACCGGCAACCAAACGATGGACATCGTAGCCCTGTCCCACCCTGATCTTCGGGGGCCTAACGCCGCAACGCCCTTTCAACCTATCGGCATAAACCGCCTCCGCCAATTTCAAGTCTACAGGGGTGGTGATTTTGATGTTCTCTTCCGCCCCCTGTACCAGGCGAACGGGTTGCTTTATCCTTTCCACCAGGGAAGCGTCGTCGGTTCCGGTAAACCCTTCCGCTCTGGCCGCAAGATGCGCTTGCCATATTACCGGCCAGACAAAAACCTGCGGGGTCTGGATCGCCCATAAACTGTTTCTTTCTGGGGTAGCCCGGATATAACCCTCTTTATCCACTACCTTGATGGTGTCCTTCACTGGCACACCCAAGCAGGCCGCCCCCTGTTCTTGTGCGACGGCAATACATTCTTTGATGGACTGCTCTCCCACTAAAGGGCGGGCGGCATCATGAATAACGATGATTCTCTGCTCTTCCGGCAGGCGCCACCCCGGCCACTCTCCGGCCACGGATAAACCGGAGTATACTGATTCCTGCCGATTGGCGCCCCCCGGGCAAAAATGAACCTTCCCCAACATTCCGGCGACACGGACAATCTCCCTGATCTCTGCTTCAACGGCCGGAGAGACCGGGATGAAGAAGGCCTCAATTTCCGGTAAATCCATAGCCTGCAGGGTAGCGCCGATCACGGTTCCCTCCCCCAAGGGCAGAAGCAACTTTCCTTTTTCTGTTCCCATTCGACAGCCAGCCCCACCCGCCGGAATCACGGCCGCTGTTTGTCTTTCGTTCTTCTTCATCACTGCTAAACCTCTGTTCTAATTCTTTCTTATTGAGTTAAAATTCTTCTTTTACCCTTTTTATCCTTCCACTTAGGCTACCAATCGCCTGAAAGAACCTTTCCTCCGGTGGTGAACACTGGAAACTCTCACATAAAAGTAGATAAGGTAAAAGAACAAGCCATTCTGGAAAACACCTAAACACTGTGCTTTTAAAAATAAAGAAAACCGCCATTGGCGGTCCTCTTCAGACTATACGAATCAAGATCTAAGAAATTGAACTGGCTTTCGAAGACACCTGTTCTTTAGGTTTGGCAAAGATCATACGTCCAGCGGCTGTCTGGAGCACGCTGGTCACCCCGACCATTATTTCCTCCCCTATATATGGCCTGCCTCCGTCCACAACAATCATCGTTCCGTCTTCAAGATAGGCCACACCCTGTCCGTATTCTTTTCCATCCTTAATCACCTGGACCAAAACATCTTCACCTGGAAGAATAATGGGTTTAATGGCGTTGGATAACTCGTTGATATTCAAGACAGAAACACCATAAAGCTCCGCTACTTTATTCAGGTTGTAATCGTTTGTGATGACTTTGGCCTCCAGGACTTTGGCCAGGCGGACCAGTTTAATGTCGACGTCGGCCACGTCCTCAAAATCCTGATCGTAGATGCGAATGGCGACATTAGGCTCTTTTTGCATCTTGTTCAGGATATCCAGCCCCCGCCTGCCCCGGTTACGCTTTAGAGAATCGGAAGAATCCGCAATTCTCTGCAGTTCCGTAAGGACAAACCCTGGGACAATAAGCACGCCTTCCAAAAAACCGGTTTGGCAGAGATCGGCAATCCTTCCGTCTATTATGCTACTGGTATCAAGAACTTTGTATGTAATCCGTGAGTTGGATCGGATCTGTCTGCCCTTTCCTTTCTCCGCATTCTTAGGAATAGCGCCGAAAAAAGAGAAGACCTCCTCTCTTTTTCTTAAAGCGACTTTTGTGGCCAAGCCCGTACACAACAGCAAGATGAATAAGGCCAGGATCACACCGACAACACCCGGAAGCTCGGAGATTGGTAGGGTGAGAATAATCAGTCCGGCGATGATTAATCCGAAAAGTAGTCCGCAAGAACCGGTAATCAGCTCCGCTACGGTCGCCTTTTGCACGGCTTCCTCCAACCGCGCCCAAAATGCATAATATATAAAATAACATATAAGTACACCCGTCGCCACCCCAGCCAGGGTTCCTCCTAGATTATAGACCCAAGGTAGGTTAGGGAAAAACCGGAAAAATAGATAATGGCTTAAAACGCCGGAACAGACCCCGGAAAGGACCAAAAATACTTGTAAAAACAATAAGCACACCTCCTTTCTTGTAAGTTGTCCAAAATAAGAATTTTTATCCCTTTGCCGTCCTTATTTGCTTTCTATCTATACTAATACTAATCAATCATCAATTGATTGCAATCTGAATTTTAAAGAAAAAAAAACCGCCAGGTTATCCCTGGCGTTAAACGAAGCATTCATCAAGCAAGGCTTCGGCTTGGTCTTCTGCCATGTTCTGCGCTAAGACCAACTCGCTTAACAGGATCTGCCTGGCGTTTTCCAGCATCTTTCTTTCGCCGGTCGAAAGTCCTTTTTCTCGGTCCCGTAGAGAAAGATTTCTAACCACTTCAGCTACTTCAAAAATACTACCTGACTTAATCTTCTCCATATTGGCCCGATACCGACGATTCCAGTTAGAAGACATTATGGTATTTTCCCCTTTAAGGACCTCCAATACCTTATCGACTTCGTCTTCACTGATTACCTCTCTAATGCCTACCAGGTCCACATTGGATACAGGGATCATAACCTTCATTTCACCCATGGTTAATTTGATTATATAATACTCTTCGACATTCCCTCCAAGATCCTTTTCTTCTATCCCTTCGATAACTCCGGCTCCGTGCATAGGATAAACGACCCGATCTCCAATATTGAACATCCGGCTCCCTCCAAATAAACTTCTTAAAATATTATAGCATAGGGAGCGGTGATATGTCAAGAAATATAAATTTTAACAAAAACAAAGCAGAAAGTCAATAGTTTTTTTCAAACTCATTGTATGTAAAAATATAATAAGCCTTAGTCTATAGACATCAACCTTAAATATGCCGGTCTAAGAGTACTTGCTCACGCAAGCGACGCAACCCGTCCTTGATTGATTTTGCTCTAACCTCCCCGATCCCCTCTACCTCATCCAATTCTTCGATCGAGGCCCCGACGATGTTCTGTAGGTCGCCAAAGGTTCGGGCTAAGTTTTCAATGACCGGTAAAGGCAGGCGGGGAATCTTTCGTAAGATTCGATATCCACGAGGAGTAATTGAAGTTTCCATACTTACCTGTCCCGCAAACCCCAGTAATTTTGAGATGGAGTTTACATCTAAAAGTTCTTCATAAGTCCAAGTCGACAACTGGGTTCGCACATGATCCAAATTATCCAGGGCTGGCAGATAATCTTTAAGTACTAAAAGCCCTTCCGCCTCTATGTCAAACATCAACTCTTCCAACTGCATATTGACGAGTCTTCCTTCATGACCAAGTTCGTAGACGTATTGTTCAATCTCTTGGGAGATTCTAATCACCATGGCCGTTCGTTGTATTACTGTGCAGACGTCAACCGGGGTAACCAGATCCTCAAATTCTAAGGCACTCAAGTTTACTAAAGCCTGATCCAGAACGCTTTTATATTTACCAAGGGTTTGCAGGGCTTGATTGGCCTTCGCTAAAATGGTGCCGATGTCTCTTAAAACATGACGTTCGTTCCCCTTATATAAGGTTATTATGTTACGACGCTGAGAGATGGCGACCACCAAAGCCCCGGTCTGCACCGCTACCCGTTCGGCTGTACGATGCCTGGTCCCTGTCTCGGTCGTGGGAATCATTGAATCAGGGGTGAGATGCGCGTTACATAAGATAATCTTTCGAGCGTCACTACTCAAAACGATGGCCCCATCCATTTTAGCCAATTCATAAAGGCTGGATGGATTTAGATCAGCGTTTATAAAAAACCCGCCGTCTACCACTTTCATGATCTCTTCTGAGTCTCCGATTACAATCAAGGCGCCGGTTTTGGCTCGCAAGACATTCTCTAAGGCTTCGTACAACACAGTCCCTGGCGCCAAAATCCGTAAACTTTTCTGCAAACCGCTGACTTCTTCCTCTGCCACAAATTATCCCCCCTTTTTTTTAAAAATTTCCTTCAATAACTCTTGGATCGTGCCAACGCCAATCAATTCTAAACCCTCAATTTTAATCTCATTCACCATGCTTCGAGGAAGAATAGCATG
>Ga0079223_10002535_pt1 | contig 11333 bp, 10 predicted proteins | sample Stecom2011_FD_75072 | JGI IMG/M metagenome (GOLD analysis project Ga0079223, IMG submission 75072) | Agricultural soil microbial communities from Utah to study Nitrogen management - Steer compost 2011 | ecosystem: Environmental > Terrestrial > Soil > Agricultural land | place: USA: Utah...
CCGAGCATTTCGACCTGTGGCTGTGCGATGCCCAGGGACATGGCGACAGTGATCACGGCGGCACCTTCGTGGGCTGGAACCGCAGCGCCGAGCTGGCGGTCGAGGCCTTCGAGGCCGGACGCGGGATCTTCGGCGAGGTGCCGCGCTACGCCGTGGGCCACAGTTTCGGCGGCGTGCTCACCAGCCTGATCCTGGCCGACCATCCGCAGCTGTTCCGTCGTGCCGTGCTGCTCGATCCGGTGCTGTTCACCCCCAACATGCTGCGTCTCAAGCAGCTGCTGGGTGCCCTGGGCCTGTATGACCGCCTCAACGAGAAGGCCAAGCGCGCCCGCGCGCGGCGCAACCACTGGGCCGATGCCGACGAGGCGCGCAATCGCCTGCGCGGCCGGGGCATCTTCAGGAACTGGGACGAGACCGCGCTGACCGCCTACGTGGAAAACGCCCTCAAGCCCCATCCGGACGGTGGGCTGCAGCTCAAGTGCCATCCCACCCGGGAAGCCGAGGTGTTCAGCACCGCGCCCAAGGGACTGTGGCGTCAGCTGCGCCGGGTGCGCACGCCCTGCACCCTGATCCACGGCCAGGACAGCTATCCGTTCGTGCTGGACTCGGCCCGGCGTCTGCCGCGCCTCAACCCGCACGTGCAGGCGCGGGCGGTGGAGGGCGGCCACTGTTTCATGCAGGAGCGCCCCCAGGCCACGGCCCTGCTGGTGCGGGACCACCTGCTGGCCAGATGAGGCGCGGGATCTAGCGGGAACGCTCGCGCTTCCACTGGTCCAGGTCGATGACCTGGCCGGGTAGCCGCGGCGCTTCGGGCGCCTGTTCGTGGAGGGTGCCGCCTTCCGCGGCGGCGCGGGCGCAGGGGTAGGGGTCGAGCTCGATGCCGCCGGGGTGGTTGCCGAACATGCGGATGCTGCCCCGATGGCGCTGTTCGCCGGTGACCGTGAACTCGAAGGCGTACACCCGCGCCAGGCTCCGGCGCCCTCGGGCGTCGGGCAGCCATTTCAGACCCTGCAGCGCCACGGTGTCATCCAGCAGTTGCAGATCCAGGCGCTGGCAGTGCCGCTTCACCAGGCGCAGCGCTCGCTCGCGCACGCCATGGGCGTGCCACAGCCAGGCGACACCGGCGCCGGCGCACATCAGCAGGAAGAGAGAAGACAGGGACACGGGATGGCGCTCCGCAACGGGGTCCGTTCAGCTTACCGCATGCGACGCCGCGTTTGCGTCGACAGGGTTTTGCGCGATACTGCGCCGCCTCGAATTTCCCGAACCCCGGACCCCCTCGATGAAACGCACGCCCCATCTGCTGGCCATCCAGTCCCATGTCGTGTTCGGCCATGCCGGCAACAGCGCCGCGGTGTTCCCCATGGCGCGCCTGGGGGTGAACGTCTGGCCGCTGAACACCGTGCAGTTTTCCAATCACACCCAGTACGGACGCTGGACCGGCGAGGTGCTGGCGCCGCGGCTGATCCCCGAGCTGGTGGAAGGCATCGCCAACATCGGCGAGCTGGGCAACTGCGACGCCGTGCTGTCCGGCTACCTGGGCAGTGCGGAGCAGGGGCGGGCGATCCTTGAGGTGGTGCAGCGCATCAAGGCGGTCAATCCGCGCGCGCTCTACCTGTGCGACCCGGTGATGGGCCATCCGCAGAAGGGCTGCATCGTGGCGCCGGAAGTCAGCGACTTTCTGCTCGAGGAGGCGGTCGGCGCGGCCGACCTGCTGTGCCCCAACCAGCTGGAGCTGGACAGCTTCGCCGGCCGCCGGGCCGATTCCCTGGAGGACTGCGTGGGCATGGCCCGGGCCCTGCTGGCGCGCGGGCCGCAGGCGGTGCTGGTCAAGCACCTGGACTACCCGGGCAAGTCCGCCGAGGATTTCGAGATGCTGCTGGTCACCGCCGACGAGGCCTGGCACCTGCGCCGTCCGCTGCTGGCCTTCCCGCGCCAGCCGGTGGGCGTGGGCGATCTGACCTCCGGTCTGTTCCTGGCGCGCCTGCTGCTGGGGGACACCCTGGTGCAGGCGTTCGAATTCTCTGCCGCCGCCGTGCACGAGGTGCTGCTGGAAACCCAGGCCTGTGGCAGCTATGAGCTACAACTGGTACGGGCACAGGATCGACTGGCCCGGCCCCGGGTGCGTTTCCAGGCGCAGCGGTTGTAGTACCAGCCGTGTCGCCTGTCCCTGTGCGTCAGGCGAAGGAGCGGCTATGAAGGCACTTGTGATCATCGGACTGCTGGCCCTGACCGGCTGCGGCGGGCTGCGCATGGATACCAGCCACACGTCCACGGCGCAGAGCAGCCGGGTGCAGTACATCGTGCTCCACTACACCTCCGCCGATCTGCAGCGTTCGCTGGAGCTGCTCACCCGGGGCGAGGTGAGCGCCCACTACCTGATCGGCGACAGGCCGCCAACCCTCTATCGACTGGTGGACGAGAACCGCCGCGCCTGGCACGCCGGTGACAGCGAATGGCAGGGTCGTACCTGGCTGAACGCCAGCACCCTGGGCATCGAACTGGTCAACCCCGGCTATGAAGAAGATGCCGAGGGCAATCGTCGCTGGCATCCCTATCCGTCGGAGCAGATCGAGGTGCTGATCCGCCTGCTCAAGGAGCTGATGCGGCGTCACGAGCTGCCGCCGGGCAGCATCATCGGCCACAGCGACATCGCTCCGCAGCGCAAGGTCGATCCCGGGCCGCTGTTTCCCTGGCATCGCCTGGCCCGCGAAGGCCTGATTCCCTGGCCGGACGACGCCCAGGTGGGCGTGCGCCAGCGACTGTTCGCCGCCGTCGGCCTGCCGCCGATCGCCTGGTTCCAGGAGCGGCTGGCGCGCCTGGGCTATCGGGTGCCCGCCCATGGCGAGCTGGACGAGGCCACGCAGAAGGTGCTGGCCGCCTTCCAGATGAAGTACCGGCCCTCCCGGTACGACGGCCAGCCAGACGCTGAAACCGCCGCCCTGCTGCAGGTGCTGGCGCCGGCACCGGTGGTGGAGCTGGCGGACGCGGAGGCGGTCGACCGCTGAGCCGGCCGACGATCAGCAGGGGAGCGCCCGGCCACTCGGCTAGTCTTCAGGGTTCCGATGCGTGCCCCGTGCATGCGTCCTGGCTGCGGAGACCGGAAGTGATGCATGACCGCAAGACGTACTCGCCAGGCCACGCGCTGTTCGCGCTTGCCGTGCTGGCCATCCTGCACACCGGAGGGCATCCGTCGGAGCCCACGACACCCGGCACCGTCCCCGTTGTCCATTCATCAGGCACCCACCAGGCGCCGCCGCCCCGACCCTTACCGGTCGGGCAGTCGCCCAGCTGGGTGTTCTGACGCCGTCCATACGAGGGACACGCCATGCTCAGCTGGGCCATAACCTTCCTGATCATTGCCATCATTGCCGGGGTACTCGGCTTTGGCGGCATCGCGGGAACCGCCACCGGGATCGCCAAGATCCTGTTCATCATCTTCCTGGTGCTGTTCGTCGCCTCCTTCCTGTTCGGGCGCTTTCGGGGGCCGTGAGCCCCCGGCCGGTCAGCTGAAGCGGGCAGCCAGCCGGGCCACGTGCTCGCCCTGGAAGCGCGCCAGGGCCAGCTCCTTGGCGGTGGGCTGGCGTGAACCATCGGCCCCGGCCAGGGTGGCGGCGCCATAGGGCGAGCCGCTGCGCACCTCGCTGATGTCGTTGAGCTCGGCGGCGCTGTAGGGCAGGCCGACGATCAGCATGCCGTGGTGGGCCAGGGTGTGCCAGAAGGATGTGACGGTGGTTTCCGTGCCGCCGCCGGTTCCGGTGGAGGTGAACACGCTGCCCAGCTTGCCGATCAGCGCGCCCTTGACCCACAGGCCACCGGTCTGGTCGAGGAAGTTGCGCATCTGCCCGCTCATGTTGCCGAAGCGCGTCGGCGTGCCGAACAGGATGGCGTCGTAGTCGCCCAGCTCCTGGGGTGTGGCGATGGGCGCCGCCTGGTCCAGCTTGGCGCCGGCCTTGCGCGCCAGCTCCTCGGGCATGGTTTCCGGCACGCGCTTGAGGCTGACCTCCACGCCCGGCACGGCACGTGCGCCCTCGGCGACCGCCTGGGCCATCTGTTCGATGTGGCCGTACATCGAGTAGTACAGGACAAGTACCTTCTTCATGGTGGCATCTCCACAGGTTGCGTCCGATCAGCGTAGATGACCGCTTCGCTTGGCGGCCCGTATCATCCGGTCATTCATCCTTCGAGGGATCGCGCGATGCTCAACGGCCTGTGGCTGGGCTTTTTCCTCGTCGCCGGGCTGTCCGCCCTGCTGCGCTGGCTGGTGGCGGGCGATGCGGCGGTATTCGCCGCCATGGTGCAGGGCCTGTTCGACATGGCGCGGTTGTCGGTCGAGGTGATGATCGTGCTGTTCGGCACCCTGACCCTGTGGCTGGGCTTTCTGCGCATCGCCGAGAAGGCCGGCCTGGTGGATGCCCTGGGCCGCGCCCTGGGACCGCTGTTCGCGCGGCTGATGCCGGAGGTGCCGCGTGGGCACCCGGCGCTGGGTTTCATCACCCTGAACTGCGCCGCCAACGGCCTGGGCCTGGACAATGCCGCCACGCCCATCGGCCTGAAGGCCATGCGCGCGCTCCAGGAGCTGAATCCCTCCCGCACCACGGCCAGCAATGCGCAGATCCTGTTTCTGGTGCTCAACGCCTCGTCGCTGACCCTGCTGCCGGTGTCCATCTTCATGTACCGGGTGCAGCAGGGCGCGCCCGACCCGACCCTGGTGTTCCTGCCCATCCTGCTGGCCACCAGCGCCTCGACCCTGGCCGGCCTGCTGTCGGTGGCGGTCATGCAGCGCCTGCGCCTGTGGGATCCGGTGGTGCTCGCCTATCTGCTGCCCGGCGCACTGCTGCTGGCCGCCTTCATGGCGCTGCTGGCCACCCTGAGCGCCACGGCGCTGGCCGCGCTGTCCTCGCTGCTCGGCAACCTGGTGCTGGTCGCCATCATCCTGGCCTTCCTGCTGGCCGGCGCGCTCAAGCGGGTGCCGGTCTATGAGAGCTTCGTGGAGGGGGCGCGGGATGGCTTCGACGTGGCCAGGAGCCTGCTGCCCTACCTGGTGGCCATGCTGTGCGCCATCGGCATGCTGCGCGCTTCGGGCGCTCTGGAGTTCGGTCTGGACGGCCTGCGCTGGCTGGTGGAATGGGCGGGTTGGGACAACCGTTTCGTCGAGGCACTGCCCACCGCGCTGGTCAAGCCGTTCTCCGGCAGCGCGGCACGCGCCATGCTCATCGAGACCATGCAGACCCACGGCGTGGACAGCTTTCCCGCGCTGCTGGCCGCCACCATCCAGGGCAGCACGGAAACCACCTTCTATGTGCTGGCGGTGTATTTCGGCGCGGTGGGCATCCAGCGCGCCCGCCATGCGGTGGGCTGCGCCCTGCTGGCCGACCTGGCCGGCGTGCTGGCGGCCGTTGCCGTCTGCTATTGGTTCTTCGCCTGAGGAATGCGCCGGTCCCAGAACTGGCGAGCCAGGGTGTTCAACTGGGCCGCCTGGTCGCTGACTTCCATGGCCGCCTCGCGGCTGGCCCGGCTGTGGGTCACGCTGCCATGGTTGCTGGCCTGAATGGCGTTCATGCTCTGGAAGATGACGCCGCAGGCTTCGGACTGCTCCTCCACGGCGTGGGCGATCTCGGCGCACAAGGCGGTGATGGCGTTGACCCGCACCTGTACCTCGGCCAGCGCCTGGCTGGCCTGCTCGGCCTGGGCTTCGCTGTGTTCGGCCTGGCGCAGGCAGTCCTGCATGGCGTCGGCCGCTTCGCCGATCTGCTCCTGCAGGGCCTGCAGGATGCCGCGAATCTGCGTGGTGGAGTCCTGGGTGCGGATGGCCAGCTGACGCACCTCGTCGGCCACCACGGCAAAGCCGCGTCCTGCGTCGCCGGCGCGGGCGGCCTCGATGGCCGCGTTGAGGGCCAGCAGGTTGGTCTGCTCGGCGATGGCCTCGATCACGCCGATCACCGAGTTGATGCGCGTGCTGGCGCCCTGCAGGCTCTCGATGGTGCGCACGGCCTCCTGCATCTCGCGGGCCAGGTTGGCGATGCGCTGGCTGGTGTCGCGCACCTGCTCCTCGCCGCTGCGTGCGGCGCGGTCGGCGGCGCCGGCGGTGACGGCGCTGTGCTGGGCGTTGCTGGCCACCTCGCGGATGCTGGCGGCCATCTCCTCGATGGCCTGGGCGATCTGCCGGGTTTCCTCGCGCTGGCGGCGCGAGTTCTGGTCGCCCTGGGCGACGGCCTGCTGCAGGCGCTCGGCCTGCCCGGCCAGCTGGCGGGCAGCCTCGGCCAGGCGCCCGACGATGGCGCCGGCTTCCATGGTCTGCATCTGCAGGGCGAAGGCGATTTCGCCGAACTCGTCGCTGCGCCCGCAGTACACCCACTGGCCCACCGGGTTGATGGCGATGCGCCGGGCCTGGACGAGCAGCTGGCGCAGCGGCGCCAGGGTGTGCCACAGCCCGGCGGCGAACATGCCCAGGCCCGCCGCGCCGCTGGCCAGGGCGATGAAGGGGTTGGCATCCAGGGCGAGGATCGCCAGCCCGAGCGCGGCAGTCACCGCCAGGCCGCACAGGCCCAGCAGGCGGGCGAACAACCCGGGGCGCCAGCGCAGCGGCTGCGGGGTGCGTCCGGCCAGCAGTTGCCGGTACACCCGGTCGGCGGCGTCGATCCAGGCTTGTTCGGGGCGGATGCGCACCGACTGGTATTCGGTCACCTTGCCATCCTCGACGATGGGCGTGACATAGGCGCTGACCCAGTAGTGGTCGCCGTTCTTGCAGCGGTTCTTCACCATGCCCATCCATGAACGCCCGGATTCCAGGGCATTCCACAGGCTGGCGAAGGCGGCCGGGGGCATGTCCGGGTGGCGCACGATGTTGTGGGACTGGCCGATCAGCTCCTCCTCGGTGAAGCCGCAGATGCGCACGAATTCCGGATTGACCGAGGTGATGATGCCCTTCAGGTCGGTGGTGGAGAGGATGTTGATGTTTTCGGGGAGCGGCACCTCGCGGCCGGTGACAGGCAGGTTGATCTTCATGGCCGCCTCCGGGGGGTGTGGCTGGGGCTGTTGGCGATGTTCACGGTGCGTCCTTTCCTGTGAGTAGCGCCTGTCAGCCGACCGGAGCGGGTCGGCGCACAGGCGGATCGATGCGTCGGGTCAGCAGTTGTTCCAGCTGGTCGGCCGGAATCGGCCGGCTGAACAGGAACCCCTGGGCGTTCTGGCAGCCCTCCTGGCGGAGGAAGTCCAGATGCTGTTCGGTCTCCACCCCCTCGGCGGTGACGGTCAGCCCCAATGCCTTGCCCAGGCTGATGATGGCTCGGCTGATGGCGTACAGATCGGGGTCGGTATGGGCCCCGAGGATGAAGCTCTTGTCCACCTTCAGGCTGTGCAGGGGGAAGCGCTTGAGGTAGCCCAGCGAGCAGTAGCCGGTGCCGAAGTCGTCCAGCGCCAGGCGCACGCCCATGCGGGCGAGGCGCCGCAAATTGCCGTGCAGCTCGGCGCTGTCCTCCATCAGCACGCCCTCGGTGATTTCCAGCACCAGCGCGTCGGGCGCCAGGCCGGTCTCCGCCAGCACCGTCATCACCCGGGTGGAGAAGCCCGGCTGCAGCAACTGGCGGTTGGACAGGTTCACCGACACGCTGAGCTGGTGATGGCCGGCATCCTGCCAGGCGTGAACCTGGCGGCAGGCTTCGCGCAGCACCCATTCACCGACACGCACGATTTCCCCGGACTCCTCCAGCACCGGGATGAAGGTGCCGGGCTCGACCGGCACGCCGTTCTGGCGCCAGCGCAGCAGGGCTTCCACGCCGCGCAGCTGGGGCCGGCCCTCGTCGATGCGGTAGATGGGCTGGTAATAGACCTCGAACTCCTCGCGGCCCAGGGCCTGGGCGAGCGCGCTCTCCAACTCCAGGCGATGCTGGGCGGCGGCCTGCAGTTCACTGCTGTAGCGGGCGTACTGGGCCTTGCCGGCGCTCTTGGCGCGATACAGGGCCAGGTCGGCGGCCTGCAGGGCCTCGCGCACTTGACCGGGCTGCTGCAGCGGGGCGATGCCGATGCTGGCGCTGACGCTCAGTTCGTGGCCGGCCACCAGCAGCGGGTCGAGCAGGGTGTCGAGGATCTGCTGGGCGATCTGCTCGGCTTCGCCGGGGGAGCGGATGCTGTTGAGCAGCACCACGAACTCGTCGCCGCCGAAGCGCGCCAACTGGTCGCCCTCGCGCAGGCAGCGCTGCAGGCGCTGGGCGACATGGATGAGCACCTGATCGCCGACGCTGTGGCCCAGGCTGTCGTTGATCAGCTTGAAGCGATCCAGGTCGACGAACAGCAGCGCCGCCATGGCCTGTTCACCCCGCAGCTGGCGCTGCTCCAACCGGTGCAGCAGCTCGTCCAGGCGGGTGCGGTTGGCCAGGCCGGTGAGCGGGTCATGCCGCGCCGCGTGGCGCAGGCGCTGCTCGGCCAGCTTGCGCTCGCTGATGTCGGTCTGCGAGCCGGTCAGGCGCAGGCCGCCGCTGCGGTCGCGCTCGGCGATGCCGCGTACCAGCACCCAGGCGAAGCTGCCGTCGCCGCGGCGGATGCGATACTCGTGCTGCAGGGTGGGGGTGTCACCATTCAGGTGCGCGTCGATGGCCTGGCGCAGGGCGGGGAAGTCGTCCGGGTGCACGCGGCAGAACCAGCTCTGGCTGCTGTCGTTGAGCGCGTCGCGCGTCAGTCCGAGCATGCTGGCCCAGCGCTCGGAAACATACAGGCGATCGAACTCCACGTCCCAGTCCCAGAGGCCGTCATTGGCGCCGCGCATGGCGCGGGCGAAGCGCGCCTCGCTGTCCTCCAGGGCCTGGCGCTGGGTAGCCGCGTAGGCGTCCACGGCCAGGGACATGTCGAAGAACACCGCCTTGAGCAGGCTGGAGAACATGGCCAGGTGCTCGCTGTCCGGAAACAGCTCGCCGAGCAGGCTGTCCAGATACAGGCGATAGGCACCCAGGTACCACTTCATTTCCAGGCCGATGCGTTCGTGCACCATGCCCACGCGCAGGCGCTCGTGCACGTACTTGTAGTCGTAGGGGCCTTCGAACAGGGTGCGGTAGTACTCGCGCTGGCTGCCCTTGAGTCGCTGCAGGGTATGGTCGTCGTTCAGCAGGCGCGCCAGCGGGGTGAACTGCTGCAGGTGGGCGTATAGCTCTTCAACGAATCGCTGATGGAACGGGCGCAGCGATTCGGCGTGGCGATTGAGCAGCTTGCCGTCGGCGGGAGTCCATTCCAGGTAGCGGCAGCGTGTGTGGATCTCGGTGCGATCGAGGCCGATCCGCTGGAACAGTGGCTTCAACTCCTGCTCCGGACTCATGGATGTTTCCCGGAATGGATCGGATTGCCGCGGGTACCCGACTTTTTGCGGCTTTTTACCGGCCAGTTATGGCATTAGGCTATCAACTTAACCGCCTCTTGATGGTTCGCTTGTTGACCTGCGTCATCAAAGCCGCGTGCTGTTCGGGCCGGACCTGGGTCGATTTAGCCATTAATCTCCGGCGGTTTCGGTATAGAGTTACCCAACGACCTTGCCCCACGAAGGCGGTCGAACCCTAACAAGCAGAAGAAGGAGCAATCCCCATGAAAGGCCATACCTTGGCATGGGCCCTGGCAGCCAGCCTGGCCACCACGCTGGGCAGTACCGCAACCGCGCAGGCACAGGATCGCTACGTGACCATCGGCACCGGTGGTCAGACCGGTGTGTACTACATGGCGGGGCAGTCCATCTGCCGCTTCGTGAACCGCAACGCCGAGAACCTCAAGTGCAACGCTCCGGCCAGCGGCGGCGGCGTGGCCAACGTGAACGGCCTGCGCAGCGGCGAGTTCAACTTCGGGGTGATGCAGTCCGACCACCAGTACAAGGCCATGAAGGGCCTGGCGCCGTTCGAAAGCCACGGCGAGATGGGCGAGCTGCGTGCCGTCTTCTCGCTGCAGAGCGAGGTGTTCACCGTGCTGGCCCGCCGCGACGCCAACATCAAGTCGCTGGATGACCTCAAGGGCAAGCGCGTCAACATCGGCAACCCGGGCTCCGGCCAGCGTGACACCCTGGAGGAGATCATGCAGGTCAAGGGCTGGGACCGCTCGGTGTTCGCCCTGGCCGCCGAGCTAAAGCCGGCCGAACAGGCCAGCGCGCTGAGCGACAACAACATCGACGCCATGACCTACTTCGTGGGCCATCCCAACGGCGCCATCCAGGAAGCCACCACCACCGTCGACGCGGTGCTGGTGCCGATCACCGGTCCGGAGATCGACAAGCTGCTGGCCGAGAAGACCTACTACACCAAGGCCGAGGTGCCCGGTGGCCTGTACCGTGGCAACGACAGCGCCACGCCGTCCATCGGCGGCAAGGCCGTGCTGTCCACCACCACCAAGGTGGACGCCGAGGTGGTCTACCAGCTGGTCAAGGCGGTGTTCGAGAACCTGGATCGCTTCAAGCGCCTGCATCCGGCCTTCGCCGACCTCAAGCCCGAGGACATGATCAAGGTGGGCCTGACCGCGCCGCTGCATGAGGGCGCCGAGCGCTACTACAAGGAGCGTGGCTGGCTGTAACGAGGAAGGGCCGCCCGGCCGGCCGTTTTCTCCTCGTCGAAACCCGCGGGCCCGGCCTGCGGGTTTCTCCGTTTTTCCACCTGAGTCCGGGTGCCTGCCATGCAAGACAAAGAACTTTCCACGCAAGAACTGATTGCCCAGGAAGTGGGCGCCCGCCTGCCCGAAGGCCTGATGGCCAGGGTGATCGGCGGAATCGCTCTGCTCTGGTCGCTGTTCCAGCTGTGGATTGCCTCGCCCCTGCCGTTCGTGTTCGGCGTGGGCGTGTTCAACGACACCGAAACACGCTCCATTCACCTGGCGTTCGCTCTGCTGCTGGCCTTCCTGGCCTATCCGGCCTTCAAGCGCTCGCCCCGTGCCTATGTGCCCGCGACCGACATCGCGCTGGCCCTGGTGGCCGCCGCCAGCGCCGTCTACCTGTTCATCTTCTACCAGCAGCTGGCCCAGCGCCCCGGCAGCCTGACCACCCTGGATCTGGTGGCCGCCTGCGTGGGCATTCCGCTGCTGCTGGAAGCCACCCGGCGTGCCCTTGGCCCGCCCCTGGCCATCATTGCCCTGGTCTTTCTGTTCTACAGCCTGGCCGGCCCCTGGATGCCCGGGCTGCTGGAACACCGCGGGGTCAGTTTCACCGCCCTGGCCAACCACCAGTGGATCACCACCGAGGGCGTGTTCGGCATCGCCCTGGGGGTGTCCACCAGCTTCGTGTTCCTGTTCGTGCTGTTCGGTGCGTTGCTGGAGCGAGCCGGCGCCGGACACTATTTCATCCAGCTGGCCTTCAGCCTGCTCGGCCACATGCG
>Ga0079223_10002536_pt1 | contig 11331 bp, 8 predicted proteins | sample Stecom2011_FD_75072 | JGI IMG/M metagenome (GOLD analysis project Ga0079223, IMG submission 75072) | Agricultural soil microbial communities from Utah to study Nitrogen management - Steer compost 2011 | ecosystem: Environmental > Terrestrial > Soil > Agricultural land | place: USA: Utah...
TCTTTATTTCTAAAAGTCATTTCTTTCAACTTTCTAAAATACTTTCCAGAAAGGTTGCTTTGCAATATGTTTAAATGCTCTACCCTGTGGCAATCTGTACCTAAATAATCAATCAAATTATTGTCGACGAGTAATTCAGCTTGTCTTTTTATTTCCTTTCCGTAATGACCTGTTAGTGAATTTAAATTCATTTGAATGTGAACTCCTTGTTCGCGAAGTTTACTTGCAGGAGCAATCCCTTCATCCAAAAAGAATAAATACCTTTCATAATGAGCCAAAATGGGTTGGTATCCTTTTGTTTTTAAATCAAAAACGAGTTGGTCTGTATTGTTTGGTTTTGCACCGAAAGAGAATTCAAAAAGTACATTATTCTCACCAAAAGTAAGTAGCTTTTCGTTTTCTATTAAGTCTACAAAATGTTCGTCATAGAAGTATTCTGCTGCCGCATCAATTTCAATTGGAATGTTTAGCTTTCTCAGTTCAGCTCGAACTTCTTCCAATCCTTTAAGAATGATTTCAGGAGTATTCTTGTAATAATCATACATAATATGAGGCGTAGTAATCACCTTTTTATACCCTAACTCTGAAAAACGCAACAACATACCAATTGTATGATCCATGGATTGAGAACCGTCATCTATTCCAGGAATAAGGTGACTGTGCATGTCCACAGCAAGTGTACTTAAGTCGAATGTCTCTTTGTTTTTCTTTCCAAAAAACGACTTTAGTAAGTTCATTTATTTATGATTATATTGATTCTCGTAATAGGTTTGGTATTCACCCGAAACGATATTTTTCACCCATTCTTGATTTTCTAAATACCAATCCACAGTTTTATCAAGTCCTTCTTCGAAGGTTATAGAAGGCTTCCAATTCAATTCAGTTTCGAGTTTAGTTGCATCAATAGCGTATCTTCTATCGTGTCCCGCCCTATCCTTGATAAATTTGATTTGCTTAACTGTATCGCCTTCTGCTCTTCCTAAGCGTTGGTCTATTATTTTTGCTAAACGATGAACAAGATCAATATTCGTCCATTCATTTAACCCACCAATATTATACGTTTCACCATCTCTTCCTTCATGGAAAATCAAATCAATTGCACTTGCATGATCCTCCACCCAAAGCCAATCTCTAACATTCAACCCGTCTCCATAAATCGGTAAATCTTTTCCTTCTACCGCATTGTGAATCATTAGGGGAATAAGTTTTTCAGGGAACTGGTGACTTCCATAATTATTGGAACAGTTTGAAATACGAACACTCAAACCATAAGTGTGGTGATACGCACGAACAAAGTGATCTGAACTTGCTTTAGATGCAGAATAAGGGCTTCTTGGATCGTAAGCTGTTGTTTCTTCAAACAGGCCTTCTTTCCCTAAACTTCCGTATACCTCATCGGTTGAAATATGGTAAAAAATATGTTTTGATAAATCTGACCAATGTTCTCTACACACATTCATCAGATTCACAGTTCCAACAACATTTGAAAGCACAAACTCCATCGGTCCAGAAATCGATCGATCGACATGTGATTCTGCTGCAAGGTGAATAACATCTGTAATTTTATGTGTTGTAAAAGCTTCGTTTATATCATCAACCGAGCAAATATCTCCTTTAACAAAGGTGTAATTTGACTTTCCTTCAACATCCACAAGTGTTTCTAAATTCCCTGCGTAGGTAAGCTTGTCGAAGTTCACGAAATTATAATTCGGATAACGGTTCACCATTCGTCTCACAACATGAGATCCAATAAAACCCGCACCACCAGTTATTAATATAGTTTTCATTTTAATCTGATCTTTAATACTTTCTAAATTAGTTAATCCTCGCAGCCTATGAAATAAGATTTGAGTCGATTTCCTAAGAACATTTTTCCATAATGTGTTTTCAAATACTTTTCTCTTTTAAAAGCACCTTCTTTATTTAAACAGGCTTCAAAATAATTAATTCCAAGGCCTTCTATCTTTTGTTGAAGTAACTTTTCCCTTTTGATGGTCCTCAAATCTTGATGGTAAATTAGATGTACACCCTGTATATTTATTACCGTCTTTTTCACTTAAAAGAATATATGCATAAAAAAATCTTCCATCCACCATCATTTCACGGGTTAAAACCCGCACCACCAGTAATCAAGATATTTTTTTCATTTCCATTATAAACTCCAGTATTCTAATTCTTTAATCTTATTCTTAAAAATTCCTTTGATGTCTACAAAAACGCCTTTTCCATCTTTTAAATAGTGTTTAAAGTCCTTTTCCTCTAACTTAGCATATTCCTCATGATTTACTGCAACAATAACAGCATCATAATCATTTCCTAAATTTTCTGAAAGTCCAATTCCGTATTCACGTTTCATTTCATCTGAAGATGCATGGGGATCAATTAAATCAACTTTCACTGAAAAGGATTTCAATTCGTTGACCACATCAATAACCTTGGAGTTTCTAATATCACTCACGTTTTCTTTAAAAGTTGCTCCCATGATTAGCACTTTCGCACCATTCATGTTTTTCCCTTGAGCGATCATCTTTTTAACGGTTTGTTTTCCTATATAAAAGCCCATTGAATCATTCACTGAACGTCCACTAAGAATCACTTTTGCATGGTATCCTACTTCTTTCGCTTTGTGCGTCAAGTAATAAGGGTCAACTCCAATACAGTGCCCTCCAACTAAACCAGGAGAAAACGGTAAAAAATTCCATTTGGTTCCTGCTGCCTCTAATACTTCGTAAGTATTAATATCCAACCTATTAAATATAATTGACAGTTCGTTAATCAATGAAATATTAACGTCACGTTGTGTATTTTCAATAATTTTGGCAGCTTCAGCTACTTTAATAGAAGTAGCACGGTGAACCCCCGCTCCTACAACCTCTTCATATACTTTTGCAATTTCCTCTAACGATTCCGTACCACATCCTGAAACAACTTTAACTACATTTTGCAGGGTATGAACTTTATCTCCTGGATTAATACGTTCTGGAGAATATCCTACTTTAAAGTCAATTCCAGCTTTTAACCCAGATTGTTTTTCCAAAACAGGAATACAATCTTCTTCCGTACATCCTGGATATACAGTGGATTCAAAAACAACATAATCTCCTTTTTTCAATACTTTACCTACGGTATCAGATGCTCCTAATAAAGGTGACAAGTTTGGACGATTTGCATCATCAATAGGAGTAGGAACAGCAACAACATAAAAGGTAGCTGCTTTCAAGTCATTAATATCTGCTGTAAACTCTATGCTGCATCCTTCAAAATCTGATGCTTCCAACTCGTTACTTGGGTCAATGTTGTTTTTCATCAACTCCACTCGCTCTTTGTTAATATCAAAACCTATGACCTCCATTTTACGAGCAAACTCTAAAGCTATAGGTAAGCCTACATAGCCTAAACCGATAACGGCAAGTTTCTCATTTCTTTCGATTAATTTAGTGTGTATTGAATTGTTCATCTCGTACTTTATAAATTCTTTCTATTATTTCTACAACCTTTAATCCTTCTAAAGCATTAGTGGTTGCTATATTCCTTCCTTTTAATGTATCTACAACATTCTGAATAACATAATGATGATTTGCTGCAGAACCTTTGTAAGTGCCGTAATCATTACCAGGATTAGTTGGCGCTAAATCGGGCATTTGATACCCTTCAATATTACAAACCTCAACTTCATTCATATATTGCCCTCCAATCTTAACCGACCCTTTCTCTCCGATGATGGTAATTGATGACTCTAAATTTTGCTGTGCAACAGAAGTAGAATAGTTTAAAGATCCCATTCCGCCTTGAACAAAATCAAAGCTAACAAATCCAGAATCTTCGAAATCGGTAGAGTCTTGGTGGTTGAAGTCTGCAAATTTACCTTGAATATTTTTAATATCCCCAAATAACCAATACATAATATCTATAAAATGTGAAAATTGAGTAAATAAAGTTCCTCCATCCAAACCTTGAGTACCTTTCCAACCTCCATTTTTATAATAACGATCATCTCTGTTCCAATAGCAATTGATTTGAACCATATAAACCTTTCCAAGAACACCTTGGTCAATAACTGATTTAATCCACTCTGAAGGAGGAGAGTATCTATTTTGCATTACGCAAAACACATGTTTGGACATTTGCAAGGACTTAAAAATCACTTTCTCACAATTGTCCTTTGATAAGCCCATTGGCTTTTCGCACACCACATGTTTATTCTGTGCTAAAATTTGAATACTTTGGTCTGCATGTAATCCATTTGGGGTACATATACTGGCAATATCATAGGCAATATTCGAAGCAATAAAATCTTCTATACTTTTGAAAAATGGAACATCAAAGGCATCAAGTGATAGTTTTTCTTTTGGTTGAATGTCAATTAAAGCTACTAACTCTGATTCGTTATTCTCCTCTATCATAGCAGCGTGACGCTTACCAATGTGCCCAGCACCAACAACTATAAACTTCACTCTGCCTTCCATAACTGTTCTTATAATTTTAAAACGCGCCCCTCTTTAAGTTGATACTTATCTTCACTTTCTTCACAGATGGCGGTATCATTTTCATCAAACTCAAGACGGTGCCCAAATTCACTCATCCATCCTATTTGTTTAGCTGGATTCCCAACCACCAAAGCGTATGGGAGAACTTCTTTTGTTACGACAGCTCCTGCTCCAATAAAAGCATACTCTCCAATATCGTGTCCACAAACAATTGTTGCATTAGCACCAATAGAGGCTCCTTTTTTGACCAAAGTTTTGCTGTACTGTCCTCTTCGAACAATTGCACTTCGTGGATTAATTACATTTGTAAAAACCATAGAAGGTCCTAAGAAAACATCATCTTCACATTCAACACCTGTATAAATCGAGACGTTGTTTTGTACTTTAACGTTGTTCCCTAAGATCACTTTTGGCGAGATCACCACATTTTGACCTATGTTACAGTTTTCACCGATTACACAATCTGACATCACATGTGAAAAATGCCAAATTTTAGTACCTGCTCCGATTGAGCAGCCTTCATCAATGATTGCGGAGTCGTGTGAGAAAAAATCCATATTATTTAATATAGGCATCAAAATTATTATGCTCTTTATGAAAAAGCTCCTCCTCTGAAAGGCTTTTGAAATATTCGTATGTTAATTTCAACCCTTCTTCTCTGCTCACTTTTGGTGACCAATTGAGCAACTCCTTGGCTTTTGTAATATCTGGCTGTCTTTGCTTCGGATCGTTTACCGGCAGATCCTTGTAGATTACTTTTTGTGTGGTTCCAGTTAACTTTATAATTTCCTCAGCAAAATCACCAATTGTAATTTCATCTGGATTACCAATATTCACTGGATCTGAATAATCTGAAAACAGTAAACGTACAATTCCTTCGACTAAATCATCAACATAGCAAAATGCTCTGGTTTGACTGCCATCTCCGAAAACGGTAAGATCTTCACCTCGTAAAGATTGACCTATAAAAGCAGGAAGAACCCTTCCATCATTCAAGCGCATGCGTGGTCCGTATGTATTGAAAATCCGAACAATTCTGGTTTCTAATCCGTGGTAGGTATGGTAAGCCATTGTCATTGCTTCTTGAAAGCGTTTGGCTTCATCATAAACTCCTCTTGGACCAATCGGGTTAACATTCCCCCAATACTCTTCTGGCTGCGGATGAACTTCAGGATCACCATAGACTTCAGATGTTGAAGCAATTAAAACACGTGCTTTTTTCACCCTTGCTAATCCTAAACAATTATGTATTCCTAAAGAACCTACTTTCAACGTTTGGATAGGAATTTTCAAATAATCGATTGGACTTGCTGGTGAAGCGAAATGTAATATATAATCGAGTTTTCCAGGAACATGAATAAATTGAGACACATCTTGGTGATAAAACTCAAAGTTTTCATTTGGAAAAAGATGTTCGATGTTTGACAATCTCCCTGTTATCAAATTATCCATTGCGATAACATGAAAACCATCTTTTATAAATCGATCACACAAATGAGACCCTAAAAAACCAGCTGCTCCTGTGATTAAAACTCTTTTTTTTGTCATTATTATAAAGTTGGAATTATTGTTTGACGACCGATAGAACTATAATAAAGTCCCTTTCCTTGCATATCTTTCAAATTAAATAAATTTCTACCATCAAAAATAAGTGGTGTCTTCAATTTTGATTTGATCATGTTAAAGTCAGGGTTTTTGAATACCGACCATTCTGTAGCAATCAACAAGGCATCAGCTGCCTCTAAAGCGTCATATTGGTTCTCAACATAAGTGATTTTATCCCCTATTTGCTTTTTCACATTTTTCATTGCTTCTGGATCAAACCCTATTACCTGTGCTCCTCTTTTTAACAACTCTTCGATTAAATATAAGGCAGGTGCTTCACGAATATCATCTGTATCCGGCTTAAAAGCCAACCCCCAAAGCGCAAACGTTTTCCCATTGATGTCTCCAAAGTAATCCAACACTTTATCAAGTAGTTTAATTCGTTGTTGATTATTTACTTTTAAAACAGCATCAATTATTGAAAAATTGAAATTATTATCATGTCCGCTTTTCAACAAAGCATTTACGTCTTTTGGGAAACAACTTCCACCAAATCCAATACCTGGATATAAGAAACGGTGTCCAATTCGGGTATCTGCACCCATTCCCTCTCTCACTTTATCAACATCTGCTCCCACTAATTCACAAAAATTAGCCACTTCATTCATAAAGGTAATTTTGGTTGCAAGAAATGCATTTGCTGCATATTTTGTAAGTTCAGCAGACTTTTCATCCATAAAGATCAATGGGTTCCCATCACGGATAAAAGGCTGATACAATTCTTTCATGACTTTTCTCGCCTTTTCATCTTCAGTTCCAATCACAACACGATCGGGATTCATAAAATCATCAACTGCAAAACCTTCTCTTAGAAATTCTGGATTAGAAACAACTGCAAAAGGAATTTTCGTTTCATTTGAAATGGCTTGCGTCACTTTTTCTGCAGTTCCTACGGGAACGGTAGATTTATCAACAATCACTTTATAATCCGTAATTAGTTGACCTAATTCTTTTGCCACACCTAACACATAGGATAAATCGGCTGAACCATCTTCTCCAGGAGGGGTTGGTAAAGCAAGAAAAATAATTTCCGCATCTTTTACTGCAGAGGCTAAATCAGTTGTAAACTTCAACCGATTTTGTTTAATATTTCGTTCAAATAAAACATCTAAATGAGGTTCGTAAATTGGAACCTCACCGTTTTTCATTCTATTTATTTTATCCACATCAATATCTACACACGTGACATTGTTTCCGGTTTCTGCAAAACAAGTTCCAGTAACCAATCCAACGTATCCAGTACCTACAACTGTTATATTCTTCATCCTTCTATAAAATCAATTACTGCCGAGCAAATATACTCAAGCTGCTCTTCATCTAGTTCTGTATGCATAGGCAAAGAGAATACTCTCGTTGTAAGCCAATCTGTATTCTCAAGACTACCACTTGATGTTTCCAATGATGCAAACATCTTTTGTTTATGTGCTGGAACTGGATAGTAAATCATTGCAGGGATGTCTTTTTCACCTAAGTGTGCGACAAGTGCATCTCTATCGATATCATCTGATAACTGTAAAGTGTATTGATGAAAAACATGCTTGGTATTATCTGCTCTAAACGGAATATCTAAACCTTTAACATTTTTAAATTTATTGTCATAAAACGCTGCAGCTTTCCTTCTTTCACCTATATAGTTATCAAGTTCCTTAAGCTTTATTCTTAAAACAGCTGCTTGAATGGTATCCAAACGAGAGTTACATCCAACCACATCATGGTAATATCGTTTACTTTGTCCATGATTTGCAACCATTTCGATTTGTTTTGCTAGCTTATCATCATTGGTACAAATTGCACCTCCATCACCATAACACCCTAAGTTTTTAGACGGGAAAAAGCTTGTACACCCAACGTCACCAATAGTTCCTGTTTTTTTAACAGTCCCATCAGAAAAAGTATAGTCAGAACCTATAGCTTGTGCGTTGTCTTCGATGACTTTTAAATCATATTTCTTAGCAATTTTCATAATTGCTTCCATATCGCAAGACTGTCCATACAAATGAACTGGAACAATCGCTTTTGTACGGGCAGTAATTGCAGATTCTATTGCTTTAGGTGAAATATTAAAAGTATCTTTTTCACAATCTACAAATACAGGTTTTAATCCTAACAGACCAATTACCTCCGTAGTTGCAATATATGTATATGAAGGAGTGATCACCTCATCTCCTGGCTTTAGTCCAAGCGCCATCATTGCAATCTGTAGTGCATCAGTACCGTTTGCACATGGAATAACATGTTTAGCTCCTAAATAGCTCTCCAATTCAGCTTTAAACTCCTGAACATCGGGTCCATTTATAAATTGGGCTTTATCTAGAATGTTGTTTATTGCAGATTGAACTTGTGGTTTAATCTTCTCGTATTGACTCACAAGGTCAACCATTTGAATTTTTTTCATAAAAATATTTTTACACTGTTATATCAGGTCAGACAAAAATAACAAAAAGAAAGGATTATAATTATGAGAATTAAAAAAAGCCCGAAGCTCTTATTTTACTTTCAGACAAAGAATTCCTTTTTATCCTATTACTATTTTAACCTGTTTCAGTCTATTAAAGTTTATTGAAAAAACGTATGCAGAGCCAAGTTCGAAACGCACAAGGCTTAAAAACGAAAAAGACCCATTCTACAAATTGCAGAATGGGTCTTTTATTTAAGTTGTTTTATATTTGACTCTTTATGAATTACCTTAAAACATTGATATTTCCAGTATAACTTTTCTGTTCATCATTGATAGACTTTCTAAAATCTAATTTCCATATATATACGCCATCGGAAACCGTTTCTGTTTTATTAATTCCATACGTACCATCCCAACCGTAATCTGTATCATGAGATTCAAATACGGTTTCTCCCCATCTATTAAATATGTATAAACTATATGTCTGTGGATCGAATCCAGATGTAAATATCGGCTTGAATATTTCGTTAAAAGTATTTCCATCTGGAGTAAATGTGTTAGGAATGTAAAAAATCAGCTTATCTAAAATCTGAACATCTCTGGAGATTGTATCAGAACATCCCTTATCAGTGAAGGCCATTAAAGTTGAGGTATAAGTAGCCGAATCAGCTGGAAACTCAACAATAGGATTTGACTCACTAGTTTCACCATAAAAGTCAATTGACCACTTATAGAAATCTGCGTATAAAGAAGTGTTGTGATAATCTACTACAGGATCCAAAATATCTGGCGCATCTGGAGTAATGTAATAATCAGCCACAGGATTATGGTAAACAGAGATATAATCTGTTTCTAAATGCTGATCAACGCACCCCATATCTGATGTAACCGTCAATAAAACATCATAATAATCATCATTTCCTGTTGTATTGTCTATACAGTCCGCAAACGATGGAGTTCCTCCTTCATAAAAAGTTCCATCACTCAACTCCCACTTATAATGCACCAAAGAAGATGGGTTGTTAATAGTAGAAGTAGAAGTTACTGTTGGACAAACTGGAGCACATCCTTCCAAATCAATTCCTGTAAAACTAGCTGATGGTTTTGGATGAACAGTAACAACAATTGTCTTTTTAGAAGAACAGTTATTATTTGTTGTTACAGTTAACACTGAATTATAAACTCCATCTGCAATATAGGTATGAAGTGGATTCTGATCCGTGGATGTATTGCCATCCGCAAAATCCCAATCCCATGCAACAATAGAGTTTTGTGTATTCCCATTTGCTACAGATGACTCATCGCCAAAGTGCGTTGGGAACTCCAAACATACATCAGTTGGTGAGAAATCAACTAATGGCAAAGGAAATACAGAAACTGGAAGAACAATACTGTCTTTACATCCATAGTTTGTCGTGATGTTCAATTGAGCTAAGTATATATTCTCTCTTGTATAATCAACTGTTGGATTTTCTAAATTAGAAGTAGTTCCATTTCCAAAATCCCATTCATATTGATCAATAACATCATTATCCACTTGCACAACTGACGAACTATTCGCAAAGTTGGTCGTTTCATCTTCACAAACTGCATCAACAGTGAAACCTGCTCGTGGAAGAGCGTAAACTGTGATTTCTTCCACGATAGTGTCGCGACATCCATTACTGTTCTCTACAATCAATCTCACATCATGAAACCCATTATGAGTGAACGTATGAGCAACATTACTTGTCATATAATCTGATGCATCATCACTATTGATGTCCCAGAAGTAATCGGTATTGCCTGTTGCATTTGCTGTAGTTGTACTAACAAGCAATACATCTTCATTATCACAAGCATTTGTAAAGTCGAAACTTGCAACAGGAAGCTTATATACTGTAACTGGAACAACTGCCGAAGAGACACAGCCTCTATCAGATGTAACTGTCAACTCAACATTGTAAATCCCTGGAGTTAAATAAGTATGAGAAGCCGTAAAAACACTTTCAGTTGTTCCGTCATCAAAATCCCACTCCCAAGAATCATTAGTGTTGATCGTATTATCATTTGAAATCGAAGATAAATTCAAAAAGTCAGTAGTAAACTCAAGGCACTCACTCGTTGCCTCAAAATCAACTGTTGGCAAAGGATAAACTTCTACAAATACACTTGCTGTATCTTTACATCCGTAATTTGTTGTAACAATCAATTGTGTTTCGTAAATATTCTCAATACCATAAGCTTCGGTAGGATTTTCCAATGTAGAAGTACTTCCATTTCCAAAATCCCATTCATACTCATCTATCACATCATTTATAACAGGAAAAACTGATGAATTATTTTCAAATGTTGTGATTGCATCTTCACATACTTGATCAGAGGTATAGTAAGCACTTGGAAGTGCATAAACAGTAACTTCCTGTATCGTTGTATCACGACATCCGTTGCTGTTTTCTACGATTAACGTTATGTCATGGAATCCATCATATTCATGAATATGACTTGCTGTACTTGTTGAGTAGTTTGAATCTTCAATATGCCAATCATAAATTGCGATAGATGTTGCATTTGGAATTGATGTATCCTCCACTAATGTTGCTTGATTTTGACAAACATTTGTAAAGTCAAAAGATGCAACTGGAAGTTCATCAACTGTTACCGAAACAGTTTTAGACTCAACACATCCTTTATCTGTTGTTACAGTTAATTCAACATCATAATCTCCTGGAGCTAAATAGGTATATGCTGGATTCTGAACGGTTCCAAAATTACCATCTGTATAATCCCAATTCCAAGCAACATTTGAATTGGTTGTATGGTCATTAGAAACAGTTGAACCATCGGTAAACTGAGTAGCAA
>Ga0079223_10002537_pt1 | contig 11330 bp, 12 predicted proteins | sample Stecom2011_FD_75072 | JGI IMG/M metagenome (GOLD analysis project Ga0079223, IMG submission 75072) | Agricultural soil microbial communities from Utah to study Nitrogen management - Steer compost 2011 | ecosystem: Environmental > Terrestrial > Soil > Agricultural land | place: USA: Utah...
CTTTAATAGAATCTAAAAATATTGATGCAAGGTTTTCTGACTCCTGAATGAATTTATTTGTTTCTAAGTCTGATTTATAATATTTAAGGATTAAACTTAAGCTTAGCGTCTTAGAGTCACCATCCAAATCTGCCACAACCTCATATTGCGCATCATATCTATGGTAAGCCCCAAGTTTTTGGCCAAGATAATCTCTGATAGCGCTTAAAAGCTTTTCATGTTCCCTTCTCTCAGACTCGTACTCCACCGGCGACCATTTGTACTTTTTTTCTCCTATCTGGTTAACGTTAATAATATTTAAATTTATTAGCGTATGGATGTTTAACTCTAGTTTTTTCATGTTGAAAGGCCTTCAATAATTTGTTTATAGATAAAAAAATAAAAAATGTAGTCGGCTCTGCAGTAACGGCGCTCAGTGATAAGGCATTCACATAGGAACCGTAGCTGTAGATAAAAGTTTTATAGAAGGTTGGCCCGCAGTTACGTAGTAATAAAATACTAAATAACTGCGGCTGGGCTAGCTTTTAGAGTCAGATAGCCGATTTGGTTAAGCGTGTCGCTTATCATAGGTTTGAAAAATAGCAAACGCGTAAAGGCAACTATTTTTAAAAAAAAGGGGGGGGGTAGTAAGCAGACAAAAAAAGTCATACTAAAGTATAGAGGTTGTTTAAAGCAGCTCTATAGAAGTCGTTAAGACGGGCTGAATGGCCTTAGGTTATAGAACACGTCCAGTCGCTCTATTTAAGAGTTAGCTAACGAGAGCTAACTGATTCTATCTTGGTTTAGAATTTTTTATGAAATTCTATTATAAAGTTCGCTAAAAAAAGCTCGCTAAATATTATTTTGGGTATAGAAGGCTAACTTCTATAAAAGAGTTGGCTAACTTGAGCCAACTGGTTGCTAAACATTATACCACGGTAGAAGTGCCGTCAAGGCTGAAGTTAACCCTTCCACCAATTTCAATATTAGTAGAAGGGCTCTAGTCATGATCTAGTTTGCATAATCAAGTCTTTTATAACGCTTTTGATTGTTAAAATCAGCATAGTAGTGGGAGTTAGGCTTACCTTTAAAAGCCATTTTATTTTGATTTATTTCTGCTGAAATGTAGTCAGCATTCCTTACAATCGATTCAACTACATACTCATTATGCATTGGTCGGTTTGTACGAGCGGTTATAGAGTTTGCCACTGCTTCAAATAGAACAGGGTTTTCAGATTTTAAAATATCAAAATGATCGTTTAAAATCATAAAGCTAAGTGCCTCATGCTGGGTATTTAATCCCACCAAGTTTCCGTTTAAGTCTTTGTTGTAGTACATATTGATTTTGCCAATATCATGTAGTAATCCTATAACAAAGGCACAATCAATAGAGGTGGAGCCCAGTCGGTTAGCCAGAGCTGAGAACCTTGATTGCATAGCTACATCATAGCTGTGATCAAATAGACCACCTATATAGCTGTGATGAAAGGATAAGCTTCCTCTAGCCTTATAAAATAGAGGGGCTATTTTGTCATCTGACATGACTGAAATGATAAACTTCTTTAAAGTTTCGTTTTTCATTAAAAAGATGGTTTTCCATAACCCCATCAACCGATACGTTTGATTAGGTAGAGCACTCTGAAAGTGCATCTTGGAAACTTTCTCGGGGATGCTCTTATCCATAAAGAATAAAGCTTTAGTTGGCTTCCCCTTTAGAAATTCAAGAACTGCCAACTGGTTAAAACTTTCGTTGTTTAGCCCAAGCTCATCACTCTTAATCTCTAGGGTTTTATTTCTAGTTGTGATTGTGCATTTATTGATACTACCTGAAGTATTATCAACCCAAGCTAGCTTTATGTTCTTACAGCTTTCTTCATGCTTTGCGTATACTTTAACTAACATAATGTCACCATTAACTTTAAATTGTTGTATGCACTATTTCTCTAGTGCTTCATTAAATACCTACTTCTTGCCGTTATCAGTTGTCAGTAGCCATTCAGGGTCCATCTAAAAATCTTTGGCTAAGCAAACGTTCCATTGCTGAGCCATCTTTACGAGTAAGGTTAGGTACGTAACGTGAATACACTCGAAACAGCATCTCAGTAGTGGTGTGCCCCATCTGTCGAGCAATCCACTCTGGGCTCTCGCCGGAGGCAAGCCAAAGGGTCGCTGCGGTATGTCGAGTTTGGTATGGCGTTCTTCTCTCCATGTTTAGGTTTCGTAACAACGGAAACCACACTCTCTTAGCAACGTTGTTAATCTTAAGTGGGGTTCCTACTGCAGTACAAAAAACGAAAGGAAGCTTTCCTGTTGCCTTGTGTTGATCGAGTAGAGCGTCGTAAACAATCTGCGACATATCAATCGTTCGAAAGGAGCCATCGTTTTTTGTGTAGCCAAACTCACCTAGAACATAAGACTCACGCACTAAAATTTGCCTCTTATCAAAATCAACGTACTTCCATTTCAAACCGTCTATCTCACAAGAGCGCATTCCAGTAAAAAAGCGTGCTATGTAATAATTTTTATAATCTTGTCGCACACTATTAATGATTAGCTTCACCTCATCTATTGTAAAAGGGTGTACATCATTACGAGGAATTTTTAATGATTTTATTCCTTCGTAAGGTGAGCTAAAGTTATATCGGTTGGCTGCCTCATTCATAATCATGCGCACTCGCGTCATGATGTGATTGATATGAGATGCTGAGATGGCTTTGCCTTGTAGGTTGGTTACTTTGGCGAGTTGCGACCGGAAGGCTAAAATTTCAGCTTTTGTTATGCAGCCAACTTCTTTATCCCCAAATACTGGAAGAATGTGTTTTTTAAGTTCACCCGCAACTGTTAAGTAATGCGACTTACGCCATTGTATTTTCATCTCTGAATACCATTGGTCTGCAAAGTCCTTAAACAGTGGCGTGTCGGAAATACCAGCTGCTATCTTTTCCTTTTCAGCCTCAGCTTCCTGAAACTTCAAAGCATTGCTACTACCAGGAAAAGACTCAGCGTAATTAAAGGTGCCAAGTAGAATTTCAGCTTCAATCTTCTTGAGAGCCATTTCTAACTTGCGACGATTCGCTTGTGTATCTTCAAGCGTTGTTTGTTCGCGACAACGCTTGTTCTGATAATAAAAATCAAAAAATAGTTTTCCTGTTTCTTTACGGACACGAATACTAGCCATACATAAAACCTCCGTTTGCCATTGGGATGTTCATCGATGTGCCTTTGGACTCCCTGCACATGTCTTTTTCTATTGCATCCCAGAGATAAAGAATCTTTCTTCCGCCGAATGGACGGATGTAATGTTTACCCTCCAATAAAACAGAATCCTTTAAACGCTCACGAATAGTGCGAGCGTCGTATTTAATACGAGCAGCTAGCTCTTCTGTTGTTAGGTAAGTTTGTGTGTTGTTCATCGCAATTCCCTTAAATAGTTGTTAATCTAAATGAACTTAAACTCTTTCGAGTATCAAAATGTCATTTGAAATAACATAATAGCCCTTAAAATGTTATTTGCAATGTCTTTTTGCTATTTAGAATGGTTTTTTGTTATTTAAAGTGTAAATTAATAAATGAAGGAGAATGGTTGTTATGATTCGTTGTCACTTGGCGCGCTTAATGGGTGAGAAAAAACTTAATATTGCTGATGTCGCAAGAGAAACTGGGCTACATCGGAATACAATAACTTTGCTATATAAAGAAACAGCTCAAAAGATAGATTTAGAAGCTATCGATAAGTTATGTGACTTGTTTGAGTGTGAAGTAGGGGATTTACTAGAAAAGGTGTAAGGGGATTAGTGTAGTGGCATAGTTAATTTGACCACCTAATTAGAACGCTATTTATAAAAAATGGAGTCGCCCATGCCATGCTTACGGCACAGCTCAGAAATAGGTACGTCACCTTCTGCTTGCTTTAGAATGTTGAGTATCTAATTGTCGATAAAATGTGCTTTTTTCATCATTTTGCCCTAGGGATACAATAAGAAAAAATCTGACGTTTACCTCTATTGTTTATTGGGTGATTACCGAAGCACATCTTGCGGATGGGCGTATTGAGGTTGGCCTGTTTACTGATAGGCAGTTTATTCCTGAGCAACCTTAGTCAGCCATCTTGCCAATCCTTATGCCTGATCTTATACTGTATAAATATACAGCACCTACGGCAACTGCACATGAACATCACCTTACTTGGCAAAGCCATTGAAGAACCGGTCAACACAGCCTGGTGCATTCCGTTATATATCGAGCGTGTTTCGGCAGGCTTTCCGTCGCCAGCGCAGGACTACATCGAACAAACTTTGGATCTGAATGAGCTATGCATCAGTCATCCTGCGGCTACCTTCTTTGTGAGAGTGGAAGGCGAGTCGATGACCGGTGCCGGCATCTTCCCGAACGATATTTTGGTGGTGGATCGCTCTTTGACGGCACGGCATGGCGATATTGTGGTTGCCAGCCTAGAACGTGAGATGACGGTAAAGCAGTTGCACCTGAGCCCACTGCCAGTACGGTTGCTGGCCTGTAATCCTAGCTATCCGCCACTGATGATTACGGAAGGCATGGTGCTGGAAATATTTGGTGTGGTGACCAACGTGGTGCGTTCACTGAAGCGAGGTCATTGTTGATGTTACAACTGCGTGAGCAATCGCAGGGCTATCCGCAAAGCCAGCAAGCAAGATAACCATGAGCCCAGTATTTGCCCTAGTGGATTGCAACAACTTCTACGCCAGCTGTGAAAAGCTGTTCCGACCCGATCTGCGCCATACGCCCTTAGTGGTGCTATCGAACAATGACGGCTGTGTGGTGGCGCGCTCCATGGAAGCCAAAGTCATCGGCATTAAGATGGGCGTGCCTGTACACAAAATACAGGAGCAGATTAAGCAGTACGGCATTCAGGTGTTTTCATCGAATTATGCACTGTATGGCGACATTTCCAACCGAGTGATGCAAACCCTAGAGGCGCTGGCCCCTGCGATTGAGATCTACTCTATTGATGAGGCTTTTCTGGATTTAACCGGTGTCATCAATGCGGTGGATTTGACGGAATTCGGCTTGCAGATTAGGGCCACCGTACAGCAACATATCGGGATAACCGTTTGCGTTGGCATTGCGCCGAATAAAACGCTGGCCAAGTTGGCGAATCATGCAGCCAAACAGTATCCGGCCACTCGCGGCGTAGTGAATTTAACCGAGCCTGCCCGACAGAAAAAGCTGCTGAGCCTGATGCCAGTGAGTAAGGTCTGGGACGTGGGGAACAAGCTCAGCGAACGACTGAATGCCATAGGCATAACTACGGCACTGGAGCTGGCCAACCAAAACCCCAAATACATCCGACGTAAGTTCTCGGTAGTTCTGAAACGAACGGTGCGGGAGTTAAATGGTGAAAGCTGCCTAGCGCTGGAAGACATTACCCCCACAAAACAGCAAATTTTGTGCAGCCGCAGTTTTGGCCAGCGAGTTACCCTTTATACCGATATGCAGGAAGCCATCAGTAGTTATGTGGCTCGTGCATCTGAAAAACTGCGCCATGAGCAGCAGCAATGCCGATTGATCAGTGTGTACATACGCACTGGGATGTTTAACCCCAGCGACCCGCACTACAGCAACAGTGCCAGCCTGCAGTTGGATTACCCCACCGACGATACGCGGGTATTGCTGAATGTGGCTGGACGATTATTGCAGGCCATCTGGAAGGATGGCTACCGCTACGCCAAAGCGGGTATCACACTCTGCGACTTTTACGATCGTGGAGTTGTGCAGTCGAACCTTTTTACCCAACAGGTGATAAGACCGAACAGCACACAGCTGATGCAGGTGATTGACCGTATTAACGAACAGCAGAAAGGGAAAGTGTACTTCGCCAGCGAGGGTAGCGGCAAAGCCTGGGCAATGAACCGGAATCACCTATCGCCGAGTTACACCACAAGCTGGAGACAGCTGCCCAAGGTGTAACACCAGTAACCGTTACACATTCCGTTTGTAATGATGATTCATAGTACCCGCTAAACTACAGTATGATTCACCAAATATAGATAAGGTGAATCGACTCTAGCTCACTAGTGTAGTGGCATAGTCAATTTGGCTGCTTAGTTAGAGGGTTATCATGTACCAAAACAACAGTGATGAAACAGGCTGGTTATTGAAAACCTGGCCAGTTTTCTTACAGGTCTTTTCTCGACTATTTGATTTTTCCTATAAACAGAACATAACTACTCTGAACAGAGTACGAGTAAGTGCATCTGCTATATCTAGATTTTAGAAAGAAAAACTTTGATGGAAGGCTTTAAGAAAAAACCGCCTCAAGCGTTAACAAGAGGCGGTTCAAAGTGACATGTACATAATTGGAGCTATGTTTAGTCAGGCTCAGAATACCAAATTCATACTATGCGAACATCGGTAGAGTGTATGGTTCTAAGTTAGACATACTCATAGGTAAGTATTAGGTGTGCACCAGCTCGCCAACAACACCTTACTAGACCGTATTAATACTAGAGTCACAGAAGAAAAAATTAAGTATTTAAACAACAAGGAACCTGTCTCTACACCAGTTGACGGATAAACTTTTCATGTTTTAGTGAAGTTGTACACAAACATGAGGAGTACAAAATGAAAGACTTAAATAACGAGTTAAACGCTGGTGCTGTAAACACTAACAATCTGCATAACGATAAAAAAGCTAACAATGCAGAGTTATTAATTACCCGCCACAAACTGAGCAGCCTAACTAGCAACCAAATCTTAGAGCACCCTACGTGGATGGTAGAACATCAGGGACGCAACATAGCTAAGGCGTCTTTATCGATCTCATCCCTAGAAGACACAGATGCGGTTTACCTTACACTTAAACCACTGTCTATTTATGTTGATGAGGAATATAGAAATCAGGGGATAGCTTCAAGTCTGATTAAAGAGGCAACAAAAGATGCTGCATTTTTAATTAGAGCTGAATTAAAGTATCAAGACGTTGGTAGCTTCAGGTTCTTCAGAGGCGATGGTGCGGAAGTCATATCCATGCACTTGGATATTGATGCTAGTTTCAACTCTGAGGCCGAAGAAGCTTTAGCTCACCTGTTTAGCAAGAGCATGAACTACCAGTTAGAAAGCGAAATAGCTGAGCTGCCATACTTCGTTCGCACACACTTAAACATAGTTGAAGGTTGCTAACGCTTAAGAAAGGCTACCTCATTTTATTGGGGCAGCCTAGTTTTAATCAGCTACTCTTACTAGATGGCTAAACTAACTATGCCGATACAAAGTGAGGCCTATTATCTCTCATTGAAATGTCCATTTGAATTAGCCTAGAACACTTTTACGAAGTTGGCTGACAAGGACATCGAGCTGTTAATGAATCAGCTGAACAACAGACCAAGAAAACATTTAGATTTCAAACACCAAATAAAGTGCCTTACGAGCACCTATTGGTATTGCATTTATGAGCTGAATCTGGGTTCTTTGATCGGGATTAACTCAGCGGATAACTAGTGTAACGTAGGGGGCGCTTAAGTATTTCGATATTGATACGGGCTAGTGTACACATTAAACTCTGTTGGTTTTAAATTAACATTTAAACAAGAGATCATGAGCACTCCATTTCCTTTTATTTTCAAGTACGCTATCTGTCTAGTATCAAACCTTGAAGACAGTGAGTTTTTAAAAAAAGGAATGTTTCTTGGAATGTAAAAAAACTTCTGAACTTCTCCACTATAAGACTGTAGCAATAAGTTATTATTGTTATCGTTTTTATCTCTTATAATCTTAAAGCAAACTTCAAAAAACTCTTCTTCAAATAGTCTTAAAGATTTTACTCTTATTGCAGACCAACCTTTAGGTTTAGTTAATCGATAAGACCTTGCTGTAACAATAGGCTTTGTTTTAGAGTAATCTATATTTGTACAAGGATGTTTAGGCCATGGTGGTCCTAAACTGTCAAAGTAGACTTTGCTTCCATTAATGTTTTCATAGAAAAACACACAGCAATTACAAACTGGGCACCTTGCATTTGGATATACCAAGGAATCAGCCGTTTTAAAACTCGTATTTATTAAATTTAAACCGCCATTTGTACCATATCCACCCCAGCCACAATTACAGTCTGGTTGATGGTTATATCCATTACAAAAATATGATTTTAGTGACATCAAGATGCCTCAGTAATGTAACATCGTGAAAGCGTTAAGATTTTGATTGTGCCACGTTATCGGAGTATTTCAAGTTAGCTGACACCTCTTATCCTTGATGCGGTTTACTTAACGTGCTTTGTTTCTGGGTTGTTAGTGGCCATTGATATAACTAACACCACCAATCCACATAACAGTAAAAAATCAACAATGCAAAGTTATTAATTACCCGTCACCATCTGGGCAGCCTAAAGAGCAATCAGAACTTAGATCACCCTACGTGGATGGTAGAACAACAGGGACGCAACATCGCTAAGGCGTCTTTGTCGATTTCATTCCTAGAAGATACAGAAGCGGTTTACCTTACACTTAAACCACTGTCTATTTATGTTGATGAGGAATATAGAAATCAGGGGGTAGCTTCAAGTCTCATAAAAGAAGTAACAAAAGATGCTGCATTTTTAATTAGAGCTGGATTAGAGTTTCAGGACTTTGATCGTTTCAATGAACTCAAGGGCGATGGTGCGGAAGTCATATCCATACACTTGGATACTGATGCTTGTTTCAATTCTGAGGTTGAAGAGGCTTTAGCTCTCTTGTTTAGCAAGAACATAAACTACCAGCTAGAAAGCGAAATAGCTGAGCTGCCATACTTTGCTCGCTCAGACTTAAATATAGTTGAAGGTTGCTAACGCTTAAGCAAGGCTGCCTCACTTTATTGAGGCAGCTTGGTTTTTAATTAGACACCCTAAAAAGGTGGCTAAATTAACGATTTCGTTACAAAGTGAGGCCTATTATCTCTCATTGAAGTGTCCATTTGAATTAGATCAGAACAGATTGCGCCGGATGGATTAATATGGAAATTTAAAAAATTAGGTGCCAAATGTCAAAAAAAACTTACTCAACCAAGTGCACTAAGTGCTACAAAAAAATTTTTTACTATGAAGATGAATTTGGTGGAAAAGTCTTCTTTGAAGAGCTTGGTGGGGATTGGAGGAAACATGAGTGTGACCCAGACTCTCATCGTAACTACACTATAAAACCAGTAATAGAAGTCTGTGATAATAAAGAGTGTGGTATGGACATTTCAGTAAGAAAAACACGTTCTGGGGAGATTTTACGAAGTGATGTTTTTGGCAAGTACTTACCTCATGATTGTAATGTAAGTAGGACAGGTAAATCACAAAAAAGACTTAAAAAGTTTATTAAAAATGAAAGTCATAAAATACGAGGTTAATAAGCCTAGCAGTATGGTTTTTTCTTTGTCATTATTTCAAGAAAATATTTAAGTTTATGGACGCAAAGGCTGAGCAGCCAAAAGGCAAAACAGGCCGTGCCGATCAAGCACCCAACTGATTCAAAAACTCTATGGCGTTGAAAAACAACTAAGCCAAACAGAAGCAGTACCTATTATGCAGCAATTTAAAATTTGGCTGGATAAAACAGCGCTGCAAGTACCGCCCAAAAGTACGATTGGTGCTGCGGTTCAGTACACATTAAATCAATGGGAAAAGTTGTAGGTTTATCTTGAGCGTGGCGAAGCCGCCATCGACAACAATCGTGCAGAACGGGCGATTAAACCCTTTGTGATCGGTAGAAAAAACTGGCTGTTTTCTAATACAAAGAAGAGGCGCTCACGCGAGTGCATTACTTTACAGCTTAGTTGAAACTGCTAAAGCCAATGGCATACAACCGAGTGCATATTTTACGGCACTGTTTGAACAACTACCGCAAAGCAAAGACGGCGACCAATTCGACCATTTATTACCCTGGTCAATCAAATTATAGGCCATGACTAACCGACTAGGATAATTGTCGCTGGTTTAAATAGGTGTGGTTGCTGTTACGCTTACTTTTAATCCAAGACATAATACCTACTCAGTAAATAGAGTTTCGACGTGTTTGTACTGGCATATTGAATTTGGCCACATAACTAGAGATACCATCAAGCCTGATTAAAGAAGCAACAAAAGACGCTGCATTCTTAATTAGAGCTGGCTTAGAGTTTCAAGACTTTAATCGTTTCAATGCAATTAATGGTGACGGTGCGGAAGTCATATTCATGCACTTGGATATTGATGCTTGTTTCAACTCTGAGGTTGGAGAGGCTTTAGCTCTCTTGTTCAGTAAGAACATAAACTACCAGCTAGAAAACGAAATAGCTGAACTGCCATACTTTGTTCGCTCAGACTTAAACATAGTTGAAAGTTACTACCGCTTAAGAAAGGCTGCCTCACTCTACAGGGGCAGCTTAGTTTTTGATTGGCACTTTAACTCGGTGGCTAAACTAACGATGTCGTTACAAAGTAAGGCCTATTATCTTTCATTAAAGTGTCCATTTGAATTAGACCAGAACAGTACTAATCACTGTACAAATATCATGTAAAGAAATGAGACATACAAAACTGACCGATTAGCTTTGTATGCTGTTATCTTAGTAATATCTCAAGCTATACAACTACCTTTATTATTGCTTTTAATGTGAACTCGGTTTTGCACCATTTGAAATGATGCAATTTTATTGATCCTTCCCTAAGAATGGTATATTTTGCATCATAGTTGATGAATTAATAAAAAAAGGAGTGCAATGTTAAAGCACATAGCGACTATTAATGCAGGTTATCCGTTTCGGGGGAAAATTCCTGAACAACCTAGCTCTTCTGTTTTAGCTGTACAGATGAGGGACATATCGTTAACCGAAGGAATTAATTGGTCTGAATGCATAGCCACAAAACTGACGGGCAAACGTGATCCAGGTTATTTATTAGAGGGTGATATTCTGGTTGCTGGGCGTGGAAACCATAACTACGCCGTGCTGGTTGATATAAAGCAGACTAACCACTCACTTGGCTCTACTATTAAGGCTGTGGCATCGCCCCATTTTTTTGTCGTAAGGGTCGAAAATAAAGACATACTGCCCGAATTTGTAACTTGGTTATTAAACCAACCCTATTGCCAGCGCTACTTTGAACAAAACTCTGAAGGCACGCTGACCAAAAGTATCCGTCGCAGCGTATTAGAAGACGCACCGGTGGTTATTCCACCGCTAGAAAAACAACAGACAATAATTGCGTTAGCTAAGACCATCCATAAAGAACAACAGCTTGCGCAAAAGCTAATACAAAATGGTGAGCGTACAATGAACGCAATAGCCAACGACTTATTTAACAAGGAATAAAAAGTGAACGATAAAGTTAACCAAGACAGCATCAACAAAGCCTTATGGGCCGTTTGCGATAC
>Ga0079223_10002538_pt1 | contig 11329 bp, 9 predicted proteins | sample Stecom2011_FD_75072 | JGI IMG/M metagenome (GOLD analysis project Ga0079223, IMG submission 75072) | Agricultural soil microbial communities from Utah to study Nitrogen management - Steer compost 2011 | ecosystem: Environmental > Terrestrial > Soil > Agricultural land | place: USA: Utah...
AAAGTAATGCGTTTTCCTTTGAACTTTCCTCCTTCTACTTTAAGTCGTCCTTCTTCTAACAAGGTTTTCAAGAATTTAGTGTGGTGCATAATTTCATAATTCCCACCTAGCTCTGGGTATTCGTTCTTTATGGTGTTAAAGCAGTGCGGGCAAGCCGTAACGATGCGTTGTACTTCATAGCTGTCCAACACTTCAATATTGGACATCGCTTGCATTTGAAACAAAAACTCGTTTCCTGCACGCTTGGCTGGATCGCCAGTACAACCTTCTTCCGTTCCCAATACTGCAAAAGAAACATTAGCCTGATTTAAAACCTTTACCAGTGCTTTGGTAATTTTCTTTGCTCTATCGTCGAAACTTCCAGCACAGCCAACCCAAAATAGAACTTCTGGTTTTTCTCCTTTGGCTAAAAACTCTGCCATTGTAGGCACTCGAAGTGTATTGCTCATAATATTATATTTTATTTAGAAACTATGACTTTCAGCATAGTTGTTCTTTTATTAAATTTTATTTTTATTGCTCGTCTTTCCAATTCAACCTATCCATTTGGTTGTATGGCCAAGGTGCTTGGTTATTCTCTATGTTGGACATCGCCACATTCAATTCTGCAGGTGCTGCCGATTCTTCCAATACCAAATATTGGCGCATAGACATAATTATAGACATCGGGTCAATGCTTACCGGACAAGCATCTACACACGCACTACAAGTAGTACAAGCCCAAAGCTCCTCGCGTGTTATATAATCGTCCAATAACTGTTTGTCATCGGGTTTGAATTCTCCGTTAGCATCTATATTCTTCCCTATCTCTTCTACTCTATCTCGAGTATCCATCATTATCTTTCTTGGCGACAATGCTTTTCCAGTAATATTTGCCGGACAAACACTAGTACACCTTCCACACTCTGTACAGGTATAGGCATTCAACAACTGTGTTCGGGTAAGATCCATAACGTCACTAGCTCCGAACTTCGTATGTTCTTCCTCTTCGCCTTCAGCAGGAGCTGCAAATGGATCGGCATCTGGATCCATCATCAATTCCACTTCTTTTTTTACAGACTCTAAAACGGGGAATTTCCCAATTGGCTCTACACTTCCGTGATATACATTTGGGAAAGCCAAAATGATATGTAAATGCTTAGAATAATACAGGTAGTTTAAAAATGCTAAAACACCTAATATATGCAGCCACCAAGCACTTCTCTCCAAGATAATAAGTGCAGAAATACTCATCCCGTCAAACAGTGGCGCAATCATCGAGCTTATTGGGAATTTTCCTACTGCTGCATAGCCTTCTGCTCCTTTGAGTTGTAATTGGTAATCTGCAGCGTTCATCAATAGGAATAACGCCATCAATACAAACTCTATGTAAAGAATTAGGTTAGCATCTAACTTTGGCCAACCTTTCATCTCCTTCATGACAAAGCGTTTTATATGCGAGATATTTCTTCGTGTCCAAAAAAGAGCAACCCCCACAATAACGAGCAATGCTAAAATCTCGAACGAAGCGATTAGTGCATCATAAAATGGTCCCATAATGGACAATACACGATGCGTTCCGAAGATACCATCGATAACGATCTCCAGCATTTCAATGTTGATAATTACAAATCCTATATACACAAACAAGTGTAAAATACCAGGTATAGGACGAACCACCATTTTCGATTGACCTAAAGCAATACGAATGACATTGCTCCAACGCTCCTGTTTGTTGTTGGAGACATCTACTTTGCGACCTAGCTTTATATTGCGAATCAGTTTTTTGCTATTGCGAACAAAAAATCCGATTCCTGCTACCAAAGCGATTATAAATAGGATACTGGATACGTATTGCATAATGAGTTTAGATTAATTTATTCTTCTGATTCTTTTGGACGATATTCTTTATTTTTCTTTCCGAAAATTGAAAAGTGTACATAGCGCTTTGGGTTTAGCTTAATGTCATTCATAAGCTCTTCCAGCTCTTTGGAAGCTCCTTCCAAGTTTTCATATAAGCTGTCGTCCTTCAATAATTTTCCCAAGCTTCCTTCTCCATCCTCTAAGCTATTCACCACATTATTTATTCCTGCAATGCTTTGTTCTATTTCAGTTACTAGCTTCTGGGTATCTAAAGTAGCTAGAGAGTCCGATATACTAACAAAATTCTTTGAAGTTTTTTCAAAATTCTCAATAGTGGCATTTATCTTTTGGTTATTGCTTTCAAACAATGCATTTATTGAAGAACTTGTATTATTTAGAGTTGCCATGGTATTATCTATATTCTCAAAAGTACTTCGAAGGTGTCCTATTCCTTTCTCATCCATCACCTTGTTCAAGCTTACAAGCAACGAGTCTAAATTTGCTAAGGTGTTCCCTAGGTCGTCTCCTAGCGGAATTACTTTATCTGCAACCACTTCCATCATGCCTCGTTCCAAGTCTCCGATTAAAGTGTCTCCTGCTTTCGCCATAGTTGGATTGCCATAATCCGGTATAATGGCTAGTGCTTTTCCGCCTATCAACCCTGGATTGTACAAAAGCACTTCACTGGTTTTAGGAATTTCATAGCTTCGTTTATCTATAATAAAACTCACGGTAACATCTCTGGTATGCTCGGAAATGAAAATCTGTTTCACCTTCCCTATTTGCAACCCATTTACCGTTACACTTGCTTCGGGCATAAGACCTTCTACATTGCTATATTTTACGTAAAACTCACGTTCTTGTTTAAAAAGACTAGATCCCTTAAGGAAGTTATATCCAAATATAAGGACTAAGCTTGCACCAATAACAAGTATTCCAGTTTTAAATTCTCTTGAAAACTTCACAGGCTGTGTTTAGATTAAATTAATTAACAAAATTAGCAAAATAAATATAGATAGTCTGTCTTTCTTACTAGTTGGTTTTTACAACATCGCCCAAGCGCACTTGTTCGCCATTTTTATAAGCCACTATAAAGCAATCAGGAAAGCCACTATCCTTTGCTTTTTTCTGTAAGTCTTGTGCATTTTTATAGGTGTCCGTTTTACCATAGAAGTACTTATACAAATTACCTTCTTGTATGCGATGTACCCCTTCTAGTCCCTTAAAGTTATATGGCTTCACCTCCATTTTTGTTCCGCTTGCGCTGATTTGCACCATAAACTCTACTTTCTCTTTTCCTGCTTCTGTATCAGTCAATACTTCGTCCGATAGATCTACTGGCGTCTCCTTAAAATCACTTACATGTAAATCGGGCAAAGAGCTACGGTAGCTTTTGATAGCTTTTGCAATCTCTGTAGCCACTTCGTTCTGTCCTTTAGCAGAGTTTAAGTAAGTTCCTTCTGTTTTATTGGAAAGGAAACCTACTTCAATAAGGATGCTTGGCATAACGGTACGTGCTAGAACATAAAAAGGTCCTTGCTTAACACTACGGTCTCTTTTGTTTAAGTTTTTTGTGATATTTTTTTGTACTAAGCTAGCCAACTGGATGCTTTGATCTAGATATTCCTCTTGTGCCAAAGTCAATCCGATTAAGGATGAAGGTGAGTTAGGATCGAAGCTTCCATATACCTCTTCGTAATTCTCTTCTAAGTAAATTACGGAGTTCTCTCGTTTAGCCAATTCTAAATTCTCCTTATTTCTAGTGCTTCCCAAAACAAAGGTTTCTACTCCATAAGCTTGATTGCCACCGCCGACGGCATTACAGTGGATAGACACAAAAAAATCGGCTTTAGCCTTATTTGCTATAACCGTTCTGTCGTCCAGTGTAGGGTAAACATCCTTGTCTCTTGTGTAAATCACCTTAAAACGCGGATCATTTTCCAGCAAAGCACCTACTTTTAGGGTTATGTTTAGAGCGATATCTTTCTCAACAAAACCATGATGGGAGTTTCCTTTATCTGAACCTCCGTGCCCAGCATCCAATACAATTACGAAGGGTTTTGATTTATTTGCATAAATGGAAGATACCGAGAATGCAAAAAATAAAAGCAAAAACAATAAATGGTATTTAGATCTATAAAAAATCATGAGTTATAATGTATTTAAACACTAGCCATGCTATGGCTAGTTTAAATTTTCCTGTATTCAAAAGCTAGCACGAAAAATATGTGTAGTTTTGAAGCGCAAATTTTATTCAAATCTACAAAAAATACTTAGGTAACCTTGCAAACAAAAAGGCAATATTTCTTTGCATGCATTCTACTGCTATCCCTCGCTGGGCATTGGATTTACGGACAAGGGTCTGAGAACCTGTCACCTGTGATGTTTTCTGCCAGCTTTTCTGGCACGCAAGATACCATACCAGAAAGACAAGAAAACAAACTGCTAGATACAATACCACTGGATACTATTAACCCAGAAAAGATAGCGCCTAAAGAGAAAATAAGTGACATAATAGATTATTACGGAAAAGACTATGTTTTTTTTGATCGTAAAAGCAATAAAGTACACATGTACAATGAGGCTTTTATCACTTATGAGGATATGCGAATAGATGCTGGACATATCATCATGGATATGTCTAACAATACCATTCGTGCTACAGGAATAAAAGATACCGCTGGAGTTTATATTCAAAAACCAAAATTTGTGCAAGGCGGAAATGAAGTTACGCCCGACTCCATTCTTTTTAACACCCAAACCCAAAAAGCACTTATTTATAACTCTAGAACGGAGCAAAGCGGCTTTCACGTATTGGCAGAAACGACCAAAAGAGAAAACGATTCGGTTATTTATGTAAGCAACGCTCGCTTTACCACCTCCACGAATGAGGAAGATCCTGAATATTATTTCTTAGCTAGGAAAGCGAAGTTTGTTCCTAAGAAGAAAATTGTTACCGGATTTACCAATATGTACATAATGAATGTACCAACGCCCATTGCCATGCCATTTGGTTACTTCCCGCTTACCGAGAATCGTGCTTCTGGTTTTATCATCCCTTCTATTGGAGATAATAATAGACGTGGGTTCTTCTTTCAAAATGGTGGGTATTATTTTGCTTTAAGCGATTACTATGATCTAGCTGTAATGGGAGATTACTATACCAATGGAAGCTATGGAATACGATTAGAATCCAATTATGCGAAACGATATAACTTTAATGGAGGATTAAGTTTTAGATATGAGAACTTGGTGGAAGGAGAACGCGGTTTCCCCGATTTCAGTCAAAGTATGATTTACAACTTCCGATGGCATCATACCCAAGATGCAAAAGCAAGTCCAAATGAGCGTTTCTCAGCTTCGGTTAACCTAGGTAGTTCCAAGTACTTCCAAGAGTCTATTAACCAAACTAACAATGCTAGTGCTTTAGTAAACACATTGAGCTCTACGGTTTCGTATGCCAAAACCTTCGAAACCAATCCACAGATTAACCTTACTATTGCCGCAACGCACTCCCAAAACAGCAATACCGAGGCCATTAATATGTCCTTGCCAAATATCAACGCAAATATCTCAAAAATCTATCCGTTTGCTCCAAAATATGGTGCAAAGCAAGGGATTATAGATAATATTAGCCTAGAGTATAATGTAACCGCACAAAACTCTATCACTACAGTAGATTCTTTATTTTTTAAACGAGATATGTTTCGCGATGCCAAGTTAGGTGCAAAACATACTATACCAATAAGTACTAACTTTAAAGTATTCAAACACCTAAGCGCCTCTCTCTCAACAAGATTCGAAGAGGTTTGGGTAGGAAACACTTACCATCAATATTACGATACCGAATTACGTGATGGGCAAGGAGGAATTGCACGCGATACGGTGCGTGGTTTTGACCGATATCACACGTACAATTTCTCGGCAAGTCTAGGTACTACCGTGTACGGGATGTTTAACTTTAAGCCAGGTAGTAAAATTCAAACTATCCGACACGTTATGCGTCCTAACTTAAACTATAGCATCAACCCGAGTTTTGATCGATACTATGAAGAGATGCAAGTCCAAACTGCCGATCCTACCGTAGCTTCCGAAACAGCAGAGTTTTCTAGATTCCAAGGAACTCTGTACGGCGCGCCTGGCAATAGATTCTCTTCGAACATCGGATTTAGTTTAAGCAATACACTGGAAGCTAAAGTACGCTCCAAAGACTCGACAAGTAAAGAGCTAAAGAAGATAAAACTGCTCAACAACTTAAACGTGTCTACCGCCTACAATCTGGCAGCAGACTCTCTTAAATTATCGCCGTTTAGAATAACGGGAAGCATTCCCATTATAGAAAAATTAGATCTAAACTTTAGTGGTGCACTCGACCCTTATGCTCTAAGTAATAACAACCAGCGAGTAGACATGTTCAATATAGAGAACGGCGGTAGCTTATTCCGTCTGACCAATGCCAATGTTAGTTTTAACTACTCTTTTTCGAGCAAAGACTTTGAAAGATCTTCTTCCGACAAAGAGGCAGATAGATCTTTTGATAGCGAGACTTTTAGAAATGGCGGTCGACCAGATGATTTATTTGGCGACACTTCTCGGAATTTTGGTGACTCGAGAGATGGAGCGCAAGAGAAAGGTAAAAGTCGTGCCAACAAAAGCCCTTGGTATAATTACAGTTTACCATGGGACATTAGATTAGCTTATACGATGACCTACTCCAATATGCGTCGCGAAAACGAAATCTCCTCCCAATCGATTATGTTCAGCTCCAACGTGGATCTGGCACCCCGATGGAAAGTAGGAATTTCCTCTGGATATGATTTTAAAAATAAAGGAGTGACGTTAACCCAACTCCGATTCCAACGTGATTTAGAGAGCTGGCAAATGAGTTTTAACTGGACTCCTATTGGAAGTGTCAATACCTCTTGGTATTTTTACATAGGCATAAAATCGTCTATATTAAGCGATATCAAACTCGACAAGCGTCGAGAGCCAGATCGCAGGTTATAATATTATTTTATTTAAAAAATTATGAAGAAAATCATCCATTCCACCCAAGCCCCAAATCCAGTAGGACCTTATAATCAAGCAATATTAAAAAATGGCTTTTTATTCACTTCGGGACAAATCGCTATTAATCCAAAAACGGGCGATTTAATAACCAATAGTATAGAGGAAGAGACCAAACAGGTTATGGCCAACGTAAAAGCTGTTTTGGAAGAAGCAGATATGGATTTCTCTCACGTAATAAAAGCAACGATATTTATCTCGAACATGGAGAATTTTGGAAAAATAAATACGGTGTATGCTAGTTATTTCGACGAAAAAACCGCTCCTGCTAGAGAAACGGTTGAAGTAGCAAATTTACCTAAGTATGCTAATATTGAAATTTCAGTAATCGCATCAAAGTAGTAGTCTCAGACTACTACTTTAGCTTTACTAGTGGCTGGTTTAATCCATTCACTACATTGCGCATAATTTTGTATTTATCGATACTCGCAAATAACTGCGTCAAGGTTCTAAATCCATAACTTCTTGGATCAAAACTAGGATCTATTTTTCTAAGAGTGGTCCCTATGTGAGCGATGTATACTTCGTCCTCTTCATTGGTGTTCGTAGATATTTCAAAAGCTTTATCTAGCAATTTTAATTCCTCTACCCCTAACTTAGAACTTTCTTTCGGTTCTGGCTTTTCACTTGGAGCAGTACTACGTCTTACATTTTTCTTAGTAGTTGTTTTTGTACTGGACTTCTCCGATTTGGGCTGCAGGTTCTCACTAAAGGTAAATATCTCACAAGATTTCACAAAAGCAGTAGGCGTCTTACGCTCTCCAATCCCCATTACAAACATCCCTTCTTCTCGAATTCGCTTGGCCAATCCAGTATAGTCACTGTCGCTAGAAACGATACAGAAACCATCTACGCTTTCGGCGTGTAAAATATCCATCGCATCGATAATCATCGCGCTATCGGTAGAGTTTTTTCCAGTAGTATAGGAGAATTTCTGAATCGGATTTATAGAGTATTGATTGATAAGGTCTTTCCAGCTATTCATTTGCGGAGTTGTCCAATCGCCATATATTCGGCGTATGGTGGCCTTACCGTAACGGGACACTTCTTCTAGTATCTCTTTGATAAGCTTTGCTTGCGCATTGTCGCCGTCGATTAAAACAGCTAAATTAAACTTTGTTTCCATATAATAATAGCAACATTATTTCCCTGTTGCAAGAGGTTATTAATTGTATTTAAGGGTTGAAGATAACAAATAAATAATTAACACAGATAAAGGAAGCTAGGTTTTAGCCCTAACAATTACTCTCTTGCAGAAAATTAAACTATGTATTGGCAAGAAAATTAACCAACTAGTGTACTTTGATTCAAGTAGCTACAATTTAATTAATGGAGACACTAATTCTATAGTTTTATGAAAATAGCTTTTTAATATACATCAAAATAAACTATTTTCCAATGTCTAGCATCAGCAAACAAATCAGTTATTCTAGTTAACTTTGATAGAAAGCAACAAAAATATTTTAACTATTTAAGAAATATAAATTATGAAGCAGAAGGTTCCAGTTTCCGAAATTATGAGCAAAGATCTTATTACACTTAGCTCAGAGCAATCTTTATATGAAGTAAGTAAACTATTTAGCCGACATAATGTACGTCATATTCCCGTAGTAGAAAACGAGCGTTTGGTTGGTATGGTAAGTCATACCGATTTACTGCGAATCAGTTTTTCTGGTTTGGATGAAAGTGATGATAGCATAGTTCCAGTGATTTATGAAATGTACAGCGTTCCAGAAATAATGACTAGAGTGCCTGTATTTGTAGAGAGCAACACCACCATAAAGGAAGTTGCGGAAATTCTTTCACGACAAAGTTTCCACTCCCTACCTGTTCTTGATAAAGGAAAACTTGTTGGAATAGTCACTACTACGGATTTAATCAACTATTTATTAGCGCAGTATTAATCCAATGTACTAATCCGATACCTTGCAGCGGAGCCGTTGGCAAATTCAAAGTGAATTAAGCCTATGGATTCGACACTGCGCATCAGGAAATAAACCCAATTTTCCGTCTGCCAACGCGAACGAAAAAGGACGGATAAAGTAATGTCTAAAATACAACTGCTACTATCTATAATCCAAATCGAATGCTATTCCTCGATTTGGATTATTTATTTCCACTGTTTTTTATACTGCTATAATCGGATTAGAAACCTTAAATATTAACTTAGAAATACTTTCAAATAACAAATCAAAAACTTTCTTTCATATAGTTAATTGGGCTTATCCTAAAAAATGTGTCCCATAGGGCGTCTTAAATTAACAATAAGTACAAAAAACTAGGATAAAAAGCTACAATCCTAACAAAATTGAAAAACAAACTCCCAAGAAGAATAAGAATAAGTAAATTGCAATAATTAAATTGAAACTAATCAGGAGGTTTTAGTCTAAAGCGGGCTATTCCTACAATATGTAGTTAACTGCGATTCAAGTTAACCAAAACCACAACTTTTATGTCTAAATATGTCAGGAATAAACACTTTGTTGCAAACAAGGTGGTGTTTTTTGTTTCCTTAGCATTAATTCTTTTACTAATTCTCATTGGAGTTGCCTTTCCAGAGGCAATGAACGAGAAACTAAACAACTTTAGAGTATGGTCTTCAGACAGTTTTGGCTGGTTCTTTGTTCTTAGCGTTAACGTAATACTCATCTTCTCTATTTATATAGCTTTTTCCAAATACGGTAAAATACGGCTTGGTGGTTCTGACGCTAGACCTGCTTACAGCAAAGCCTCTTGGTTTGCCATGCTGTTTAGTGCTGGAATGGGAATCGGGATTATGTTCTATAGCATTGGAGAGCCTGTAACACATTTTGGAACACCACCTCTTCCAGTTGCAAGCGACCTTGATGCAGCCAAACAAGCAATGGAGTTTACTAGTCTTCACTATGGATTACATGTTTGGGCAATCTACGCTTTAGTTGGTTTGGCCTTAGCTTTTTTTGCTTATAACAAAAACTTACCCATGACTTTCCGATCGGCATTTTATCCATTTATAGGTGATAAAATAAATGGTGGTTGGGGAGATTTTATCGATATTTTATCGGCTTTAGCTACTGTATTTGGTCTTGCTACAACCTTAGGATTGGGAGTGATGCAAGTATCTACCGGACTTAACTTCCTATACGATTGGGAGGTTACTGATTTAACACAAATTCTCATTATCGCAGCAGTGATATCTGTGGCCACCGTATCTGTTTTCTTGGGAGTAGATAAAGGGGTAAAAAGGTTGAGTTCTGCCAATATGTATATGGCATTGCTCCTACTTGCATTTGTGTTTTTCTTAGGTCCTACCGTATCTATTATGAAGGGATTTGTTGAAAATACAGGTTCTTACCTTGCAAACCTTTCGACCAATAGTACTTGGAATGAAATGTATTTAGATTCAGACTGGCAAAACACTTGGACTATCTTCTATTGGGGATGGTGGATTTCTTGGTCTCCATTTGTTGGAACATTTATCGCTCAAATCTCTAAAGGAAGAACCGTTAAGGAGTTTGTTTTAGGGGTGGTATTAGTTCCTTCATTAATCGTAATCTTCTGGATGAATGCGTTTGGAGGAAGTGCACTAGAGATGATTATTGCAGGAGACACCACTATGTTACATGCAGTGCAAGAGGACATGACCTCTTCCCTATTTGTGTTTTTAGAGAATTTTCCTTTAGTTAAGTTCTCTTCTGTCTTAGCGATTATTTTAGTATTCTCCTTTTTTATCACCTCTTCGGACTCTGGTTCTTTGGTGATAAATACAATAACCGCTGGAACTGAAGGTGAAAACACCCGGTTTGGCAACGTGTTCTTTGGTCGTTTATGCAAGGTGCAGTGGCTATTGTCTTATTGCTAACTGGAGGTTTAGAAGCATTGCAAACAGGCGTTATTGCCATAGGACTGCCTTTTGCTGTGGTGCTATTAGTTCTCTGTTATAGCTTACACAAAGGACTAAAGGAAGAATACGATAAAGGCCAGAAAGCCAAAAAAGCAAGAGAGGAAGATAGTTATAGAGAAACCATTAACAAAATTGTAGAAGAAGAACAAAACAACGTATAATCATGCAGACAACAAACGAACCATTAAATATATTAGTAGGGATAGATCTATCTGAAATGGATACGTATCTTTTTAACTACCTCCATACGTTAGATCAGATATTAGACATAAACAAAATCACTTTTTTACATAATATTAAAATAACAGAATTACCAGCTGTAATGGTATCCGAAGGTAGACTAGATGTAATTAAGGGTAAGATAATCAGCAGTATAACAAGAGATATTAACGCGACGGCACTTAATCATCCTTTTGAAATCCAGGTAACTTCGGAGCGTTTTTCTGAAACTAGTTTCAATAAAATTTCAGAGAGACAAGCGTTTGATTTACTTATTCTTGGAAATAAACAGAACTTAAGAGGAAATGGTGCATTGGC
>Ga0079223_10002541_pt1 | contig 11321 bp, 12 predicted proteins | sample Stecom2011_FD_75072 | JGI IMG/M metagenome (GOLD analysis project Ga0079223, IMG submission 75072) | Agricultural soil microbial communities from Utah to study Nitrogen management - Steer compost 2011 | ecosystem: Environmental > Terrestrial > Soil > Agricultural land | place: USA: Utah...
ATTTGTTTTATTAGATTCTAAAAAGAGATAAATTTCTCGGTTAAATTCTTATAAAATCAATTGAGAGACAGGAACCAATCCTTCCCCAACTTTTGGGACTGATACCGGATTATTATTTAACACAGATGTATGCGCCCCGAAGTAAACGAAAAGCTCAATGAATTTATTTACTTTATTGCACACCAGAACAGAGCGCCAACAGAAGCTCCTGGGATGGTGCTATGCAATACTGTAAGTAAAGAATTGACTTGGAGGTGAATGCGGATGATGGCGCCCGAATTAGCCTCTATTAAAAAAAATGATTGTTTAATAACTAAAACTTCTGTTTAGTCCCATTTGAAGGAATACTTTTGCTGGTGCTTGTTCCTTTTTATAGTGAACAGGAAAACCTTCAATATTGAGCATGGGATAGTTAACATTGGGTTTTCTCCAACGCTTAGGAATAAAGTGTTTGTCGTGCATAAATCTATTCTGAAGGCCGTGACGTATTCGTTCACTGTCTACCCCTGCCACAAAGGATAAGTGATTTCCAAACATGATTTGGTAATCTAATCCAACACTTAAAATTCCATGACTTGTTTTCCCATAGTGTGTTGCGCTTAAATCCTTGTAGCCTTTTTGATAAATGCTGTCTGGAGTGTTTTGTAACTTGGTTCCCCAGGTTTCACCTGTCCATAGTTGGGTGTTTAGGCTTACATTGTATAAATCGTCGTGATAACTGATGCTGGCATGACTTGTTCTGAACCTGTCACGGCCCGAACCAGCAAATAGATCGTTTTCAATGTAAATGCTGAATTGTTGTATGTGAACTCCCCAACCTCCTGATCTTTGAGAAGTCCCAATGTTGTCAAAGTACCAAAGGTAATTGTAAGCTACAGCAAACTCATTCTGACTTTGGTGGTTTAATCCGTCAAGTATTAGCTGTGGAGAAGCAAACTTTCTACCTCCCATAAGTACTAAACCTGTATTGATTCGTTGGGTGACAAAATTTTCTCGCTTTCCGAAGTGAGTACTGTTAAACCGTATATGATTCCCAATATTGACCTGTACAAACTCAATGGTGTAATACCCTTGGATTTTTAAACCAATTTGATTGATGTGTGTTCCGAGATCCGCTGAAATACCTATTTGTACTCCCCAATGATCATTTTCGAATTTCTGTGCATTGAGGGAAAAGCCTAAGCAGACAATAAAAATGATATTGAGTAGAAAGTTTTTCATTTTATTGAAGCTCGTAGGCGCCAATGTCTGGATTTGCAAAATCACGCTGATTCCCTTCTATGTCATTTTGTAATATGGTAAAAGGACCACCGCTATCTTTACACGGAGAGTTCGCCTTAATTTTAAAGTCTTGCTCTTCGATGTTTTCAAATAAAGGATTGACATTGTAGGTATTGTCGCTAATGTTTGCGCCGGTAAGATCTTCACCTTGCTTTATAAAGTTCTTACTGTATACTTTGTCAATCGTAACTGCTCCGTTTTGAGTAAGCGTGTCATAAGCGACTTGATAATCTCCACCTCCATAGATAATAGAGTTATAAATAACCCCTTCATTCACATTGGCAATATAAGTGATTCCATCGCTGCGTGTAAAATAATTCTTTATTGCAACAGCAGGTTGGTTTCCCTCAGCTCCATAACTCATGAACTGACAGTGTCTAAAGTTATGGCTTCCACCTTCTAATAAGAAATAAGCGTACATTCCATTGTTGTGAATGTTTAAATTCTCTCCCGATATTTTCCCGCCTGAATAATTGAAAATACCATAACTGGAATGATTAAAAATTTCAGTATTGTTGATCGTTAAAGTATAGGCAGAACCATTGGAAGGGTGTTCATCGAATACATGAACTCCTGCTGTTCCGTTTTTAATAATAGCATGATTGATTGAGGAGGGGAGTGCTTCGTTAAAATAGATTCCATAGTATTGGCCTCTTACATCATCGTAAAAAGCTTCCAATCGGTCGCCCTGAATTACTACTTTGTTGTCAAAAGTTCCATCTATGTTTAAGGTTCCGGAATTGACATACAGCATTGCGCCTTTATGCATGTATATTTTTGTTCCTGCTTGTATGGTTAATGTTTTTAAGGAATCAACTAATGCAATGTTGTAAATAACATGGGGTTTATCATTGGGCCATATTCCGTCAACGTATTCATTGTTATGAAAGTAAGCATCCTGTCCCCATGCTGCGAGCTGAACAAACTGATCTTTTCCATTGGTTTCAAAACGTATTTTGTCTTGAATAATAAAGATATTTGGATCATTGTTCTCACCCAATGTTACTTCCACAAACATAAATAGGCTGTCATTTGCAGGTAAAACGATATCGCTAAACTTTATTCCAGAAACTCCATCTAAATTTACTCTGTATTTAGAGTTTTGTCCACCTTCTAAGATCACATGATCGATTTTCACAGGCCGATTTGACGTATTGTATATTTTAAATCTTTTGGTAGTTGAGCCTACAGTTGTAAAAACAGTATCGAACAACACCGTGTCGACAGAGAAGCTAAGGTTTTCTTTAGAGAATAAGACATCTTTCTTGCAACTCGATAAGTAAGTTGTAAGCCATGCTAAAAGCAGGAAAGAGATGATATAAAGAGTTCTGCTCAAATTATTTAGTTTTTAGTGATGCTAAAGTAACGATTAATTATTGTTTTTATTTTTATAGGCCTTAATCTAAATATTTAAACTATTTTTGTAAAGGTCGATTTAATATAAAAATTAATCACGCTTCTATTGTGTGAATTGAAATTTAATTACTAAATTTGCCATCCGATTTGAGATAGAACAAGAAATTATAGTTAAAATGAAAAAAGAAATACATCCAGAAAGCTACCGTTTAGTAGTGTTTAAAGATATGACGAATGATTATTCATTTGTTACACGTTCATGTGCTGCTTCTACTGAAACAATAACACATGAAGATGGAGTTGAATATCCACTTGTAAAGTTGGATATTTCTCATATGTCGCACCCTTACTTTACAGGTGTAGAGCAGTATGTAGATACAGCTGGACGTATTGATAAGTTTAAAAACAGATATGCACGTCACATGAAAAAATAGTGATTGCAAAAGCAAATAATATTGAAAGGGAGAATTAATTAGTTCTCCCTTTTTTCTTTTCGAAAAACCATAAAGGATAAACTTGTCTTTTATTATTATTGTTCTTATTTTTGTTTACATTTAAAGATAAAAATTATGGTGAACAATTCTTTTTACAACGATTTTGTATTTACAGATGACAAAGTGAAGGTCTCTGTAGTTTTGGAAACTTCTTTTTCAAGAGAGATTAGAATAGCTTTTAAAGAAGGTCAAGTGATGAAAGAGCACAAGACTGCTTTCCCTATCGTTGTGCATTTGTTGGAAGGTGCAATTGAGTTCGGGGTAGAGGGGGAAAAGCATCAGCTTAAAAAAGGTGATATATTAACTTTGGAAGGAGATGTTCCTCATGATTTGTTGGCCAAAGAAGAAAGTATTGTTAGGTTGACACTTTCTAAGTTAGACAATCCTGATCGTGTGAAGAAAGTTGCAACAGATTCAAAGTAATGAAACAGATAAAAAATAGAGCTGATGTGAGTAACTTGGTTCATTCTTTTTATGATAAAATAAGAATGGATGAAGAGTTGGGACCGATTTTCAATGCGCACTTATCTGCCGAAGAATGGCCACCGCATTTAGAGAAGTTAACTGATTTTTGGGAAACGAACTTGTTTGGAATTCGTAAGTTTAAAGGAAATCCTCCAAGAGTGCATGCAGAAGTTGATCATAACTTAAACTATGGTGTCACCCAAGAACATTTCGCACAGTGGATTCGCTTGTGGTTTGAAACAATAGATGAATTGTTTGAAGGTGATTTAGCAGACAGGGCCAAAAATGCCGCACGAAGAATGTCAACTGGATTGTTTTTGGCAATATGGAATTCAAGACCAGAGAATAATTTTCATTAATATAAAATTAAGAAACATGGAATTAAAATTTAAAGGAACAGCAATTAAAACGAATGGTAATTTCCCAAAAGTTGGAGATACGTTGCCAGAGATGAAATTAGTAAAAACTGACTTGTCTGAATTAAATACAAATGACCTTAAAGGGAAGAAAGTTGTTTTTAATATCTTTCCAAGTGTTGATACGGCAGTATGTGCTTTGCAATTGACAAAGTTTGCAAATCAAGTGAAAGACAGAAAAGATGTGGCATTAGTGTTTACTTCATTGGATTTACCTTTTGCGTTTAAACGTTTTTGTTCGGACGAAGGAATTGAAAATGCAATCACAACTTCTGATTATAGATACAGAGATGCTGACAAATTAGGAGTAGTTATGGAAGGTGGTCCATTGAGTGGCTTGCATGCCAGGGGAGTAATTGTAACTGATGAAAACTTGGTTATCCAATATTCAGAATTAGTTGAAGAGGTAACTGATGAACCAAATTATGATGCTGCTTTGGCAAAGTTATAATTGGTTTCTTAAAGTCCTTGATTAGTGTATATTATTCCTTATCTTTTTGAAAAAAAAGAGAGAGTATGAGACATGTGTTAATGAGTTTATCGTTGTTATTAAGTGCATTTGTGTTTACCCAAGAGGGCCAAGTGTTACTCGATAAAGAAAATCAAATTGAATTGGCAACCCACTTTTTACCTGATTCAGAAAAGGAAATAGCAAAAGTTTTGCATTACACTAAAGATGGCGAACTTGAGGTTTTAAGAGCTTCAGACAGTCATTTAACTTGTGTTACTGACGATCCAACTAAAAGAGGCCTTGAAATCATTTGTTATTATAGCGAATTAGAAGATTTTATGCAGCGTGGTAGAGATTTGAAAAAGGAAGGAAAGTCTCCAAAGGAAATACGTGAAATCAGGCAAATAGAAATTGAAGCCGGTGCATTAAAGTTTCCTGATGGACAAAGCATATTGTATGTGTTTACCGGGAAAGTAGAAAATGTGGATTCAAAAACAGGAACAGTGAAAGATGGAAAATTAAGGTATGTTGTTTACGTGCCGTATGCTACTCAATTGTCTACTGGACTTCCATTGTCTCCTTCTTTACCAGGAATGCCTTGGTTGATGGACCCAGGAACGCATAGGGCACATATTATGATTACCCCAAAATAGTATTCATTTTAAAATTACTAATCATGAAAAGAAAACCAACTTACGAAACAGTATCTGAAGCAATTAACGATTTAGTTAAGAGGGGCTATACAACAGACTTCTATATTGAGGCTACAAAGGATTGCATTGTATGTAGAAAATCTGATTTAGCACTCTCTGCAGACGATTTTGGAATTGATGAAGTACATCGATTTGAAGGAGAAACCGATCCAGGTGATTCAATGATCGTTTATGCTATTTCTTCTAAAGAACATAAAATAAAAGGAGTCCTTGTAAATGCTTATGGTGTGTATGCGGATGGAGTGACTTCAACAATAATTTCACACCTTGAAAAACAGATTTAGAGCAATATGGAAAGTGAAAAGAAACTTAAACCTCTTAAAAGAGACAAAGCTTTAATTCCTTTTAGTCGAGAACATCACCACAGTTTACTTTTGGGATGGAAAATTAGAAAGGGAATAGCGAACGGTACCTCTGTGGAAAGGATAAAAAAATATACAGATTGGTTTTTTGAACACCATGTACAACCACATTTTGAAGATGAGGAAAAGTATATTTTCCCGATATTGGGAGAAGAACATGAGCTGATAAAAAAAGCACTGTCTGAACACCGTAGGTTAACACGTTTGTTTACTGAAGAAACAGACATTGAAAAGTCTCTTCATCATATTGAAGAGGAGCTCGAAAGACATATCCGATTTGAAGAACGTGAGCTTTTTATGATCATTCAAGAAAAAGCAACTCCTGAAGAATTGAAGAAAATCGATGAGTTACATGATGAATTAACTTTCGAAGAAAATACTGCTGATGTATTCTGGGAATAACATTAGATTTCAATGATTTTACCAGGATTCATAATGTTGTGAGGGTCAAACAATTGTTTTATTCCTTTCATTAACAAAAGCGAAACATCCGTAAAAGGAATGTCCATATATGGTTTTTGAACCAATCCTATACCGTGCTCCCCAGAGATAGTTCCTCCGAGCTTTACAGTCAATGTAAAGATTTCGCGAATTGCTTTGGGGAGTTCGTTTTCCCATTGTTCTTCTGTTAAATCCCCCTTGATGATATTTACATGTAAGTTTCCGTCGCCTGCATGACCATAGCATACTGATTGAAATCCATATTTTAATCCAATTCGCTTGACTCCGGCTAATAGATTAGGCAATTCATACCTCGGCACAACAGTGTCTTCTTCCTTGTATATAGAATGAGATTTAACAGCTTCTCCTACTTTTCGACGTACTTCCCAAAGTTTGTCTTTTTGTGCTTGACTGTCTGCAAATAGTATTTCTCCAGTTTCGTACTGATCAAGAACTTCAGCGATTTTCTCACATTCTTCAATGAGCTTATTTTCGTTAAAACCATCTACTTCAATTAATAAATGAGCTGCATGGTTGTCAGCTACTTCTAATTGTATGGATGGAATCTTATTGAGTGTCCATAAAATAGCGTCCCGCTCCATAAATTCTAATCCGCTTGGCGTAATTCCAGTTTTCATTATTGCTGCAACTGCTTCACAGGCTTTTTGGGCATCGTAAAAAGGAACCAACATCAACATATCAGCTGTAGGGTGAGGAATCAGACGCAATACAATTTTTGTCACAATCCCCAAAGTTCCTTCACTACCAACGATGAGTTGTGTTAAGTTATAGCCTGTCGCGTTTTTTAAAACATTAGCGCCTGTCCAAATGATTTCTCCATTTGGTAGTACGACTTCCAAGTTAAGCACATAGTCAGCTGTTACGCCGTATTTGACTGCTTTTGGACCGCCACTATTCTCTGCAATATTCCCTCCGATAAAACAGCTCCCTTTTGATGCAGGATCTGGAGGGTAGAATAAACCTTTCGCTTTTACTGTTTCTTGAAGTACTTGAGTAATTACTCCAGGTTCAGTAGTGACTTGATAATTGTTTTCGTCGACTGAAATGATTTTATTCATTCTTTCTAAACTCAATGCAATTCCACCATTTATTGGAAGTGCCCCACCACTTAGGCCTGTTCTTGCTCCTGAAGGAGTAACAGGAATCTTGTTTTCATTGCAATACTTTAGAATTTCAGAAACTTCTTGAGTATTCGAAGGCTTTAACACAAGTTGAGGAAGAAAAAGTAAATCCTCGGTTTCATCACGTCCGTATTTATCCAAATCTTCTGCATGGATAGATGCGATGTCTTTAAATTCACGAAGAAAATAGTTGAGATGTTCTTGAGTCATAATTAATGCAAAATAGTATATATAAAAAACCCTTAATTCTGATGCTAGTCAAAACTAAGGGTTTTTAAATTTTAAAAGAATATTTCGGTACTAATTTGCGATAATTTCAAATTCCGTTCTTCTGTTTTCTTGTCTTCCTTGAGCATTGTTATTTGTAGCAATTGGATTTGAAGATCCATATCCTTTTGCAGTTAATCTACCTGCTGGAATTCCTTTGCCTTTTAAGTAAACCACCACTGCTTCAGCCCTGTCTTGAGAAAGCTTGTCATTGATTGAAGCAGAACCTGTATTGTCAGTATGTCCTGAGATTTCCACTTTTAATGAAGGAACATCCTTTAATAGGCTCACCAATCTGTCTAATTCTGCATTTGACTCGCTGCGTAAAGTTGCTTTTCCAACATCAAAGAAAATATTTCTCAATGCAATTTTGCTTCCTATTGCAATGTTCTTCAATTCAATGGTTTTGTTTATGAGATTGTACTCACTTCCATCAGGAATATCGAAGTTCTCTGAGTGAAAAAGGTAGCCGTCTGCTTTAACAGCAATTCCATAATTTTTTCCTGCAGTTAATGACAAAAGGAATTTTCCTGTTGCACTATTGGTTGTGAAACGCTCAATGATTTGTCCAGTTTTATTGTCTGTAATTTCAATAGAAGCTTCAACTGCCTTACTGGTTAGTGCATCAATTGTTATTCCTTTAAAAACAGTCAATGAAACCTTGTTTACGCTCACAATGTCTTCAATTTGTGGGTCTTTAATAGGTTGAGCAATAGATGCTAGAAGGTAATCTTCTACGTCAACAATAGGATTTTTAGGTTCTCCCCAAAAAGTCACCTTGTAGATGTCAAATCCTCCAGCGCCTTCCGGACGGTTTGAAGAAATATAAGCATACTTACCATTTGCTGTTGCTGCAAAGAAAAAGTCATCGTATGGTGTGTTGATTGGGTATCCCATATTTACTGGTTTTGACCAACTTCCTTGTGTTCGGTAAGAAACGAAAATATCGTAGCCTCCTATTGATTCATGACCTTGAGAGGCAATATACAAGGTTTTCCCATCGATATGCATATATATTGGTCCATCATTAAACGGACTGTTTACTTGACCGATTGGTGTAGCAGTTCCATAGTTCTTTTCCATTTTACTTTGCATCCCAGAGAACATGATGTTGGTTCCGTTTTTATTGTTTTCGTTTCCTCTTGCGAAAGTAATGTTGTATCCATCATGACTATATGAAGCGTACATATCATTTGCTCTGCTTGAACTAATTTGCACTGGCATTATCACTGGAGTTCCCCAGTTTGCTCCATTTAATACTGATTCATAAATGTCGGTTTGCCCTCCATTGTCTTTGTGCATTAACATTTTTGTTCCGTCGTATGACAAGTTATTCACTATGTCATCCAAGGAAGTGTTTACACTGCCAGGAATTGGTTTCACTTTCTCCCAAGTTCCGTCATCATTATATGAAATGTAAATGTCGTAATCGTAATCACCTAACTCATTTGGCTTATTGTTGTTTGGCCTATTCGAGCTAAAGATAATTTCTGAACCATCTGTTGTAATTGCAGGTGCGATTTCATCATATTCTGTATTCAGAGTAGTCATATTGTCTACCCAGCAACGTACAGGGTCAGTTTTGAATTTTTGAGCATAACCAGTTTCACGTTTGCGCATAGAAACAAACTTGTTGAAGTTGTCTGATTTTTTATAATTGTCTTCAAAAGCCTTATAGGAAGCCAACGCTTCTTTAAACTTTTCTTGGAGCTGCATTGCATTTCCATGATAATAGTACAAGAAAGGATCACAAGTTGGGTCCAATTCATACGCTTTTTCAAGATAAGGTATCGCTTTGTAGGGCGAAGTTGAATGGATATAACACACTCCAATTCTATAGTTATTTAAAGCATTGCTTGGATTGAACTCCTGTGCTTTTTCAAACTCTATAAGTGCTTTTTTAAATGCTAAGCCTGGGTCTTTTACCTCGAATACAGCAAGGGATCCTTCATCAAACAAAGTTACACCTTTACTAATTGCGTCAGTCGCTGCTTTGTAGCCATCGATATCGTCTTTGAAATTTCCGCGTTTAAAATCAACGTTTTGTGCAGATACCATTCCTGTGAATAGTAAAAATGCAACGAGTATATATTTATCTAATATTTTCATAGTCATCAGTTTTTAGAATCCACAATTTTGAGAAGCGTACTGGCCCCCAGTTTCAGCACCAAGTTCTTGTGCTTTTTCCCAATCATCACATGCCCCGTTCATATCGCGTAACATTTCTCTAATCATTCCTCGGTTTACATAAGCTGTTGCATAATCCTTATCCAATTGAATGGCTTTGTCTGCAGCAATTAACGCTCCTTTATAGTCTTCTTTTTTAAATTTTACAGCAGCAATATTCGCATAAGCCGGTGCATATTTATCATTTACTGAAATACATTTTTCAAAATCTGAAAGTGCTTCATCATATCTGTCTCTTTCTAATTGCGTAGCTCCTCTATTGTTGTATGCTAAATGGAAGTTTTTATCAATTGAAACTGCTCTGTTGAATGAAGCGATAGCTCCATCATGATTTTTCATTTTCAATTTTGTTGTTCCAATGTTGTTCAGAATAAACGCCAAGTTTGGATTTTTCTTCTCTGCTTGCTCATAATCAACAATTGCTTTTTTGTAATCCCCTTTCATTCGGTAACAACTTCCCCTGTCGTTTAAAGCATAGGCTAAATTTCCATCCAATTCTATTGTAGTAGTAAAGGATTTAATAGCAGCATCATAATCTTGTTGTAAAAACTGAAGTGTACCGTAATTGTAATAAGCATTCGGGTTCTTAGGATCAATCTCTATGGATTTCTTATAATCAACTTCTGCTTTCGCATATTCACCTGTTCCTTGATACGCTCTTGCACGTTGGAAGTACGCTTTTGAATAGCTTGCGTCTTTCTCAATCAATTCAGTAAGTGTTTTTGCAGCTGCTGCATATTGACTTGCTTCGTTTTCAGCAACTCCCTTGTTGTAATAAGCAGCTGTAAAGTTAGGGTCTGAAGCAATCGAAGCTTTAAAGGAAGCTATCGCTTTGTCAAAAGATTTCTGGTTGAATAATTCAATCCCTTTATTGTATGCTTCTTGACTTGCAGCAATTGTTGCATTTTCCTCATTTAAAGCTGCGATAGAATCACGGTATGCTTGCTCTTTCTCGGTGAGTTCTTGAGAGATAGCCATGCTTCCGAAAAAGCAAATGCTAAAGAAAAAAAGTAATAGTTTTTGTTTCATCATGATAGTTTTGTGTTAAACATGGACTAAAATAGAATAATTATTTGACTTTTTTGTCATGAAGTTATTCACATTGGTCCAATACAGAGCTTTTGAAATCTCCTAACGACTTGATGCAGTTCAATGTGAGTTGTCTGTAAAATTGTTATTATTTTAGCCATTCAAATGAAAATGGAAGATGAGTAAAGAAGTTTATATAATTGATGGTGTACGAACGCCAATTGGAAGTTTTAGAGGTTCATTGTCAAATGTTCGTCCAGATGATATGGCGGCATTGGTAATGAAAACAGTTGTAGAAAGAAATGCTACACTTGATCCCAATGCAATTGAAGATGTGATATTTGGTTGTGCCAATCAAGCAGGTGAAGACAATAGAAACGTGGCGAGAATGTCACTTTTATTGGCCGGACTACCCAGTACAATCGGGGGAGAAACAATTAATCGCTTGTGTTCTTCAGGATTATCATCAGCTGTAACTGCAGCGCGTGCAATTAAAGATGGAGCAGGAGATATTTATTTAGCTGGTGGAGTTGAAAACATGACGCGTGGACCTTGGGTTATAGGAAAGTCGGCAATGCCTTTTGGAAGCGATTCTAAAATGTATGACTCTTCTTTTGGCTGGCGTTTTGTTAATCCAAAGCTCGACGAAGTATACGGAACTGAAGGAATGGGGCAAACTGCCGAAAATTTGGTGGATAAGTATGGTATATCGCGAGA
>Ga0079223_10002542_pt1 | contig 11321 bp, 12 predicted proteins | sample Stecom2011_FD_75072 | JGI IMG/M metagenome (GOLD analysis project Ga0079223, IMG submission 75072) | Agricultural soil microbial communities from Utah to study Nitrogen management - Steer compost 2011 | ecosystem: Environmental > Terrestrial > Soil > Agricultural land | place: USA: Utah...
ACCGGTCAGTAATTCCAACCACTTCGGCCAAGGTTCTTAAGATCCTTTGCTTGATAACAAAAACCCTTCCGAAAATAGGGAAGGGTCTTGTTGTAAACTAAAACTTCCGTTTTTTCCGGGCGGCCTCGGATTTTTTCTTCCTTTTAACGCTCGGTTTTTCATAATGCTCCCTCTTTTTAGCCTCAGCAAGGATACCAGAGCGCTGACACTGTCTCTTAAACCGCCGAAGGGCATTGTCCAGGGATTCGTTTTTCCCGATTTTAATTTCGGCCATAAGCTACTTCCCTCCCCTCCACTTGCCCACTTTGTCATTCACCATATAGCTGTATATCACAGAGATGAAGACCAGAGCTGGGAATCGTCACTTTCCATCATCGCGCGAGGGCGCGCTTTACTAAAAGGAACTCATAATATTACATTATAATATAGTCAAAAGTATAATGTCAATATCAGCATCAGTCAACCGGCATCAACCAGAGGAACTCAGCTTGGTGGCCTCAGCCTGGCGGCCAAGTCATTTGTCTGCCGCCCAAGATATGAAAATGAAGATGAGGTACAGCTTCACCCGCGCTTGAACCACAATTGACCACGACTCTAAAGCCATCATCGGTTAACCCCAAATCTGAGGTTATACTCTGAATTGCTTGAAAAACCTCGGCCGCCAGTTCCGGATCGTTTGGCAGCTTTTCATCGCTGATATTGGCCAGATGTTTTTTGGGGATGAGCAAAATATGTGTAGGGGCTTCGGGATTAATATCGTGGAAGGCGATAACTCTTTCTGTCTCCATCACAATCTCAGCCGGGATCTCTTTCCGCACAATCTGACAGAAAACACATTCTTCCAAGAACTCTCCCTCCTTACCTTAATTAAATTCGACAAGAGAAAAAAAAATCCTCTTAGTTTTACAGATTAATATTAGATGATAAATCTACCGCCTGCAAAGGCTCAAAATCCACCCCGGTCACTCTAGCCTGAACCATGGTATTTACATGATAAGCGCCGACCAAACGCACCCGGAGATATTCACCGCAGAATCCTTCCCAAGTCCCAGGGGTAACCTCGTCCTCGAGCAAAACCGCCACCCTTTTCCCGAACATCCCCTTCCGATAGTCACCGGTTACAGTCTGAGCAACCTCGTCCGCACGTGCGGCCCGCTCTTCTATGTCCTTTCTACGAAGCTGACCTGGCATGTGTGCCGCCTTAGTCCCCTCTCGTCGGGAATAAGGAAAGATATGGACTGGAAAACCTCTGTCTTTTAATATAGTCCAGGCTTGCTTGAAATTCATCCTCGGTTTCACCAGGGAAACCGACCATTAGGTCAGTGGAGACAGAAAGATTCGGGTGAAAGGCACGCAACCTTTCCAAGAGTTCGCCATATTCATCTGTGGTGTAATGCCGATTCATCCTCTTGAGCACGGTATCGCTTCCGCTCTGCAAAGGGATATGAAAATGAGGACACAAAAAGCTTGATTCGGAAGTGACCTTGATTAATTCTGGTGTAAAGTCAATGGGTTCCACAGAGCCCAATCTAAGGCGAAAATCGGCCAACTCTACAGACGAGAAGACAAGCTCCTTCTCTAATTCCCTTAAGAGAGCAGCCAGACTCTGTTCTTGATCTTTTCCATAATTACCTAAATGTATCCCCACCAAAACAAGCTCTTTAAATCCAGCGACCCTTAAGCGTCTCACCTCTTTCTTTACTTGAGCCGGAGGTAAACTGCGTACCGGTCCGCGCGCGAAGGGGATTTTACAGTAATTGCAGTAAGATTCACACCCGTCCTCAATCTTTATAAATGCCCGGGTCTTTTCGGCAAATTCCGGTGTAAACACAGGGAAATCCGGTTTACTCCCCCAGGAAGAAACCTTCATCCGCGCCTGGGTATTTCTGGGCTTTGGCTGACCGCAACCCAAGGAGGATCCATCTGGCGAAGAGGAAAACAATTCAGTAGAGAAGGTCTCCTTATCCTGATTTATCTGCTCAACCAGGTCCACCAGTTCCTCACGACCGGCGACTCCCGTGATTAAATCCACCTCCGGTAAAGCTTGGAGATCCTCGGGATTAGTCTGAGCATAGCACCCAGTAATCACGACTAAGGCTTTGGAGTGATTTCTCTTGACTTTTCGCGTCAATTGCCTGGCCTTCTGTTCGGAGGTCTTTGTCACGGTACAGGTATTAATGATATAGACATCCGCCTCGTCGGAAAAAGGCACGATCTCATATCCGGCAGCGGAAAACTTACTCACCAGTCCCTCTGTATCAAACTGGTTTACCTTACAACCGAATGTATGAAAAGCCACCTTCAATAAGATCCCTCCAGCCCGTCCGGTTCTCCTTCTTCCTCCTGTACAGGCTCAATAGAAAAATCCTCGTTTATTAGAGACGCAAACGAAGGAAGATAGACGGATTTTTGTAGATTCCGATCATAAACTGTCCAATTACCTCCGTCCGCCGGGTGCTTGCGGAGGACCTCCAAGAACTTGGAAATCTCGGAGTCCATGTAGTCGGCATGGTGGAGAATACACCCTTCCAAGGAGGTAGGCTCTACTGGAGAACCCCAGTCCTTGATTCCATGGTGACTGGCGAGCAGGTGCAGTAAGGGCCATTCCAGGTCCGCTGAAAAAAAAGCCTCACCGCTGGTGGCGCGCAGACTAACAATGGCCTCCGAGACCAATTGGATTCCAAGGATGAGATGGCCAAGTAGTTTACCAGGGTCGGTACTGTCAAAACCGGCGCCCACCTGATAAGTCTCGACCTTTCCCAAGTCATGAAGAAGGGCGCCGGTCATTAATAAATCTTTATTCACCCGTGGATAGTATTTAGCCACTGTTTGACAGATATTCACTACGCCGACGGTATGTTCCAAGAGACCTCCAAGGTAGGCATGATGATGCCGAAGGGCGCCCGGGGTACGACCAAATTCCTCCCGGAATTCGGGGTTGGAAAAAAAATGCTGCAAAAGTTGATGATAACAAGGAAGAGAAATTTCACTAACGGTTTGATCCAGCACAGCCCAGAGCTTTTCCGGTTCCTCAGTAGTTGAGCGGAGAAATAGTCCCGGATCATACTCGTCAGCCTGGCAAATCCGGAAAAACCCTTTTCCGCTTCCGCTCGCCTCTAACTGCAAGAGCCCGTTGAATGCTTTGGCTGTCGCATCAACCTTAATTACTCTTCCTTTTTTCAGTTCATCGAATACCTCTTTCGCGATCTCCCAAACTTTCATGGCGATTTCTCCGCTTTTGTCCCCTAGACGAAGTGTGGCATAAGGGTTGCCGTTTTTTGCCACTCTCCACTGACTGTCGGTGATTAAAAAAATTCCGGAGACCGCTCCCTCGGACTGAATATCTTTAACCAACATTCTTTCCAAACTCCTTCCCTTTTCGATTTGCGATCGCACGCACACGAGTAGTAATTACCTTGACTAAACCGGCCATGGTTAAAAGGTCTTCCTTATTGTGTAATAATATCTCGTCAATCCATGTCGCCTCACGGGTTTGCATAAACATGTGGTATCTCTCAGGAACATCCCGCCCGGAAATGGTGTCCTGCCTAACCTCGTTTAAGAGGCGCCGGCCGGCGGTGGTTAAGCGAAAATCCGGAAGATCCTCTTTATAATAACGACGAGTCTGCCGTAGTAAATCAAATTGCTGGGGAAAATCACGCCATTGTAGATTGTGAAAGCGCATTCTCCCTTTTAGGTAGGGAAGGTCAAAACTTCTTCCGTTGTAACTGATGGCAACCTGAAACCGGTTAAGCAATCCCTCCACTGCATAAAGCATGGCCTTTTCTTCAGTAAAGTCCCTGGCTAAAAACTGCTTAATCACAGGAATCTCTCCCTCGAAGTAGAAGACTCCCACCAAGAACACGGGATGGATCGAAGATAATCCGGTAGTTTCCAGATCCAAAAAGACCAGATCCGAGCGGGGGAAAAAACCAACCAATTCTTCCTCACGCGCACCATACCTCTGCAAACGCTGGATATTTCGTTTTTGTATTAATCCGCAAATTTCCCGCGCCGCCGGTCCCCATTTAGGATGGTCCGTTAACTTCTCCAGAGTATCATACCCGCTCTTTCTTAAGGATTGAGCGGTCTTAGGCCCGATTCCGTAAACCAGGGTGAGATGGTCCAAGATCAAGTCGGGTCCGGGATAATCCAAGACAATCCCAACAGGGCACTCTTCTAGAATCCGACAATACTGACCATAAGGATTTTCCAGAATTCTCCAGGCAGTGGTGGTTCCCTTACAAGCGCTGGAAGAATATACTTCCGGATTTCTTTCCACCGATTCTCCCCCTTATAAGCCTAATTCTTCTCCGATCAAGAAGATCTTAATCCTTCCCTGGTAAGGGTCTTTCTCCAGAGTTACAGTGTAATTGCAGATTCGCTGCGCCGAGCGGCAATTCTGGCAATGACCAGTCTTGGCACAGGGTGTTTCCCTGTTCAGCCGGAAAGCGTTAAGAGGAGCAGCCACCTCTTTAGCCCGTTTCATGGCGGCCTCCAGAGAAGCCGTGACTTTATTTGCCCCACTCACTAAGATGACGTTTCCTGGACCGAAAAGAATGGGCGCCACCCGGTTACCGTAGCCATCGATAAAGACTAAGGACCCGTCCAGTCCAATCCCGTTAATCCCGGAAAAAAAATAATCCGCGATTAGTGAAGCTTTCATCCTCTGTGTTTTCTCGCCCGCGCTGATTCCTACTTCATCCCGGTCAAAGAGTTTCACTCGCTCTTGCTCGTCAGCCTCACGCAGCCAATTGAAAACACCGCATTCCACCAAAGTCCTGGACCCCCCGAAACCTACGGATGCTCCCGCCGGTATAAGATTCTCCAATTTAGGCAATAGAGCGCTACGGTTGGGAAGATAGGCGGCGTCAAAACCGTTTTTTTTCAGAGCCTCTACCGCCTCTTCTGCCATACGCTGTAAAAACCATTTTTTCTCTTCACTCATTCTTGATTCCTCCTGTCATCATCTTCGTACGCGGCTCTCTATCTAATTGATCCGCTCTGCTTACGCTGATTTGTATTATTTTTTACTTCGTCAACTGTTTCTTCTGGCATCCTTGTTCCCTTCATCTTCCTCTTCAGCCTCTGGCTCTCCATCTACACCTTTGGCTTCTTCCGGCTCAACCTGTTCTTTATCCCTGCTTTCATCAGCGCCTGGTTCTGTTCGTATCACGTCTTCCTCTGTCTTCTCCTCGCTATCCTCGTTATTTTCTTTCTCGTCTTCATCGACTTCAAAACAGACCTCCGCTCCGCCTTTGACCTCGAATACTTTCTTCTGCAATTCGATGCGGATCTCCTCTCCCCTCACCTCTTCCTGCTTTCTTACTAAATATGAATTACCGGAAAAGGTCATTACCTCTTCCTCGTCAAGATAGACCAAACGAAAGGCGGTCGCAGTGAAATCCGTATGTTTCATCATTACATTGTCCTGGGCGGTAAAGTCTTTGGTCTCAGTATTCATCTCCAAGCAGGCGCAGGTCAGTTCGATCCGCTCTTTCTCAATCTCTCCATGTTCATCCTTGGTTTCCTCCCGTTCCAGGTAAACATCTCCGAAAAAGACGCCTAAGTCACGATCAAAGTCGATCTCCAGTTTATCTCCGGTAATCGTCACCTCTTCCTGTACCAGTTTGACTCCGTCCCGAAAAATTGCCACCTTTGTCTCTTTATTCATTTCTGCCCGTGAGGCATAAATCACCGTCTTATCCTGTGTGGCCAGAAGTTCACCCTCAAGAAAGGTTATATCTCCCTCCGTATCTCCCCAAATCCTGTCGATTCCTTTCACAGTCACCTTCTTTTTCGCCTCAGCGCAAACCAGAACGTTAGAGTTAAGGGTAAGCGAAAAAACTAGAAATAAGAGGATAAAAAAAGCGCTGGGGTATTGGCTTTGGTTTTGGTTTTGGTTTTGATTTGGAGGATTAAAAATTCTATGTTTCAGGATGAGCCGTGACTTCTTTATGCTCTTCAAAACTCCATTTCCACCTCAACCTTCTCCTCTAAGATATACCGTTCTTCCGCTCCAAAATACTGTAAATAACTCCCCCGTGCCCTGTAGTCCATGTCCTGCAGTAAAATCTCTCCAAAAAAATTCAGAACCTCTGAATCAAGATTCCCTTCCATCCGGTGCGCTTCAATCCGCAGATCACCCTTGCTAAAGAGGATAGACCCAAGGGTCTTTATTTCTTCGCTCTTCGTATTTACCTCGGCCTCTTCAGTTTCAAATTTCCCCTGTTTGATCCGGCCTTTGATCCCTCCTCCGATCTTTAATAAATTGGATCTCATCTCCATCCTGGCCCATGGAGCGGTGAAAAACAACTCTTCCTCTCTTGTCCCGTCCTCCTTAAATTGATAAATCATGGCTTCCTGGATTTCTTGAAAGATAATTAATTTTTCATCCTTAGAGCGCCAAATAGTCTTGGCCTTTACTTCCCATCTCGGTTGGTTGTCTTTCCAACCCACGATCTTTGAACCAAGCAGGGTCATGCCTGCTTGCCCTATAGGGATCTCCGGTCCTAACTCTTTCTGTGGCCGCCAGGTGAAAAAGAGCAAGCCAATCACGAGCGTGGCCCAGAACAGTTTGGACTTTATAATTCCGGCTAATAAACGTATGATCATAGTCCGCCCTCCCCTATCAATTATCACCCAGAGTAAAACCAGGATCACTACTACCGAACCCAAACCCGGCGTTGGGAAATACCTTATATTGAATTTGAAACGCGTATTCCTGCCGGATGGTGTCATACCCAATATAAAGTTCACGGCAATGCCAGTCATAGACCAACCCATACCGGGATCGCTCCAAACCATCCCCAAAGAAACTATACAAAACGTCCAGATCAAGTTGGAAATACCAAAACAGGTTTCTTCGCAGTTTAGTCTCCAAATCAAGAGTTGACCACATCTGCTCCCTGGGATTGTAGATGAGATCCAGGCGTAGATAATTATGATCATCCGGTTGATATCTGGCGATTAAGTTGACATTCCCGTATTCTTTGGTATTAGGGTTATAGGAGGTGTTAAAGTCAATCCGGTTTACATAGTCTCTGTTCCAACTGGCGGAGGTAGTAACCAAGTGCCAAGGATTCTCCAGATCCGCGCTGAGGTTATATCCTCCCTGTAGGTTAGCGCGAAAATCTTTGGTTTGATAATAAAGGCCGCTCCGTACGTTACCATTAGGCATATAATAAGAAGAGTTATTCACCAACTGATAATACTCGGTAGGCGCAGCGCCGTCCGCTTCGGTCCATGTCAACCGATTCCTCAAAGTAAGGTGGTCGGTGAACCGGTTCACTCCTTCCACACCAGCGGTAAATGCCCGGCGTATGTACTCCCCTGTTTCCAGCCAATAGTTTTGTTTTCGAGCCGATCCGACCAGATTCAAAGTGAAATTACCCATAGTAAAGATGGGTTGTTCCCGGCGGGTCAGTATAAATTCACTGCGCTGTCCTTCAATTAAAGAAGGTACCTCCTGTAAACGCAGATAATCCAGAGTTATCCGGTAATTTCCGAGGAAATCCAGGTTGAATTGGGGCGTTTGCAGAGAAAGATAAGGGAGCCGGTTCCAATCCCGCCAATAAGGATTGGGTTCTTCGGAAAGATCCATAGATTCATAGAATTCCGCCCGGAACCGAAAAGGGTCTCCTCCGTTGATCGTCCAATTATGAGAAAGCGAGAGGGTATGTCGATACTTCTCCTCAATGGAGGAGGAGTAATAGTTCTGGTCATCAAGAGGTTTCTTATAATCCCAGAACCCGGAATAAGTCAACCGGGTCTGCCCTGTTGGCCTCCATTCCAGATTAAGCTTGGGTTTAGCATAAAATATGGGATTTGTGCCGCCGTACACCCCCGTGTCCAAGGTAACATTGAAAGGATATACTTTATCCCGCCCATAGATCTGGGCGTAGAGACTATACTCTTCATCCCACCAGCCGTATTGTGCTTGATAAGTCCTCAGCCAGTACTCATAGGTTAGTGAATAGTCATATAAGGAATTTATCTTATGTTTCCATTCTAACCCAAACTGATAATCGTCGCTGAACATAATCTCATCCGCAAAATGATAGGCGCTGACCGAAAGTTCTCGATCGTCATCCACTTCAAAACGGTGGAGGATACCCTCGCCGATTCCACGCCTCTCGAATAAATCCAGGAGCAACCGACCATCGCTTCCGGATTCTAAATAGTACCTGTATACCACCTTTAGAAACCAGCCATCGATCTCGTTATACCCAAAAACAGACTCACTGAAATTATTTTCCCGGTCTTCCAAAGAAACCACCAGTTTAGGCCAGTAAAAAAGCGGATACTTTCCTTCATAGTAAACTACATGATAAAAAATAATCCGATCCTCCGGATGATACTCTACTTTTTTGGCAGTTAAGTGATAATGGGTTTTCTCCCGGTCGCATGAGGTAAAGGTTGATTGGTTATAGGTAAGAACCTCTCCGTTAATCTCCATTTCCGCCCCGGAAATAATCATCGACTCCCCGGTCTCCGAGACCCCTTCAGAATAAAAATTCCAAAGTCCACCCTGCTCTGTGTGGAGATCATAAAAGATGTTCTCCCCGCTGATGACCTTCTCATTCTGCTCCAACTCCGTATATCCCACGGACTTCAGGGTGTTTTCATCCGCATCCAGATGCAACTCAGAGCTACGGATGATTACACCTTCGTATTTCAGGAGCGCGTCTCCCTTGGCGACCAAAAGATTATGATCGTAATCATAGATAATCTTCTCTGCAGTAAGCACCGCTTTTCCCTGCTCATGGAGTTCTTCTTCCCCGGCCAGTAGATCGCCGCCCTCTAAATAGGAACTCACCAGCATGATCAGGATAAATTGTCGAAACACCTTTCCCCATCTCATCCACTGGGCCCCCCTCACCTAATCACCCGGTCTAAGAGGATAACGCCCAAAACCAAATAGATGAGATTGGGAATCCAAGCCGCCCAGAAGGGAGGGATCACACTGTTCACACCGAAAGTTCTAAATATCACCTGCGCAAAATAGTAAGAAAAAATAAATCCTAAACTGATTCCCATTCCCAGCACCCGGCCGCTTCTAGGCATCAGGCAGGAAAAAGGCAACCCCAGAAGAGCCAAGACTACAGCGGCATAAGGGATCGCCACCTTAAGGTGATAATCAACTTCAAAAACAGAGACATCAAACCCGCTCTTCCCGAAGAGTTCCATATGTTTCTTCAGTTCGGCCCGGGTCATTTCCTCGGTGCTCCGGGAATCTCCCAAATAGGCGCTTAGATCTTCCCCGACGTTTACAGCCATCTCGTCGAAACCGGCTTCCATTTTCACATAACCCTTTTCATCCAGCTCGTGGATGACTCCTTCCTTCAACTGCCAGCTGGTATCGTTGATCCATCCGTAAGCGGATGTGATTAGCCGGGGATATTCCTGTAAGCCGGATTCATAGATCATGACTCCCTCCAGGCGTTTTTTCATCCCGTTGATCCTCCGGATATAAAAATACCGTTCATCCGGGCCTCTAAAATAGACGTTTTCTTCCACATGGCCAATGGTCTCCTGGAGGAGCAGCTTTCTCATTTCCTGATGATACCGGTGATTGGCGGCAGGAACCACCCGATCGTGAAAGAAGAACATGCCTGTTGATAAAATAAAGGTGAAAATCAAGATCGGGTAGACGAGTTTTGGAAAACTCGTACCGGAAGTGCGCATCACATCTAATTCCCTATCCTTGGAGAGGCGCCCCATGCCCAGAAAGATCCCGAAAAGCACGGCCGCAGGAACAATATCCATTAACAGATAGGGGATGCGGTAATAGATTAAAATAAAAACTAAGGAAAGCGGGGTTCTCTTACCCACTAAAACATTTTGCAGCTCAAAAATTAATTCACCGATATAAATCACTAAAAAACCCACCGTACAGAAAGTGAATTGGACCAAGTATTCTTTCAACATATACCGGTGAATCAATTTCATCTAGCCTTTTCCCCTTCACTGTGCGTTTAAATGAATATTCTACATGACCGGCTAATATTTCCTTCCATAAGGAACTATTATATTTCTGTAACCATATTTCACCTGAACGCAAAAAACCGGAACCTGTATTTTATGGTCCCGGTAGCTACGAGCGAATTTGCTCTAACTGATGTGTGCAACAATTCAAGACTGACCGGCGAAGATGAACCGGTCGCCAATCTGACGCTGCCGCGCCTCATATATAATTATGTTACTTCTTCAAGGTTATTTAGAATCTGATCAACCCCAATTACTACAGCCAAAAGAAGACCATGGTTAATATGAACATTATCGGCAATGGAAACACCATATATGTTATTTGTAGAAAGAAACGTCTCAGCTACAATCTTTCCATCCCTAAAAAGCTTATAATCATTTGTATCCCCAGCGAAAGTGAGGCTACCATATTTACTGTTTATCTCGAACCTAGGCTTGAATAGTGAGAATCTTTTTTTTACCTTTGCAACCTCTTCCCCATTTTCATAGATTCTATACTCCGGTAAAAACTGAAGTAAGCGTTCTTCAATCCGGTATACCTGACCACCCTGAATGTGGGAGAGAAAAAGCTTGTCTCCGATAGAGAAGAATTTTTCTGTAACTAGGTAACAGTTTTCCTTGCGTCCATTCAGGATCATATAACTGTTTTTAAGTGAAAAATTCTTCCGATTAAAATAGTACCTCATATCGCGTACCTCTGCCAATCATCTAGGCTTTTAAACCCGACACCCTGTATCAAAAATCCACTGCGCAGGGTGATCGAGAACCTCATTAACATTCTTTATCTATTTTATATTATACTAAAATATGTCAATACTACAAATCAAAAAACATATTCTACTGGATATTTGATACGCCCTGGTATTTACCTCATCAATTCCATACATTCATCATGACAACAAAAAACCGGAAATGTTATTTCCGGCTGTAAGAGTTTTCGCTAGTTATTATTTTTTTCTTCCAATTCCGCCAGACGCTTTTCCAGATTTCTAATGGTCTTGACCAGATCAGGAAGCTTTCCGGCAGCGGCCTGGATCCTCATGTCCTCCGCGTGGGGCCTGGCCGGTTGACCTGAAACAAAAGAATTGGGGGGCAGATTACCGATGACCATCCCCCGGGCGGCCACCACCGAATCCGAACCTATACTGATGTGACCGACAATTCCGGACTGACCGGCCAAAGTAACCCGGTCTCCCAGCCTTGTGCTGCCTGCTATACCAGACATAGAGATAATGATGTTCCCTTCCCCAACATGTACATTATGGCCGATCTGCACCAAATTATCAATTTTTGTTCCTCTCTTCACCAGGGTCTCCCCGGTGGTGGCCCGGTCA